>Ga0138256_10005443_pt1 | contig 13461 bp, 1 predicted proteins | sample KNB2016incub_MG_FD_105486 | JGI IMG/M metagenome (GOLD analysis project Ga0138256, IMG submission 105486) | Active sludge microbial communities from wastewater in Klosterneuburg, Austria - KNB2014incub_MG | ecosystem: Engineered > WWTP > Activated sludge > Unclassified | place: Austria...
CATATGCAAATATGATGTCTTGATCATTAATTAACAAACCATCCATTGTTAAATGTGGTGTAGAAAACTTTGTCCATGACTTAGCCTCATCTGTAGTATACCACATTTCATCATTACTTATCAAGGAAATAGTTTGTGATTTACTTTCTGATAAAAAAACATTTGCTAAATATTTTAGTGCGTCAGGTTTAGCAATATTAAATAAAATATTAAAGTCATTATCGTAAATACTTATAACATTAGTATAGGGATAACAATTCGAAAAATAAGAAATTTCTGAATTTAATTTTCTACATGATATGTTTACATAATTACCATTTAAAAAATCAGGTTCAATATATTTCCAAGTTATGCCATTATTATTAGTAAGTTGCCATCTATTGTCTACTTTTGCCAAAATATGACCTTTAGAATAACTTATAAATTGATTAATCCTTGGTTCATTATTTGGAATTGAAATTCGTTTTTCTATATGATTATTATTAATCATGACAACACCTGTGCTCGAAAAAATAATCCACCCTTTTTTATTAATGTATTGAACATTAAATATGTAAGAGTATTTCTCTTTTGATTTGTAATGACTCCAATTTTGATCATTAATTAATTTGGTAGAATATTGACCGTTGCTTATGAATAATGAATGTCCATTAATTTCAAATAAATCTGGATAAGATCCGTATTCTATCTCTTTTTCTAATGAATTCCAACGCTCTCCATTGTCATCAGAATAAATTAATTTGCTATAGTTTTGAAAATATATTCTGAATTTTGATTTCAATTGTTTAGAGTGACGAAAATTGCTTTCATAGACATGTTCATTATTGTTTTCATCAATGGGAATATTAATTTCTTGATTCTGAAAGTCAGGTAATTTTTTAACTAAACATTCATTATCATACATACTATATAAAATGGAACTATCATTAAACAATATTTTCTCTCCTGGATCAAGTTTATTATTGATCTTTTTATATGTTCTTGTATAGTCATTGGAATAAATCAATTCTTTTGTATCCCAACGATATATATATCCATCATCACCAATATAACAATTATTTTGACTACATAAACTGTCGACCAATATCAATTGATTCATTTGATTAAAACAATATAAACCGTAGTCCAACAAAAAATAAATGGAATCATTGGGCATTTTGTAAAGAAACTTAAATTTTCTTCCTTGATTATAAAAACTCAAATATCTAGAATAAACTTCATTGGGATCATTAATGTAATTGTGCTTACTATGAAAATTCATTTCTATATGCTTCCAATGCTCCCCAAAATCTTTGCTTTTGTATACTTGAAAACTGCCGGTAAGGATCATCAGCTCTTGGGTCTTTTCAAGATATATACCATCCAATAAAGTCATCCCGTTGGGCCCATTTAATTTCACCCATTCTATTTCCTGGGATCTAATAATACCAAAACAAAAAACAAAAAATAAGAATTGGAGACAGCACTTCAACATGATCGATAGACTTAACTATTTTGATAACGAGACGAGATAGATCTTATTGTAGTGTGTAGCATGACGCTGAGTAGCCATTAATCCTCATAGTATAAATCTCCATTCGTGCATTCGTGGCAACAATTCGCACCTATCCCTTCACAAATTTCAAATACTCCACACGCTCTCCGGATCTGATGGCTACGATATATATTCCGGGAATCAACAAAGAGGTATTCAATCGAATCACATCGTGTGGATGAACAACAAAATGGTTTTCATCCAATTGTTGTTTTTGAAGATTGTACAATTGGATAGATATGGATTGGATGTCCGGAAGATTAGAAACTATTTTTAATTCATTTGAAACCGGATTCGGATACAAAGTCCAATCTGAATGTTTAGCAGAACCTATTTTTGCAGTAGCCCAATTACTGGTGAGTAATTCTTGATTGGAATCTATGATTTGTAACTGATAATGATAGGCCTGATTTGGTTCAACAGCATAGTCCAGATATTGCAATGGATTGGACTGCGCATTCAATGCAATGGTGTCGATAACTTCTCGATCTAAGGATTTATATCTTCTAAGTAAACGCATGGATTGCATTTCAACAGCAGATTCAACATTCCAACTTAACCCAATGTGATCTGTTTGCGCATCTGCAAAAAGTACTACATCATTTAATCCTAATGGTCTTAAACCAAATAATTGAAATTCTGACATTTGAAGACATCCTGGCGGTAGATTAGAAGCCGATACGCCATCATCCCGCCTGAAACTACTGCCTTGATTAGCTGAATATCCCAATCCACGACGAGCGAAAACATTCCAAATAATACAACTATTAGCTCCCCCATAAAGCAAGGTGTCGGCCTTTAATATTGCATTTCTGGAGTCTACAAATCCAGGCGAACAAACTTGTAGTTTGAGTCCTTCCATGACCAATTTAAATGCCTTTATATTTCCTGCAGAAGAATTACTTTTATAAATATCAGGCTCCATCCCATACTGCGTTATTAATGCCCAGGTCATATCCCAAATCATAGAACACCAGATATATCCGATCCCATGGGGCTGTGTTATGTGGTATACATCGGGCATCTGATTGTAATTTGCTGGATTAATATTCAGATCTACATTGTAAGGTGTATTTCTGATACCCATTCCTGAAGGTGCATGACCTGAAGACCAAGTAGCCAATCCGCGATTCTGATAAGCGTAATCAGTAATTTTCATAGTCATAGCTAAACCAAAATAATCACTCCAGCCCTCACCTGCTTGTTCTGCATTGGATAAACAATTTACATTATTCGGTCCCCCGGTTAGCCTATTTGAAATGCCATGACCGTATTCATGTGATATAATACCACCATCAAAATTTCCATCTGCTAACGCAGGAAAAGTATTGGATAATTCACCGAAAGATGGCAAACCATTTTTTATTTTTTGACAATCCGATTGACTTAATTCGATCACAGGGATAGTAACCAATTGACCATAACCTCCGGTTGGTATTGGGTCCGGATAACCTGCTGTTGTTTTACATACCGCTGTGGCCACTGCACCCTCTAATTGTGCCTTATAAGCTTTAAAACTGATATCACAGTTGCCATCATCCACAAATGCAATCTTACCATTAATGGCACTTCCATTCACTATCGGCTGACAGACATCATTGAAATTTCCTACAGCATCATAAGCCAATACGTTAGAAGCTTTTAAATAAGTTGGAATTTGTGGACCAAAACCAGCCCTTGAAAAAATATATGAGGTATTGTTAACTACAAATTTATAAGATGAAGAAGGCAATAATGTCAATTTTACACCACGGGACAATTCCATTTTTATTTTAACACAATCCGACTCACGAATCATGACCACAGGAATATTAACGCCACTACTAAATCCGCCAATGACGAATGGTTCTGTTGGATCGTTATTGCAGATGACCAGTGCGATAGCACCAGCACTTTGTGCTTTACTTATCTTACTGACATAAGAACAAATACCGCGGTCCACTAAAGCAATCTTTCCATTTACAGCACTGGCATTTACATAGTTGTTACACCCCAGACTTGGATTGGAAGAACCATCATTGGCTAAAATAAGATCACTGGAAATAGGCGCCTTGATCACCGGACCTATTGCAGCAGGAACAAACATTATTTTGCCAGCAATATTTGAAGGAGATTCAATTATTGCAGTATCGAACGTTGGCGTCTGCCAGACATACATTTGCATCTGAGGCGGATACCCGTCCACCGGTGTTCCAAAATTGGCATTATTTATTGCTCCATCAATATAATCAATTCCTTCTGCGATAACATTATCTAAATCCTGACCTCCACGATTCACATTATTGTATTGGAAATTTCCGGCAGATTCAGTAAATCCGTATTGATACCAAACATCATGCATCACATTATTCCAATAAAACAAATTGGTAATCGCAGCATTTTTATTTTGTGCAGGAGCATTGGCAGGATTGTAAGTAAAATCAAAATTTAATGCACTACCACCTACAGCGCGAGCTGCATCACCGCCTGTAGGCATATCATTATTATCCATGTCCTCATAGGCATCCACATTATTTCCCTGACTGGACCTGTAATTGAACTGTCCATCACTATGCCAGCCAAAAGGACTGGCATTAGGAGCTTTAAGCCATGGCGTCATGACTAAACTGCGTGATCCGTGATTGGGACTTTCTACCGGAATGGGATAGACCCTATAACAAGAGTTACTTAAAGCTGTAGTTTGTGAAGATTCATCTTTGGAAAATAAACTTTTTTGTTCAAAACTCCTGTGGCTTAAATCGCAGGACAACATTTGATTGTGTTCCTCCAATATTGAACCATTAACAGGATCTACAAATACATTCCACCATTCAGCATTGTTTTTTCTTTTCCAAAATATTTGAACTGCTTGTTTGATCACTTGCTCCTGAACATAAAATGATGGTCTGGATTTAATTTCATCCTGATTAAATGCTGTAATTAAATAAGTTTCCCATAGATCTTTTTGTCCTGAACGTGATACTTTAGGTGAAATGGTTCCAACATTTTGTTTACTTTTAATCACTACTTGAACACATTCTATTGTTGAATATCGTGAACGTGATGTTTGAATTTTTGAATCAATATCTGATACTAAAAATCCACTTTTATGCATAAGTTGATCATGTGCATCGAAATGCAGAGACATTTGAATGGGATAAATGGGTATTCCATTATATTGTTGTTCTAAATAAACATGTTTAAAACCAGTAGTGGGATCTGCATATTGTGATGAAATGCGAATTGTTGATAGGTCTTGTAAGTTTAATTTCTGATCCGAAAGATTTGGCCATATATGTTCCAAAGTAAATTGTCCTATTGCGCAATAATTTATAAAAATCATTGCCACAAATAAAATCCTTAACTTTAAATACAAAATGTTCATTTCAATATAAGTTACAAAGATAAAAAATACTCTGCGGTATTAGGATAAAAAAATAGCTTTAACAAAAAAAGGAACATCACCAATGAAGGTAATGTTCCTCAATCACTAATTATCGTTTGTTATACATATTTCAATTTTGAACTACCATCTTTTTCGTGATGGTTTGATTGGCATAATCTACCTGATAGTAGTAAACGCCTGACACTGACAATACATTTCTACTTACCGTAAATCGATTGATACCCTTTTGCATGAGTTTGGCTTCTTGGTAATAAACCTTTCCAGTAGCATCATAAATCGACAATTTTGCTTCGCCCTGACTAGGAATAAAGACATCGATCGTTGATTCATTGACCATTGGATTTGGCTCATTTTGCATCACATTAAAATCAGGAGATTTAGTCCATTGATTATAAATCAAGGACACTTGTTCTTCCTGATCATCATTGATATTAATGGCCAGTGAAGGAGTTACTGCTGAACTAAGTTTTAAGTATTGAGCTAGCTGACCATAATCTTTTGCCAAGAATTTAATTCTAAATAATGGTGTATTATCCTCAAGCTTACCATTCCAACAAACACTCATTAAACCTTGAGCAGTTTTTGATAAATTAGCATTCGCATCTGTAAATCCTGTTGATTCAAAACCAATGACATCCAATATTTGAATAGCCTTAGGATTAAAATCAAATGTTGATTGGAATCCTAAAAATTCACTGCAATTCTTCAAAGTAATGATGGCATCATAAATCTGTCCTGCTTCTAATTTTTGGTTTTCTAAACCTAGCTCTAAAGGATGCTGAGAACGAATCACAACATTTTGATTTAAACCTCTTGTCTTAGCACTTTCATTGATATCTCCAATCTTTATTCCAATGAAATTAACTTTCATATCACTCATTAATGGTTTGATGATATAAGACTCTGGAAAAGTCTCATTCATGGCATTCAGTGGATCATTAAATGAATAGGATTGATCCACAAATCTCCAGCTTGTATTACCCGGAATATCAACAGTAACACCCAAAATCAATTTCCTGATATCAGAAATATCTTTGGCTGTTATGGAACCAGATTTATTCACATCAGCTGCGATCAGTTTATAAGGCGAGATTATTTTTTCTTGACCCAATATATGTTTTTGAATTTTCACAATATCTGCAGTCGTAACCCCATTCAACCAATCATCATTTTTCTCAGGTTTGATCACGTAATCATTTCTTGTTGGAACTTGTTCAAATTTATATTGCCCCTCGAAATTAGTTAGTGTTGCATTCATGTTACTTTGATCCAAATTAACTGAAGCATACTCTACTTGTTTATTCCTTTCAGAGGTAATCAATCCTTCGACAACAACATTCGTCAAAGTATTCGGACAAATGTCAACTAGATTGCTGTCTTGAACGATAATAAATGTTTTACAAACTGATTGATTACCATTTTCATCTGTAACATACAAATCTAAATCAACACGTCCAATATCACCACAACCAAAAGTTCGTGATACATCATTGGTATCAGAAGTAAAACTAAATTTAATGGCAGCACCACATGCACCAGAACTTGCAACATTAATATCTGATGCACGAATCATGGCTTCTTCATTATCGATAGGGTATGGTTCGTAAATTCCATTTCCGTTGACATCTACCGGCACCAAACCTATAGCTAATCCTTTAATGCAATATGCAGTTGGCGCCTTACAGAATCTTATCTCAACCTGATTATGACATTTAGCTACATTTCCACATAGATCTTCTACTTCCCAATAAATAATATGTATTCCTTTAGGCCAAAGATTTCTGGTTCGTATTTTACCAATATCTCGGAAGGAATAGTCAATGGTACCATCGCTATTAAAATCGATTTTATATCTATAAATCATATCATCCGGATCCGTACAATCATCCACAGCTTTTATCCTGAGGTCGATTTCAAATGGTGAACAATCCGCTCCATAATTACAAATTACAGTATCAGGACAAACGTCAACTATTCGAGGATCTACACTATTGATTACTTTTATTATTTGTGTATCAGTGTAGATTATGATATTATTTTTTAAATCACGTTCGCACCAATCTATAATTTTCCACACTCTAAATATTTTAAAACATGGATCTCCCGGTATTGTAGGAGAAAACTTAAGGTCGTCATAACTGATTCCCACCTGACTACATTCATCATCTTTAAATGTTGGAAGTCCATAAATCGCAGGCAAATGTTCCGGAATCAATACACTTGGATCACAAATTCCAGTGGTATCTAAATCCAATGGCCACACAATACTTAAATCATTCAATGGTTTGTAATTGATAATGTGAATTCCTTGAGTACAACTATCCTGATTACCAAATTGATCTATGGCAATAAATTTGCGATATATAAATCCTTTTCCGCATTGATCTAAGTGGGTGGTATCAGTCTCCTCCAAAATTGTAGGTGGACAATTATCAAGTGCAATTCCATCCAAAGGATAACCATAAAAATCGTGTTCATAAATTGGATCAATGATGATTGTATCCCGATCTACTTGCGATAAAACTACTTTTCCAAATGTATAATCCAATTGACTAAAATCAATATCAAATCTACAATCAATTGCAATATCAGGAGGACAAGTGATCCGTGGTTTATCTTTGTCCTGAACCTCAACTAACACCATACATATACCTTCGTTACCACTTTGATCTATTACTTTAAATCCAATCATAATTTCTTTCCCAACATCATCACAACACAATCCCACTTCTGGCCCCCAAACACTTGCAGATGTATCACAGCTCAAATTATCCATTCTTCGAACTTCGAAATGATCCACATGACATTCATCAAAACTTCCATCATCAAATACAGCAGCAGGAATCCAATTGACGCCAGCCCCATTTAAAGATACAACAGTTCTACGCTGACAAATGGCCACTGGTTCTGTGGCATCACGAACCGTGACAATAAGTGTATCTGTTGTCAAATTATAACATGAATCATATAAGCGATATACGATCGTGTCTAAACCTACTGGTAATTCAACAGAACCTCCATTCTTGTTTTTTAATATTCCTCCCGGATAGACTACATCGATGGTTCTAATTCCATGACATGCATCTTCCGCATAAATTGGAGGCAATACTACTTGAGCATAACATGATTTATTGGTTGTCGTAGCGTGGAAATCATTTCCTAAGAAACTAACCACGGGACCATCAATATCTTTAATTTCAAAAATTTGTAAACTTGTTCGGGTTATTTCTCCACTGCACCACCATTCACGAACTCTCCAAGTACGCATAATTTTACGAACGCAATTGATTTCACCAAGATCAATATCTGAATAATCTGCAACTAAATTGCAAATTACATTTACATTGGGCCATATACTATCACCTTCTAGAGTAGGTAATCCTGTAACATATGGATGTGGATGTCCTTCAGCATCTAATCGATCAATTCTTCCACAGAATAATTCAACTTTTTCTGGTGGAAAAATAATGCTATCTAAATTTGGACGCTCCACAATTAACAATTGTGAACAAGTATCACTAACATTTCCTAATAAATCGGTTGAAACATATTTACGTGTCACCCTCTTAATAAAACGAGGATCACAATAAATCGGTTCAACAAATTCATCTAATAAGGTTACTTCATATTGACTACAATCGGTAGCAACAGCAGGTCGTTCCATATTATTAAATACCCTACAACTAACCGTGTCGTTTAGACATAATATTTCCGGGGCTAATTTATCTTCAATCTTAACATAAGACCAACAAGAATTACCAGTAGTTGGATCTGTTACAGTTGCTATTATTGTCTCACCAAGCCATTCTGCTGTAATTGGGTTTGGAATTGGTTTGCTATGGAAACTCAAATCAACAATAAAAATATCGTAGCAATTAAAATCATTCGTTAATAATGATTTAGCAGTAATGTAAGTTTGACAGGAACTATCCAATGCCAGATTAATATTCTTACAAGAAATGCTTGTTGATCCCAAAATATTAATTTCAAAACTACATGTTGCCTTATTACCACCACCATCTGTTACTTCATACACATTGGTTGTTACTCCCGGAGGAAATGGATTACCACTTGGAATTCCAGCAATAAGTTTATTCTGCAAACCTCCTTCAAATTCGACAATATATCTGCGTGTTAATGAAGATGGGCTATCAAACCATCTACCTGTTGGATCCCAAAACCAAACAAAATCTCCAGGAATTACTCCAGGTTGACCTAATCCCCAATTCGAATAATTAAACGGCTCTCCAGTGGTCCATTTAAATCCATTAAGTGAAGGAAAATATCTTAATCCAATCCAATATTGATTATCCAATAATCCAATGATGGTTTGAATTTTAGTTCTTAAAAAATTATTTTCATTGGCATTATCTATTGTTACTAAATGTCCACCTAACTGCGCTGCAGTTAAGTTAGCATCGGTCCAGATTTTATGATTTGGAAGTCCAGCATTGGATATATAATATGTGTTTCCATTATAAGATCCTAAATAGGATAATCCAGGAAAAACTGCTGTAGTATCAAAACAATTATCATTGGCTTCCACATTATAACACAATACTCTGTTACATTCCATGCTGTCCAATAATAAAGTCATATCTGCAGGACAAGTAATGGTAGGCGCTACCGTATCATTTACATTGATAATCTGCGCACAGGTACTCATATTACCACACACATCTGTTGCTTTATAAGTTCTTGTTAAAGTAAACTTACTTGGAAACGATTGATTACTTTTAACATCAGACACATGAGAATTCACAACAGCTCCTGCACAATTATCAATACTATTCACAGTAGCGGGATTAATTGGTGGCACATCATTTGGACAAATTAAATCCAAATTCGGAGGACAAGTAAGTCGCGGATTGATATCATCATTCACTGTAATAAGTTGAACACAGGTTCCTTGATTACCACATGCATCCACCGCAGCATAAGTTCTTCTTACCGTAAATTTATTTAAACAGGTCTGTCCAACAATGGCATCATTCAGAAAGCTATTTGTCACTGTACCAGAGCAATTATCAGATGAAGTAATTAAGCCTACATTAGATGCAGGGACATTGGATGCACAAGTTACAGTTTGATTTGCAGGGCAATTGACCACAGGTCTAGTGGTATCATTCACAGTAATAACTTGAACACATTCTACAAAAGGACAACAATTATTAGTTACTCTATATGTTCTCGTTAAAGTAAATTTATGCGCACAAGTTCTGCCAGATTCTACTTCACTTTGCAACACAACATTTAAGGCCCCACCAGGACATGGATTTCCAAGTATTTGTACTGAATTTATATTTGCTGCAGGCACTTCTGAAGAACATGATACCGTTAAATTATTTGGACATTGTATGACAGGTGGTCCATAAACTGTAACGGTATAAACAACCAGATCATTAGCACATTCATCAATATCTAAAAGATTATCATTATCTGCATCAAAAAATACTCTAAAGTTCATTACAAGAGTACCAGGTATAAGTGGATCAACCAATGATACACTTCTAGAAAAAGGTGTTCCAGCATATGAAGCAATTGAAAATGTCCCATCTGCAGGTGCAAAATTTACATTGGTTCGTGTAAATTGTTGAATGACTTTTACCTGTGCACTGAGTGAAACATTAGTTTGATCTATAAACTGTGTAAATGTAATATTATTTGGAGTTGTGCTGCAAACATTGAAAGTACCTGACTCATCAACACCGTTATGATTATTGGTTAATTGAATTCCATTTATTGTCGTTTGTAACGATGGCACTGGATTTACGGTTATTAAATATCTAATAGTATCACCTAGACATTCATTGGGGTCTATAGTCGTATTATTATTCGTATCAGACCATGGCAATAAAGTGATAGTCACAATTCCTCCAACTGCAGGATTAACTAAACCGGCGGTTGCGGGATTAACAGGAATAAAACTGGCAACCGGTGCTGAACATGCATTACACCAAGGTGTAAACGATGTACCCGAATTAGAAATCGTTTGATAAATTCTAACATTTGCAGAACCTGTTAATTCTAAAAAAGGACTACTAATAAACACATTATTAGGCGTGGTATTACAAACAGAAATTCTTGCTGTATCTGGAATACCATCATTGTTATTTGTAAGCTGTACACTATTGATATTAGCTTGAATGGTTGGTTGTGGCAATACGGTAATGACATACCTTAAAGTATCACCAGTACATTCGTCCGGATCTATGATCTGATCATCTGATTCATCTTGCCATACTAAAAAAGTAACGATGACTGTTCCCCCAATTAATGGATTCACCAAACTAGCTGTAGCAAAATTTGGTGGCGTAAAATTGCCAATAGATGTAGCACAATTATTGCACCACGGCACAAAATTAGCACCATTTGTAATGAAGGATTGAAACACATTGGGTTCAGAAGCACCCGTCAATTCCTGAAATGCATCAGAAATAAAAACATTATTTGATATTCCATCACAAACGGTAATTCTACCTGTATCTGTAATCCCATCAAAATTATTAATGACTAAAACATTATTTACCTCAGCTTGTAGTCTTGGCTTAGGATTAATGATATAATTTATAGTTATCGAATCACCAAAACAGTCTATCAGCGGATCAAAATTATTATCAAAATCTACATCAGAATAAAAAATAATTTTTTGTGTTGCAGTTCCAACCATACTTGGATCAACTAATGTCAAACTATTATTTGTTCCATTAAATATTGTTGCATTTAATACACCTACAGTATTATCAAATTGTTCAATCTCCGCAGGCGGTGGGCTTGCTACCAAACCATTAATATTACCATTAGAGGCTGTTTGTGCGATATATGCATGAGAAGCATTGGTGGTAACAGTATTCCAAGAATAGAAGGTACCATTGCAAATATTTATCGTGGCAACTTCAGATGGATCCTGATTTCCATCATTATTACTTGAAATAGGAATGGCTGGTCCACCATTCGTATTATATGTGAAGGATGCTGTAGGCATAGCTCCTAAAGATGCTGCAGGAGGTGCTGCTTCAAGCCATGGACAATAAATAACCAAATCTGAAACGGCTGCTCCGGATCCTCCATTAGGGGTTGATGGACCGGATGGATCATCCCAATAATTTATAGTTGCATCCACTATATTTGGACTTAAATTATTAACTCCAAATTGATCACCGGCAAACCAGTTACCAGGAGTTGCGGTAACGTTTCCAGCATCTGCCATCAAGAGTACATCTGTGCCATTATCAATGACATCATTGAATATATTTCCGGTCACACTTCCGTATCCGGAATTTATAAATCTCACACCGATGCCATTATCATAAATATGATTATTATCAACATTAGCGAAACCTCCATTAACATCAATGCCTATAGCATATCCATTAATTGAAGAGAGATTTCCAGAAATGGATGCAGATGCTTCTGATCCAAATACTGATATTCCAATACCTGTCTGACCCGTATTATTAAGTTCAGAATTGTTTTCAATAGTAACAGATGCACTATACGGAATTGAATTATATGGTGAAATCACCTCGATACCCGATAATCCGCCAATTACTGAAACCTGATCTAAAAACAAAGCCACAAATCCACCAACAGTATTTGGAGCAAATAAAGGTGGTATTGGAAGTGTATCTACCCTTGCTCGAATTCCAATATTAATTGCATTGATTATAATATTATTCAAATAAATTTCACAATTTCCTCCACCTCCATAGTACGGATCTACATTATCTGCATTAATTCCAATAATGGAATTTCCAACTGAACCACCATAGATCGTGACGACATTTGATGTAGGCAAATTCCATAAATTAATACCGCGTCCAAATTCTCCTCCGCTGTCTCCAACGATATTATTAGATAATAAAACCGTTGACCCAAGTTGAACAGACCAAAGATTAATACCCCAGGTAAAATCTGAAGCTCCTGTAACTCCAGGTGCAGCATTGACTGTATTATTACTTATTGTTACTATAGCGTTAGGAGCATAGAATAGATTTGTATGCATACCTATAGCATCTTGACCTATCGTCACATTATTTCCACTCCAAGTCATACTGCCATTACTAAAGAAATTTTGTAAATGGATTCCAATATTATTTGGGCTAACTTCAATGATATTATTTGTAATATCTGCATATGCATTGGTAAATAAAATCACTGCTTGACCACCATTGCCTGGGTCTGATCCAAAATTTCGGATAATATTTTCAGTAATAACGTTGCCATTTGAAACTGGGCCGTCGTTCGATAAACTTATTCCTCGTTGAGCAATATTTTGAATGATGCAATATTCAATTGTAAAATTATTTAAGGGATTAGATACATCGCTGTTATCTCTATTGGTTACACCTCGTCTGGCATCTATATCTATGGTTCCAGTTTGCAAAATACTTGCACCAATAATAGCAGGATTATTTCCATCTATTACAATACCATTGATGGTTACCTGGTCTACTAATATTCTGAACAAATCATTGGCGCCTGGATTTCCTCCTAGTGGATTACTCGTAGGAGGTGTTATGATGGCTTCAGTTGTCGGATC
>Ga0138256_10005444_pt1 | contig 13460 bp, 10 predicted proteins | sample KNB2016incub_MG_FD_105486 | JGI IMG/M metagenome (GOLD analysis project Ga0138256, IMG submission 105486) | Active sludge microbial communities from wastewater in Klosterneuburg, Austria - KNB2014incub_MG | ecosystem: Engineered > WWTP > Activated sludge > Unclassified | place: Austria...
CGACTTTCTGATACTCGCCCGAACGGCGGAAGACGTGTACCGAACGACGGAAGACGTGTACCGAACGACGGAAGACGTGTACCGAACGGCGGAAGACGTGTACCGTGCGACGGTAGACATGTACCGTGGAGCGGTAGGCATGTACCATTGAACGGAAGACGTGTACCGTGGAGCGGAAGACGTGTACCGTGGAGCGGAAGACGTGTACCCTGGAGCGGAAGACGTGTTCCATGGGGTGGTAATGATCGCCTAAGCCGTGAGCAGCTTTACTCTTATTATAAGTAACCTTACAAATTCCGTGAGTGATCCTGCCAGGACATCCGGCAATATTTACCGGACTAGAAATCATTTATCCTAAGCAGTGAGCGGAATTATCTGCGCATTAAAAATTTCAGAAGATCGGATCATAAAGCCTGCCCGTATAATTCTCAATCCTTAAAGAACAATTTTAAAAATTGCATTTAGAAAATTTAAAATTACCTGTTCTGAAAATCAGATCTTTATTAAACTGTTTTTATTCTTCACAGGTAATGAAAAGATTTAAAATTCATAAATCAAATTTGCTTTAAAATACGCCGCCGGGAATTTCATACCGGCGGCATATTGATCGAGCAGACAGACACTATCTGTTTACGCGACTTCTTTTTTAACAACTGCGGAAGCCACATCGCTGAACTGACCTACCTGTTCATCCCTGATCCTGAATATCGCTTTGTATTTCCATTCGGAGATATGCGAGCCTTCAGGAATTTCCGAGTTATCAGTAAAGTTCGGATTGGAATCATTTGCAAGATACACAAACGACTTTCCGTCTCCGCGGTCGACATAAATATCAATAGAATCAGCTTTACCTTTTTTCCATACAATCTCAGGCTTGCCGGCCGCCATCTTAACTTTAAGAACAGGTTTCATTTCCATAATGACCTCATCAGTTTCAGATCCGATGATACCGAGATCACTGCCTATTGAATCATTATAGTTATCGTTTGACTTAATGTTTTGAACAAGCCGCGCCATTCTTATAAATATTCCCGAAGGTACTATCCCGGGAGGAGGGACGTTATTGAATACAGGAACCGATCCTAAAGCTGTTCCCTCCGGACCGTACTTCAGAATGTCCTTGTAGCCGACTCTCTCGCCCTGTCCGTTTTTAAAAGCGTTTACTAAATTTACCATATAGTTGAACATTTTTGCATCATTCTGAACTGACGTAACAACGTCAGCGCTTATGCCTAATGTCGCAGCGTGATTCGGGAGTTTTTCGGAAAAATTGTTTATCCATACTCCTTTACCTTCATCGCTTCTGGGCAGATAATATTTTTTAGCCATTTTTTAATTTTGTTTAATTAGTAAATATTTTTTTATAACTAATCTTAAGATTGAGTGCAAATTAGAAAAAGTAATTTTTATTGTCAACTTGCAATTTTCGCGATTTGTGAAAATCGTAAATGCTATATATATAAGGAAGATATTTGATTTTTAAAAAAAAGCGCTGTTTTTACCTCTGAAGAGAAATAAAAAAAATACGAAAAAGCGTTTTGTGAAAAATTTATTTAATTTCTCCCCAATTCATTTGTCCATTATTTCCACAAGGAAAAATAGTATTGGCAAATTTTAATCTTAAATCATACTTCATTCGTGGAACGGAACTTGCATTATTTCAGAATCAAAAGGTGAACTATTAATTCAAATTTAAGAACTATGAAAACACTAATACTAAATACAATAATAATACTTGCTCTTGCAATCGGGCAGGTTTATTCAGCACCCCGCACCAAGATATTCAATCACGCTACCAATCCTGAAATGATAAAAACTATTCCTGACTTAGTGCCTGATTCATGTGTGGCTTCAGGTTTAGTAGCAGTCGGAAGAGGTCAGTATGTTTATCTGTCAGCGATGAATTTCGGTGACAATACTGCAATTACAAATGAAACATGGACATTCGTATCAAGACCGGTCGGATCCAATGCAACACTAGTTTCCGTACCGAGTCTCTCGTGGTATAAATTCAGAGCGGATTCTATCGGTACATTTGAGATCAGGGCGAGTATTACTACTTCCTCAGGTACGCATGATACAACCATAAGAATTTTTTCAACAAAATTTGTCGGTACAGGAAATTTTCAGAATGTACCTGCATTATATCCGAACTGTATGGTATGTCACTCCGGTAATCCGGATTTCGCTGAGATATTTGACAGGTGGGAAGTCAGCGGACATGCCAATATCTTCAGACAGCAGATCGACAGCGGTTCGGCAGGATATAATACCAACTGTATGAAATGTCATACAACAGGTTATGATCATAATCTCGCAAATGACAATAACGGATTTGATGATGTAGCCAGAAGGATAGGATGGACTTGGCAGGGACCACCTGCTCCCGGAAAATGGGACAGTCTTAAAACAAACTTCTCCGAACTCGTAGCATTTGCAGGCGTAGGTTGCGAAAGCTGTCACGGCGCAGGTCTCTCACACGCTTCAAACGGAGGTGATACGGCAAGGATACAGATTAATTTTAAAGCAGGCAACTGCGGTACATGTCACGGCGAACCATGGAGACACAGCATTTATCAGCAGTGGGAAAATTCTCTGCACTCTGACCCTGTATTTGAAGGACGTAATGTTGCAGCCGCTAACCGAAACGGCCTCAATGACTGTAACAGATGTCACGACGGCGAGTCTTATGTTGATTTTACTAAAAAACGTCTCGGCACTTTAAATCTTACCACCGCCGATCAGGAAAATATTGCATGTCAGACCTGTCACGACCCGCACGGCAATAGTAATGAGTATTCACTTAGAAGTCTTTCCGCCGGCTCTGATACAATTGCAAACGGCACTTCTTACGCCGGTGCAGGTACAGGCAAAGTCTGTATGACCTGCCACCAGTCAAGAAGAAATAATCAGGTTTATGTAACAGCAGGCGGATCGCTTACTTCTACCTGGGGAACGCACGGAAGTCCGCAGACAGATGTACTCTTCGGTACAAACGCCGCTACTTTCGGATTCCCTTATATAACCGGTTCACATAAAAATATTGAAAACACATGCGCAACGTGTCACATGTCAGCCATTACTGATACAGGAACAGTTACGAGAGATAAAGTCGGCGGACATACTATGAACCTTCACGACGCAACGGCAAATTATGATCACACTACGGGATGCGTTTCATGTCACGCAGGCGTGAATTCATTTGAGGATTTCATGGCTCCATCAGACTTTGACGGTAACGGATCAGTTGAAAGCTGGGAAGCTGAAGTGGAAGGATGTCTTACAAATCTGAGAATTTCTCTGCCTCCGACAGGAATTGACTCCGTTGCATGGCAGCTTATAGCGCAGGATTCTTCAAATCTAAATTTAAGAAAAGCTTACTGGAATTATCTGCTCATCACAAATGACGGAAGTAAAGGATATCACAATCCGTTCTTCGCGATTCAGGTATTGCTTACATCGAGAAATTATACTGTCGGTATCCAGCAGGCAGGTACGGAAGTTCCGGAAGTTTATGAATTATCACAAAACTATCCGAACCCGTTTAATCCTACTACTAAAATTGATTTCGCAATTCCAAAGACCGGTGCTGTTTCATTAAAGATATATGACATTACCGGTAAAGAAATTCGCACACTCGTAAACGGTGAAACCATGTTCGCAGGTAAATATACAGTTGACTGGAATTCAGTTAACAATACCGGACAGCAGGTCGCATCAGGAGTTTATTTCTACAGAATTATTTCGGACTCATATGTTAATACTAAGAAAATGATGCTGATCAAATAAGCAGCCAAAAGTAACTCTGATTTCTCCCGTATACCGGATGACATAAAAGTCATCCGGTTTTTTTTTGTTTTAATTAAATAAATACTTAATTAACATTTAAAATTTACCATTTAAGAATTAACTATTAACTATTAACTACTTTTATTAAATTTGCACTATTCTAAATTTAAAAATACATGACAGATACTATTCAAAAACCGGAAGGGCTGAAGCTCTGGCTCATGGCTGCAAGAGCTTATTCATTTCCGGCATCGATCATTCCCGTCCTGCTCGGTTCAGTGCTTGCAGTACTGCTGAATCCCGGACTTCAGTTTAATTTTATAAATTTCGCTCTGACTCTAATCGGCTGTATTCTCGTTCAGGTCGGCACGAACATAATCAACGACATTTTCGATTTTGACAAAGGCATTGACAAGGAAGACAAAGAGCTTGGTATTCCTCACGGCGGTTCAATGGTGATCTCCCTGGGATTTCTTTCCATTAAACAGATGAAAACAGCCGCCTTCGTTTCGCTTCTGATCTCTTTTCTGATCGGTGTTTATCTTTTCACGCAGTCGGGAATGTGGATACTTTATCTGAGTATATTCGGTCTGCTGTCAGCTATCTTTTACACAGCAAAACCTCTTGCTCTCAAATATAAAGCCCTCGGCGATATTCAGGTGATATTATCTTTTGGAGTCGGAATGACTCTGGGATCTTATATTGTTCAGACCGGTGAGTTTTCCATTTTGCCGGTTATTTTTTCAATACCGCTCGGACTTCTTATCGACGCAATTCTTCATTCGAATAATATAAGAGACATAAACTTCGACGGTAAGTTCGGCGTCAAGACTCTGCCAATTTTAATTGGTGAAAAACTTTCAGTGAAATTTTATTACGTGCTGATACTCGGTGCTTATTTATCCGTGCTGCTTTTTGTCGCGCTGAATATGCTTCCGTGGTTTGCATTGCTTTCTTTTATCACACTGCCTCTCGCGCTGAAGCTTGTAAAAATGTCGGAAGGTTTTCCGGCTGAAGTTTCCGCAAGATATGAATATGGCACAAAGCACATTATGATGACAGCTCAGCTAAATATGATGTTCGGGCTGACGCTTGTACTCGGGCTGCTCGTTTCATATCTTTTCTTTGCATAATTATTGTTCGCTGTAATTTTATAAAAGGGCTGGAATTTATTTCAGCTCTTTTTTTATTACTACTCCGCTGTCTCTCTGTATATTTTCCAGGAATGATCAGCCGTGCTGTCAGTCTTGCTTATTCTCATTATCTTATTTTCGCTCTCTGTTGATTTATCTGACTTATTAGTTTTTTCAGATCTGTTAAAAATGAACTCTTCCGTAAATGATACCTTCTTATCGCTGCCCGTTACCGTTGTGTCGGTTAAGAATTTAAAATCTTTAATATCATATTCTATATCCTTTGCGCTTTTAAAAATGCCTTCAAATCTTTTTATCCTTTCTTCCTTACCGGATTTTTTACCTGCTTTATTTATGAATTCATAATCATCGGCAAGATAGACTTTAATGGAATCTATGTTCCTGTTTTCGATCGCCTGTCCGTAATTCTCAAGCAAGAGCTGTATCCTGTATTTATCCGATGCAAAATAATCATTCAGTCTGCTGACAGTAATGAAGACCAGAATTCCCAGAGCGGTTAAAAGTAAAATAAAACTGGATAAAGTAAGCAGCTGTCTTTTTCTTATGAAAGTAATTTTATCGCGGTATCTTTTTCTGAATTCCTTTTTAAAATCTTCCGATGCATCTGATTTTTTTACCGGTGTATCCGGCTGCTTTAAGTTGTGTCCGCAGAATTTGCAGTAAACTGATTCGTCTTCAATTAATTCTTTACAGGACGGACACGGGATCATTTCCCGCTCTTCAGGAATTACCAGCGACTGTCTTATGGATTCAACAGTTAAATTACCAACGTCTTCGGTGTAAGGATCGTTAGTTCTTTCTGTGAGTGGATTGTTACGGCAGCCGTAACTTGTGCAGCCGCTGTTCTCATCCCAGCATTCCTTGTGATGGGGTACGCCGCATGCTGAACAAACAGTTATGTCCGCGCCTTTTTTTAATCTCGACTGACAGTAAGGACAGATCTTGTTTTTATAGTTGTCATATTTTATCCCGGCATTGTTCAAATATGCAATAGAATTTTTGTTTAGTATTTTTTAGTCAGAAAAAATTTCATCCTGATCAAACTCCACATAGAATTCATCATCATCTTTCCTCAGTATTATAATATCATTGTAAGGCAATTTCATTTCGGAAAAAGTTTTTCCCAGCAGACGTTTATAAAGATCAGAATTTGTATTCAGACTGTTGAACGATCTGAATTTCAGAATACTGCCGTCATCTTTCTTTACATCCTTTACTGACATCAGATTCAGATTTTCAAAATGCTCAAACGTTTTTCCTGTTACTTCATCAGTCAGTTCATAAACAGTTTCATTATTAAATTCTATCTGAAAACTATCAGCGTGGAAAAGTTCTTTACCGATCTCATACAGGTCCTGTAATCCGGCGCTGCTGAATTTTTTATCCGAATGAACAATTTTTTCAAAAGTGTAATGCGAAGGGCAGTCTTCATTCCTCTGATACTCTACTATATAGGAATCATTATTACCGCCGTTGAAAACAAATCCTTTTCCTGAAAGAAGCAGCAGGTCTTCTCTTTTATGCAGATACTTCACGGCTTCCTGCGCCTGTATTCCGCCGATGACTGATGCGATGGTAGGAGTGGTCGGAATTTTCCCCTGAATGATATCATCAATGCCGAGAAGCATACATGATTTTCTTTTATTGATAATTTTGTAATCGACTTCGGACATTGTGCATTCGTAGCATGCTCCGAAGGGGGGTATGAATGCGCGCGCTACTCCTGTCAGAACTTCAATTGCCCCGTCGATCCATGGCCGGTTAATTTTCCAGCAGGACTGATTAATAAAAAGCCGGGCTTCCCGATTATCAAGTCCGCCGATTATGATGTCAAAATTTTTAAACACGCCGAGTCCGAGTCTGAATATATTCCCGTTAAAATATTTTATGCTAATGCCGTCGTTGATCTCCCTCGCGCGTCTGCAGATTGTTTCGGCTTTCGGTCTTCCTTCATCTTCATATCTGAAAAGGACGCTGCGTGTCAGATTACTTTTCTCAACATTGTCCATATCGGCGACGCAGATATTTCCGATCCCAAGCATTGTAAGATTTTTTACAATTTCATTTCCGAGAGCTCCGCAGCCGGCTACAAGTATCCTTGCATTTTTGAGAATGTTCTGATCCCACCAGGTGATGAGTTCAAGGCGCGAATACCTGTCATCTATAATTTCCAAATAAATTTAATTAATTTTTTGTAAAATATCTGAAATATTGAATAAGTGAAATGTTAAAAAAGAAATTGGGGAATGATTAATAGTTGCCGTCTAAGCGTTGGAAAGTAAAATTAAAATTGGGGAATGATTGTTAGTTGCCGTCTAAGCGTTGGAAAGTAAAATTAAAATAAAGTTGTGATCTACGTTCTTTCTTTTGAGAGATCAAAAGAAAGGTACTGTGTTAAAATGCAACTCTAATCAACATACCCGTATGTTGATTGCCTTATGATTTAAGCTGTTTTGCATTGGAATAATTTTGAATATATTTTTCATTCTTTTTCCAAAGACAGTAAATTAAAAGAAGTAATTTTCTGGCAACAGCAATTAAAGCAATTTTCTTATTAGCTTTTGTTTTACATAGTCTTACATAAAGTTGTTTTGATTTTTCATTATGTTTGATAGCACACAGAGCAGGCATATACATAGCGCTACGAATCTGCTTATTACCTTTTTTTGAAATTCTGGTTTTACCTATATGAGTTCCTGATTGATCATGAATAATGTCGTAACCGGCATAACTTGCAAGTTGGTTTTTATTTTTAATTAAAGCAAAGCCGCTTGTTTCAGCTACTGTTCTAATAACAGTCATCGGTCCAACACCTTTTATGGATGAAACAGTTTTTATTCTCTCACATAGTTCTTTATCGGATTCAACAAGTGCCATGATTTGAGTATTTATTTGTTTTAATTGTTGCTGTAGAAATTTTTTATGCTGGTTTGATCTCTTAACAGTATCTTTATTTGCTTCAAAAGAGTAACTCTTAGCGTGTAACTGGTTCTTTATTCTGGTGATTGATTCCTTGAGTGACTGGGATTCTCTTGTAAGTTCTTTAAGTTCTTTGAAAATTAATGGCGGAGGCTCCCAGGCTTTTAGAGTCTTTTCAAGCCCAAACTGAGTTTGATTAGCTGCATCAATATCATCGGTTTTAGATTTGTTTTCTAAAGTTTTAGCAAAGTTTTTTACTTTATTAGGTAATACAACAGATACCGAATATTTATTCTTTACTAAAAAGTAAGCAAGATTTTCGTAATATACACCGGTTGCTTCCATTAAAACCCAGATTGTGATATCTTTGGCAGATGTATCTGTAGATGTTTCTGAATCAAAGTAATGAACCTTACGGACTGTTTTTAAAAGCTGGTTAAATCCCTTAGGATTACTTTCAAATTTAAAAGGTTTACTAATTTTTTGTTGAAGCTCCTGATCTAAAGTTCCAAAGCGAATTGTGAATGAATCTTTAGAAATGTCAACACCTATAACTTTTTTTATGAGTTTCATAATTGTTTTAAATGTTTAATTTTAAAAGCGGAAAAATTGCAATAATATAGGCTAAGGCTTCTTCTTATTCTTCTCTCGTAGTATTATTCAGAATTGCTGGTGTCTAGATCCGGCATTCTTAAGTACTGTTCAGAATTTAAGAAGCTATCGGGAATGAGGAGAATCTCTTTCTTGCGATATTCTAAAATTTAGATATCTGTAAACAAATAACTCTCTCATTCCTTAAGCCTATTAATTACCTGCACGCATTTTAACAATTCTACATAACATTTTCAAAAAACTTTTTTTAACATACGAGAACCAAAGAAAAATCTCCGCTATTGTAAAATTGCCGAAATTCATCTCACAATTGCTATAAAATTTCCAACTCAAAATTTGCTTCGCAAATTTCTCAGACAAGGAAGTTTTATAAACGCAATTGCTCATGAATTCTATCGGCAATTTTTCAAAGGCGGATATGCTGTCGTAATTGGTTGAAAACATTAATTTTAAAAATAATTGAATTGAAGAAATTGTTTTCGAAAATATTTAGAATTGCCTTGTTGTAAAATACGGAAAAGAATTTTAGAGGTCAGGAGTATTTCAAAATGACTTTGATACTTTTGATTTAACGAAACAACTTTAAAAAGAAAATAAGATATTGGATTTTTTGAAAGAGATTTATAAATGAAATTTAACCTGCGGTAATTTCCGGATGAAGTCTCAGCACATCGCCTTCCTTGACGCCGGCTTCGAGAAGAGTCTGACTTTCCGTAAGCTGTTTGCCTGAAGCTTTGTGATGAAATTTATATGAAAGCGGTTCGCCGTCCGGACCGGTAAGAGGCATTTTCATTTTTGGAAGAAGCACTTCCATGATCCTCTTCACTGAAGCATCGTCAGGCAGTGTCGCCTGCTGCTCTTTATTTCCGGTTGCGTCAACGATTGTAATGTTAATTCTTGCCATAGGTCTGCAATTTATATATAATACTTCATTAATTAAATGTTTATTTGAATATTAATCTTTTAACCCTTTATTTCAATATGTATTTGGAAATATTTTATTTACTCTTTGTGTCTGTCTGACTTAGCTGATGTTGATATAAATTTCAAGAATTCTCAAATCAGAATTCAAGTCTTTCAAATGAAATTGTTTTTATTGACTAATAAAATTATTTTAAACCACTCAAATTTTTATTAATTAATAATTTTTTAATGAATAGAATATATAGATTATTCGCGGTTATTCTTGTAATATCTTCCGGTATAATTTTTTCTTCATGCAAGGAGAATAATGTCAATGAAATTCTCATCGGCGAATTCGCATCTCTGACGGGCAGCGAAGCAACTTTCGGTCAGTCTTCACACAACGGTCTCATGCTCGCTGTGGAGGAAGTCAACGGTAGCGGCGGCGTGCTGGGAAAGCAGATAAAACTTATCACCGACGATACGCAGAGCAAGACGCAGGAAGTTCCGACTGTAGTGCAGAAACTTATAAATAGGGATAAAGTTGTTGCCATCATTGGCGAGGTCGCTTCATCCAGAAGCAAAGCCGGCGCGCCGATCGCTCAACAGTTCAAGATACCGATGATCACTCCCGCTTCCACTAATCCTGAAGTTACAATGATCGGGGATTATATTTTCAGAGTATGTTTCATAGACCCTTTTCAGGCGACAGTGATGAGCAAGTTTGCGGTCAACTCAATGAAAGTAAAAAGAGTTGCGCTGCTTGTAGATCAGAAGAACGCTTACTCCACGGGACTTGCCGATAATTTCAAAAAAGTATTTCCTGAAATGGGCGGAGAAATAATTGAAGAGCAGAAGTATTCCGCAGGCGATAAGGATTTCAAAGCTCAGCTTACTTCCATCAAAGCGAAAAATCCTGAAGCGATTTTCATTCCCGGATATTACACTGACGTAAATCTTATTTCAATTCAGGCGAGGGAGATCGGTCTTACATGTCCTCTCTTCGGAAGCGACGGATGGGAATCTGAGAAACTTACCGAAGGAAAAGCTAAGGACGCTCTCGAAGGAAGTTTCTTTTCTACTCACGTTTCAGCCGACGATCCGTCTCCCGGAATTCAGAACTTCATCAAGAAGTATCAGGAAAAATACAGCTCAAAACCTGATGCAATGGCATTCCTCGGCTATGATGCGGGTATGATACTTTTTGACGCGATAAAAAAAGCAGGCGATACTAACGGTGAAAAAATTAAAAATCAACTTTCGAAAGTAAAAGATTATCAGGGTATAACAGGTCTTATCACAATTAATGATCAGAGAAATGCAGTGAAACCCGCTGTCGTGATGGAGATAAAGGATGGTAATTTTGTTTATAAAGAAACCATTGCGCCTTAATTCAATTTCAAATTTCAAATTACGAATAGTAGCTAAGAAAATTTTTAAACTTGTCTGAATTTATACAGCAGCTGATCAACGGACTTTCGCTCGGAAGCATTTACGCTCTTATCGCTCTCGGTTATACGATGGTTTACGGAATTTTAAAATTCATAAACTTCGCACACGGAGAGATATTTATGCTCGGCGCATTTTCGGGATTATATCTGGCGAGAGCTTTTGGCGTGGACAGTCCCGATATCCCTATGGCAGTTGTTATTCTTTTACTGACAATGATAATTACATCGGTCATCGGAGTTGTAATTGAAAAACTTGCTTACAAACCTTTAAGAAAATCCTCAAAGCTTACTGTGCTGATAACCGCTATCGGCGTGTCTTTATTTCTGCAGTATACCGGACAGCTTCTTTTCGGAGCTGACCCGAAATCTTTTCCGACTATAATTGAGAATGTAAGTTTTAATATATTAGGCGCGACCATTGGTTCAAATCAGATAGTTGTGCTCATCTCCGCTGCAGTTTTGATGATGGCATTAAGATTCATAGTGATGAAAACAAAAATGGGAATAGCGATCAGGGCGGTTTCGAATAATCTTACGGCGGCTTCACTGATGGGAATAAATATCAACAATGTAATTTCATTCACATTCATTATAGGTTCATCACTCGCGGGCGCAGCCGGAATTTTATATAGTATTAATTATCCGAGCATTGATCCTCTGATGGGGCTTCTTCCCGGACTGAAAGCGTTCATCGCTGCAGTCCTCGGCGGCATCGGAAATTTTCCCGGCGCTTCTGCAGGCGGACTTATCATAGGGTTGGTAGAAACTTTCACAGTCGGCTATTTATCTCCCACATACAGAGATGCTATAGCATTCGCAATTCTTATCATTATACTTCTCGTTAAGCCGACCGGTCTGTTCGGAAAAAAAGAAGTTGAGAAAGTTTAATAAATTATTTTTTATTATATAAAAAAAGGACGCATACTCTGCGTCCTTTTTTTGTAAAACTTATTTAACTTACATCTTAAAATCCGAATCCGTCATTTCCCGGCTGGTCATTTACTCTTCTTCTTTTCTTATCCGGAGTTTTTGTATCTGTTCCGAATCGGTAAGTCAGCGTTGCAAATACTGATCTCGTATCTCTTTTTCTCATAAATGTCTCGTTAAAATTCTGAGTATTGTTCAGCTTTACATCAAATTTCAGAGTATTGAAAACATCTGTGAATCTCAGTCCGAGACTTAGTTTCTTATCCATAAAATCTCTTTTCAGAGAAACATCAAATGACTGAAACGGCTCGAGCACTCCCTGCGCAAAGACATTTCTACCTGAATAAAAATAAGTAAGTCCGAGATCGGCAAACACAGGAATGTAAATATTCGCAGTCAGTCTTCCGTTCCAGGTATAATTCTCATTCACGAATCCGGAATCAAGATTGGTTGCGTCAATTTCATTTTTATAATAACTCACGCTTCCGTTAAGACTTATAAATTCTACAGGCTTTGAATTAACAACAAGCTCTGCTCCGTAATTTACATTCTTTCCGTAATTCTGAAATGTTAGAAGAGCTTTATTTGAATCAATAAGCTCTCTCGTCCTCGACATCTGATCTTTTGTGTGTGAATAAAATAATGAAGGATTTAATGTGATCGTTTCAAAATATTTAAGAAATCCGAGTTCGAGTGAATTTATATATTCAGGTTTCAGATCCGGATTTCCCGCAAAATAATTGAACGGATCCATCGCAGTAGTAAAAGGATTGATCATCGACAAGGATGGTCTGTTAATTTTCCTGGAATATGAGAACTGAAGTTCCTCTGTCTCACTTAACTTCTGCGAAGCGTTCAGACTCGGAAAAAGATCGAAGTAACTGCTTTTGTTTACTTCACCGGTAGTTTCCAGATCTCCCTTTGTGTCAGTCTGCTCACCTCTCAGCCCGAGACTCAGATTGAATTTTTTAATATTCATACTGTAAACTCCGTAAAGAGAATAAATGTCTTCATCATATAAATATTTATTTGTCTGAGAAGTATCATTTACAAATGCATTAGAATTATAATCAAAATTTTCTACGCGGTAATCCTTGTCATTACTTCTTAATATGACTTTACCTCCGGTCTCAAATCTGGACTCCTTTGAAAAAGGATGAACGTAATCAACCGAAATATTTCCTTCGTTTGTAATATCGTCACTGTATCTGTTCACTATATCAGGATCCTGAACTGCAGGGAATATATAGTTCTGAGTTGTCTCGTTGGTTGAATTATCTTTAAATTTTGTGTAGATCAGTTCCGAAGTGAGCGTCTGTCCGGGATTTTTAAATTTTAAGAAATGATTCAATGACATGTCAAGAGTATAACCGTCGCCAATGTCATTTGTAATAAATTCATACTGATCTTCAAGGTCTCCCGTTATAGTGTTCAAAGTTTTTGCAGAAGACTTATCATTTCTTCTTCTGTCTCTGTAATTGTAATTTAGGTTATAACTCAGAGAATTTGTTTCACTGATGTTGTAATCAAAACCGCCTTTTAAAAAATTTCCGATCGTTCTTGAAAGCCCGTCAGCAGTTTGATTATAAAGTGAATTGCTTGAAAATACTTCCCTGTTATTTTCTCCCGTTATATAATAGTTATATAATCTGTAATCGTAACTGCCGAAGACATTCATTTTATCTTTTCTGAAATTAAAATTCAG
>Ga0138256_10005445_pt1 | contig 13459 bp, 11 predicted proteins | sample KNB2016incub_MG_FD_105486 | JGI IMG/M metagenome (GOLD analysis project Ga0138256, IMG submission 105486) | Active sludge microbial communities from wastewater in Klosterneuburg, Austria - KNB2014incub_MG | ecosystem: Engineered > WWTP > Activated sludge > Unclassified | place: Austria...
GACGCGTCGGCCGATAAATCATGTGACGCTGAGAATCGAACGCATTGTAGATTGCGGCGTGCCTCGGCAGAAATCGTTGTCCGCGGTAATACTGTCAAATAGACTGATCACAGTGTGCTGGCGTTTCGGCAAACCTACGACAGTCACGCCACCGCCCTACTCCACACAGATTCCGAGCGTGCACGGAGTAGGCGCATCGCACGAAGGCCCGACAGGTGATGCTGGATGTTGAGCATGTTGTAGACCGCCGCGTCAGTCGCCAAGAAACGCCGCGCGGATGACCCAGTCGGCACATTTGGATGGACTTGATTTCGATCAAGCACACCAGACGCGTTGTCGCATGATGCTGAAGTACGATTTCTGCGTCCGCGCATACACCGACGAAGCTCGCTGCACGAATGAGGCGAAATGGAGAGCAGACAGCCCATCAAATCGTGCGTCCCCGGCCTGCTTGCGTTAGTCGGTTCGGCCTTCCTTCTGGCGGGACAATTTTTCCCTGACGCGCGCGCCCAGGAAACACGCGCATCGAATGTTCAGCCGTTCGACTGGAACCTTCCGCCATGGATGCCCCGCCCGCCGGAGCCGTCATCGAATCCCATAACCGCGCCCAAGGTCGAGTTGGGCAGGCGTCTTTTCTATGATGGCCGCCTTGCCGCAGATTTTCTGCGCTCGTGCGCGAGTTGCCACCAGCAGGAACATGCGTTCTCGGACGGAGCGCCTTTCTCCTGGGGGGTCACGGGCCAACTCACAGCTCGCAACACGCCGTCCCTGACCAATGTCGGCTACGCGGGAAGCCTGACCTGGGTAAACCCATACATGCGTGAGCTTGAAATGCAGGCCCGCGCGCCTCTGTTCGGCGACCATCCGGTTGAGATGGGCATGTCCGGTCAGCAGGAAGAGCTGACAGCGCGGCTTGCAGCAGACCCTGTCTATAAGGACCTCTTTCCGCGCGCCTTTCCTGCGGAGGGGTCCATTTCGGTGTCGAACATCACCGCTGCGCTCGCTGCATTCGAACGCACGCTTGTGTCAGCACGATCGCCTTATGATGAATATCGCTTTGGCGGAAATCGTAGCGCCATCAGCGAGTCCGCCAAGCGTGGCGAAGCGCTATTCTTCAGCGATCGTTTGAAGTGCCAAGGTTGTCATGGCGACCCCGTCGTCGGCGTCAACGAGAGGGAGGAGATCTCCCCGCTCGCGAACTTTCACAATACCGGTCTTTACAATCTCGACGGGGCTGGGGCTTACCCGACATCCAATCCCGGCTTGATCAGCCATACGGCCAATCCTTCCGACATGGGCAAGTTCAAGACGCCAGGTCTGCGCAACATAGCGGTTACCGCGCCCTACATGCACGATGGCTCCATCCGAACGCTTGCCGAGGTCTTGGACCATTATGCAGCCGGGGGGCGCTCAATCGCGCAGGGTGAATCGCTTGCGGGTGATGGACGCAAGAGCCCCCTGAAGGATCGGCTGATAATCGGGTTTGCACTATCGGGAAGCGAGAAGCTGGACGTCATCGCATTCCTGGAGTCGCTTACCGATCCGGCATTCCTGAACGACCCTCGTTTGGCCAACCCATGGAAGCAATAGTCCTCAGAGCGCCGCCAATTTAAACTGCCCCAGATTTGTTGGGCTTTCGACAGGTCGGCGGCAGTCGCGGCGCTGCTCTGCTTCAGACAGGTTCCGAGCGGGCGCGAAACAACCGCAACGATGCGCGCCTCTACAGACGCCGCTGGATGTTGAACGTACTGTAGACTGCCGCATGTCTCGAGAAACCGCTGCGCAGACGGTCGGCTCTCTCGAACCCCCGCATGTCGCTCGCGCCTTGGGATGATCAGATATGTATTCTCCTGCGGAATTGTTGTCGTGCAGTCGTCCAGAAGGCTGTCGATGGCCAAGACCACGTCGGACGACGTGCACAGCACCATGCGCTCGTAGCCCATCTGTGACGATGACCTGTGGCTCGACAACAGCGTCGCAACAACCGAGCGGCCGCTCCTGTATCGCGCCGCTTCAGCACGATCATGTCCATTCCCTTTTCGTCGTCTTCGACGACGCGCCAGATCCCCACGCGCTCGCCGGCAATCGTCGCGGCCATCTCGTCGAGACGCCATACTTGGGCGCCCCCCTTTCGCAGAGGTGATTGGGCAGACTTTGATCAGATCGCTTGTGTTCATAGGCCCGGCCTTTTCCTGCGCTCGCAAATCACTCTGGCCAAGATGGTTTCCGCGACCCGAGTCGCCAAGAACGTGGCGCCCTCGACGGCCACTGGCATCGTCGGAGTGTCTCGTGCCTTGGATCAATCGATCACACTGTCTGCTAATCAGCCTGCAAGTTCTGGCATCGGGCCGGCACGGTTGCGATTGAGGCGCTCCCTGTGTCTGGCTGATTTTCACGTGGCCCATGCCAAGCGGGAGCCTCCGATTGCCTGGCGGGGTAAACCTCGCCCGTGGCAGTCACCCCTTGAAGTTGGAAAAAGTGTTTTGACGTGTCGCCTTCAGCACTCAAAAAAACATCGGCTCAAGCTGTCGTGGCTTGCGGCAGCGCGGCGCACTTTGCGAAACCAGCGGTCTCGCCTATGAAGCCATGCAGGGAGACGGTCATACTGACTTGGATGCGCCACGCGGGACGACAGTTGGGGGCCATCGCGCTCCTCGCGATCCTTATGCGCGCCATCGTACCGGGCGGCTACATGCTGGCAACGGGCGACGCCTCTGAAGGCCGCTACCTCATTGTCCAGCTCTGCGATGGTCATGCCGCCACGCCCAAAGTGATCAATCTCGAAACAGGTCAAGAGGTTGATCTCAAGAATCCATCTAAGGAGGCTCCCCAAGATGGCAAAGGGGGCCACCCAGTTTGCGTCTTCGCCGCGGCTCCCGGCGTCGCGCTTCCCGGCGCTACGTCAGAGCCAGTGGTCAAAGCCGCTCAACGCGATGTTGACCATGCGGTTGTCAAAACCGTTCGCGCTGGCCGGGGGATCGCCGCCCCGCCTCCGCCCTCGACCGGCCCTCCAGTTGAAGTCTGACGTTCGACGGTCACTGGCGAAAGCCGGCTGATCTCTCGTCCGGCGTCCTCCGCGCAGGGGGATCGTCCCCCCTTATTCCATTGTCGTTGTCCGAACGATCTCACACACAGAGAAGACTGTCCTATGATTCTCATCCCATTTAAGCAGGCCCTTCTGATAACCAGCACGGCTTCCATTCTTGCATGTGCAGCGCCACTCGCGTCGGCGCAGGCTCCGACCGATAGCCGCGATGTCGTGGTGGTCACGGGCACAAAAACCGACGGCGGCGAGTTTGGCGCCAGATCCGGCATCCCGCTTGCCCAGGTGCCTCAGGCTGTCCAGATTCTTGATGCAGACGATCTCGTCGATCGCAATGTCAGAAGCATGGGCGATGCGCTGAAGGCCATTCCCTCGGCGAGCATTGGTACGCCACGCACCTCCGCCTATCAGAGTTTTTCTCTGAAGGTCCGGGGCTTCTATGTTGATCAGATGCGCAATGGCGTGCGTCAGCGGTATTATGAGGATGTCGACGCGTCGGCGATCTCGAATATCGAGCGGGTCGAGGTTCTGAAGGGCCCGTCTTCAGTTCTCTTCGGCCAGTCCGCCGTTGGCGGCATCGTATCGATCGTGACCAAGCGCCCGCAACGTGAGTTCGGCGGCAGTGTCAGCGGTGTTGTCGGCTCTTTCGACCAGAAAGCTGTTTCATTCGATGTCACCGGTCCGCTCGCGAAGGATGCTGGCTTGTACTTCCGCGCCACCGGCGAGGTCGAACGGTCCGGCACATATGTCGACTATCAGGACATCGATCGCGAGAATGCAGCGCTTTCACTCACATGGGAGGCGAGCGACAACATCACCGCCTACTTCGTCAGCGAATGGCAGGAACGCAGAACGCAGCGAAACCCAGGGCTGCCGATCGTGGGTACCGTCGTTTCAAACGGCGTACGCGAAATTCCCGCCGAGACGTTTCTGGGTGATCCGGGCCGATCGGACCTCGAGGCGTTCTCGCCCCTGTTGCAGGCGTGGGTAGATATCAAGCTGAACGACACCTGGACTTTGACGCCGCGGCTCTCCTACTCCGAACTCGACACCAACTTCACCCAGTTGCGCGTTCGCGCCGTTGCAGCCGATGGCGTTACGGTTGGTCGCAATGGTCGCTTCGGCAAGGAGGACGACAACTACACAATCGGACAAGTCGACCTCACCGGCGCGCTGAAAGGCTTCGGAGCGACGCACAACCTGCTGGTTGGCTTGGAATACAATCGTGAGCGGTCGACCTTCTACCAAGAAAACATCACGACTGTGGCCGCAATCAACTCACTGAACCCGACTTACGGCGCCGTACCCGCACGACCGTACCCGCTGGCGTTCCTGTCCAACAGCGACATCGATTCATGGGCCGTCTATGCGCAGGACCGTATTGATCTCACAGACAAGTGGAATGTTGTTCTTGGTGCGCGCTGGTCGAGTTTCGAGACCCGGAGCGAATTCTCCGGCGACCTCGTCATTGACCCAACTGACGTCACAGAAGATGAACTCGATCATTCCACCTTCCAGATCGGGTCCACCTATCGTCTTGACGGAGGATTCTCGCTGTTCGGCGGATACGCTACGGGCTTCGACATGGAGAATGTCGCAGGAAGCCGCAACTTCAGCGGTTCACCGTTTGAACCGGAAGAGTCCTCGCAAGTCGAAGCAGGTTTGCGTTACTCTGAGGGGCCGATCAGCGGCAGCGCAAGCGCCTTCGAGATCAAGCGCACGAATGTTGTCACGGACGATCCCATAAATCTCGGCTTCAGCATCCAGACAGGTGAAGTCCGCGTGCGCGGTCTCGAGCTTGAGGGTGCATGGCAGATCTCCGAGAACTTCTCAGTTCAGGGTGGTTACGCTTGGCTGGACGGAGAAATCACCAGCAGCAACGCCGGCAATCAAGGCTTCGCACTCGCAGACACACCCGACAGCCAAGCCAATCTGTTCGTTCGCTATGACTTGCCAAACCTGCCGATCCGGCTCCGGGCTGGCGTCAACTATGTCGGAGATCGCGCCTTTAGCGACAATGCAGGCATCACGATTTTCCCCGGGCTTGCTTCCAGCGACGTGACGCTGCCTGCTTACACAACGCTGGACGTCGGAGCGACTTACGACTTCGGCAGTGCGCGGCTCGATCTTTCCGTCACCAACATAGCGGATGAGGCCTACTACACGCGGGAGTTCAATGATTTCTCCGTGTTCCCGGGCGAGCCTATCCAAGCCAACTTGCGACTGACTGCCGACTTCTAGGGGGAAGCTGTGTCGGTTCGCGACAAAGCGAGCGCGACGGGGGCCGCCCCAACGGGCGGCCTCTACCGCGCACTCTGGCGTTGGCATCTCTATGCCGGGATCCTTGTCGCGCCTATCGTGCTCGTGCTGGCAATCACAGGGCTCGTCTATCTGTTTGACGACGAACTCAGCGCGATCATTCATCGTGACCTTGTGGAAGTTGCACAAACGCAAGACGCTCAACCCGTATCGGCGCAGCAAGCGGCAGTCCTGGTGACATATCCAGGCGCCAGACTCCTCCAGTATCAGGCGCCTGCATCACAAACTCGTTCCGCCATATGGAAAATTGTTGCTGCAGACGGGAAAGACCTGACTGTCTTCGTCAATCCGCACACCGCGCAGATCCTCGGGCATATTCCTGCAGGGCGGTCACTCGGCGAGATCATGGTCAAGCTGCACGGCGAGCTCATGATTGGACCGTTCGGCGACTATCTGGTCGAATTCGCGGCGTGCTGGACGTTCGTCCTGCTGGTCACTGGCGTATTTTTATGGTGGCCCAGGCAAAGCCGGCGCGTTGGGGTAGCTGCGCCGCGGCTCACGGCCAAGGGACGTGCATTTTGGCGTGATTTGCATGCGGTCCCATCTGCCTGGAATGCCCCGGTCGTCGCGTTCCTGGTTCTCACAGGATTGCCTTGGTCCGCCTTCTGGGGCGGGACCCTCGCCAGCCTTGGAACCACCACATCACTTGCGGGTGTGATGGCCCCGACGCCCAATTTTCATGGCGCGCCTATCGCGCCCGATCCCCACGCCGCCCATCGTGGCCACAATGCTCACAACGGTGACCTCGACCTGCCCTGGTCGATACGCAACGCGGACCGACCAACCGTCCAGCCCGTCGTGCGGAGCATAAGCATCGACCAGGTGATCGGCGAAGCCGCGGCGCGAAACATGTCGGGGCCGACCTTCAAGATATTCTATCCAACTGCGACCGGCGAAGTTTTCACGCTCTCGCACGTTCCGGCAAAGGCCGAAGGGCAGCGTACGGTCTATCTCAATCCTGCCGACGGCGCCGTCGTCGACGACATACCATGGAGTCGCTATTCGCCAGTCGGGAAGGTGGTGGAATTCGGCGTCCAGACTCACATGGGCAAGCAGTTCGGCCTCGCGAACCAGCTCTTCATGGCAGCCAGTTGCGTTATCCTAGCTGCAACAATCATCTTCGGTCTGGTGATGTGGTGGAAACGTCGGCCTGGGACGCGCTTCAATCAGCCGGGTCCGGGAGATGGCTTCAAGACGCCAACGCCGGTGGTCGCTGTCGCAATAGCGCTCGGCGTCGCTTTTCCGCTCGTCGGACTATCGATGCTGCTGGTGATCGCAATCGAGATTTCAGCCGCACGAGTGCGCCGACGCAATCCCTAGTGGGCTGACTTCATTTCGAGAACATCGCGCAGTGCTTCTTTGAAGCCGGGGGTATCCCCGCGAATGACGCCAACATGCTTCCATCGTACGGCGCCGTTACGACCAATGAGCATAGAGGCGGGCACGCCGCCATACCTCATGACGCCAGCAATCCGCTCTGCCGGGTCCAACCAGATGTCATAGTTTATGCCGAATGCAGGCGCGGTCTCGATGACCTTCTCCTGATCGGCAGCCGCGTCGATGCTCACGCCGATCACACGAAGTCCGTTGGCGCTGTATCTGGCGTGTAGCTCGGCAAGAAACGGTATCTCCTGTCGGCACGGGGCGCACCAGGTTGCCCACACATTCACAAGCACTGCCTCTCCTCGCAAATCTTCAAGGGAAACCAGCCTGCCATCTTGTGATATCGCTTCGTACGCTGATGATCCGAGACTCTCCGCCTCGCGCAATGGCTCCCCGCACGCGCCTAGCCACGCTGCAGCGGCGAAAAGGGTGCAGGTCGGTCTCATCTACCCGATCGCACTCGCGCGACACGTACTCTGTTCGTCTCCGAGGGGTCAGTCCATGCGATCACGAGGTCGTCTCCGACGGCGGCCATTCGTGGAAAGCCGGCCGTTCTGGCAGCACTCGTTGTTGCGATGACAGTTGCTTGGGAGCGAACACCATCCTGCCCGACGGTCCTCAGTCGTACCTCAGCGCCCTCAGCGCCAACCCGCTCCAGCCAAACCACGCGCGCCTCGCCTGAGGCAGACATGTTCACCCCAACACGCCCGACAGGGTTTCCGTCGTCTATCTGTATGGGCGGCGAGAATGTTTGTCCGCTGTTACCGGAGAACGCCAGGTTTACGCGCTCTTGATCATTGGCGCCCGTGAACCACGCGACGACAACCAAATCATCGCGGGCCGAGATCGACGGGCCGTTAACCGGGCACCCCTCGATCATCCAGTTGTCTGCGTGCACGCGTGCGGGTTCCGTCCAAACGCCATCAACGCGACGCACAATACTGATATCACGAATCTCTTCTGGCGACCTGTCCCGATAGACCGCCACCGGCCCGGTCGACGCCCACGCAATCGATGTCTGGCAGCAGTCGCAGATGCGGGTATCGATCAGCTGAGTTGGGCCAGGCACCCCGTCCCCCGAAACAGTGGTGAACCCAAGCTGCATCTCAGGGGTCGGATTTGGAGCGATGGTGTTGCGCCCATCGAGCCATATCGCCTCGACATCACCGCTCGGAGTTTCCAGGAACGAAACGAAGCCGTGCTCACCCTGCAGGCCATCGTCGTGCAGTATTTTGCTTTCGCTCCAGGTTCGACCGTCGTCAACGGATTGAGCAATGCGCACATCGTAGGCGTACGGAGCATCCCCGCTCGTCTGAAGCCAGTGAGCGAGCAGCCTGCCGGACCGGGTCGGCAGAAGTGACGGAAAATCCGCCCAGTTAACGAAGAGATCGTCGCGCGCCACGATCGGCACAGGCGATGACCACGCGCCATCGAGGTCGCTTAGCCTTGAATAGCGCAGGGAGTGGGTCTCGCCCGGCCCGCGTTCAAGCCAGCTCAGGAATACTTCGCCAGCGGCAGATACGGCGAGGTTGGGCTCCGCGCTGCCAGGCGGCGCCGGCGCATCCAGCGCCTCGACGACAGGCGGCGGAGCGACGCGTTCTCCACATCCGGCGAGCAGGAAGGCCGCAACGCAGACGATGCTGAACTGTTGAACGATCGGGCGGGTCACCATGGTATTGTTTTGGCATAGCCGGATTGGGGGTCAAGGAGACCCGCGCCGCATCGCGACGCTCGTGTTGGAAAACACGTTGATCCACCCGTCGGGATTGCGACGACCCCGGACAGCTGGCTGACTTCGTCCACCGGTCAGCTGAACCCAGTGACTACCCTCGTTACGCTGCACGCGCATCTACGAAGCCGCGAAAGGCTCGCTCAGACGTGAGGCGACGTGACACCCCGCCTCGCTTGCCCCAAGCGAGCGCTCAACGTAGTGTAATGCGAGTTACCGACGGGAGACGGATATCCTTACCCGCATGCGCCGCTTGGGAAGGCATCTGGGAGCCATAGCGCTCCTGGCCTTGCTCGTGCGCGCCGTCATGCCGGCGGGCTATATGATTGCCGCGGCCGATACGCCTCATGGGCGTTATCTCACGGTCGCGCTTTGCGGCGACCACCAAGGTCAGTCCCAAGTCATCGATCTCGACACGGGTAAGCTGGTTGACGCAAGTGACGTGCCGGGCGGACCCCCCAAGGACAAGTCCTCGACACATCAGCCTTGCGTATTCGCTAGCGCCCCGCACTTCGCAATGGCCGCTACACCCGTTGGACCGATCGTTTTTCAAGTCGTCCATCAAGTGCATTTCGCCGCCACCGCAAATCTGCGGCCTGGCCTCGGCATCGCAGCACCCCCGCCGCCTTCGACTGGCCCCCCAAACCTGATCTGACGCTGCTTCGCGGCGGAATTCCGCCTGTCGTCATAACTGCTGCTCCCTGCGGGCACGCAGCATCAGGTTCTGGTCAACATGTACGCATTCTATTGCGGCCAGACTTCGTCTGGCTTCACACGCCGCAGCGTCGCGCAAAACGCGCCGTCGTCAGCCAGTCGGATAAGCCACGCCCTTGCCGCCAGGGATCAATCCAAGCAGCAATCGCAGCCTTCCCTGCCCACCTATGGCCAATGCATCGTCACTAGCGCGATTCTCTCTCTCTTAGTTTTGCTCTTCTGCACGCAGGCTCACGCAGACACGTTCCGGACCGGCGACATTTCTGTCTCCAATGTAAACGGACTGCCGACGCAGAACGACGCCGATATCGCTCACGTCTCTCTTGTGATCGTAAATGCGGGCGCCGATGACGACGTTCTTATCGACGCAGATGTGCCGCCGCAGTATGCTGCGGGCGCCGGATTTCATCCCCTTCCCTTGCGTGTGTACCGGGGCGCCGGCTTGAAAATGTCGCAGCCCGTGTTTCTAAAGGCGGGGCAAACGCGCTCCCTCGGCTTCGACGACCTGCACCTCCTCATCTACGGCATCCAGGGAGCTTACACCCGGGGATTTCAGTTACCGGTTCGGCTGACTTTCGAGAAAGCTGGAACACTGGACATCATCGTGAGCGTGGGCGGTGAAGCGCTCGAAACCTCTGACAGGCCGGCGGACAAAATCCAGCCGCATCCGTTGAAGGCGATGCACCAAGCCCCGACTCGGCCCGATCAGCGCGATGAACCTTTCGATGGCGCCGCTTTCCGATGCGAAGATGGCGGCAAGCTTCTTTTATCATTCTCTGACAGCAGCGGCATGGATGCTTTGATCTGGCTCAATGGCGTCAGATACCGGTTGCGATATCAAACGCCCGAGCCTGGTCCCGCGCAGGTCGTCTGGAGCGATGGCGAGAACTCCCTCACCTGGAGTTCCGGCGTTCGTCTCACGTGGATGGACGGCGCTTCTCATCTGATGTGCGGCCGTGGGGGCCATCAGCACTGATTATGCAGCGACGCAAGACCGTCTGCTCAACTGCAAGTAGCGAAATCAAGAGGACATCTCGTGATCAATCCCACCTCACAAAAAGGGCCCGCGTCATGACAAGGCAGAGAAACAGGACAGGCGCTCTCGTCGCGCTCGGAGCCGCCATTGTCACACTTGTCGGCGCAGCGCTGGTTCCGGGAACGCCGTTGGCGCCATCCGCTTCGGCCAAACCGCCCGCGCCAATGGCGTTCTGCCATGCCTATCCGGACGCGAAGGCTTGCAATGCCGGCTTTGCGGATTGCGCGACCTGCCATACCACGCCGCCGGCCCGTAACGCGTTCGGCATGCAGGTCGCGGAAAAACTCGCGCCGGGAGCGCCCCGGCCTCTGAGTGATGAGGACTTCGTCCGCTTTTTGCCTGCGGCGCTGAAGGCCGTGGAAGACCTCGACGCCGACGCCGACGGATTTTCCAATATCGTCGAGATCACGGCTGGCACACAGACGGCGGACGCCAATAGCGTTCCACGTACGCTTGCGTGTGTTGGGGATGACGCAACGCGCGCTGCGAACTCGCATTGGAATGTCTGCAGCTATGACGCCGCCTACGCGTTCAAGAAGGTTAACCTGGATTTCTGCGGCCGCTCGCCGACCCGCGCGGAAATGGACGGCTTCAATACGATTGTCGACCAGAAATCAAAACTGTCCAGGATCAGAGACGCGCTCGATAAGTGTCTGGATTCTCCATACTGGCTCGGCAAGGATGGCGTGGTCTGGAATTTGGCCAACGCCAAAATCAAGCCTTCGCACGCGATCAAGTCGGGTGAAAACCCCGGTCCGGTTCCGTTGGGCGATTACGACGACGACTTCAATCTTTTCACCTGGGCGAACAGCGACGACAACGACGTGCGCGACCTGCTCATGGCGCAATACTTTGTGAAACGCACCGGTCCCGTCACGCTCCAGGTGATGACCGAGGAAGAACTGGCCGCGCGGCCACGTGGCACCAAACAGCCGGTGCCGGTGGGCAAACGCGCCGGGATGATTTCAACGCGCTGGTTCGGCGCCCTCAACACCATGTTCACGTCGATCCCGCGAACGACCGCCGCACAAGCCTATCGCGCCTATCTCGGGTTCGACATAGCCAAGATGCAAGGCCTTGATCCCGTACCGCACGAGCCGAAGGATTATGATGCCAAGGGCGTCGGAGCGTCTGCCTGCGCCGTCTGTCACGCCACTCTGGATCCGCTCACCTATCCGTTCACACGCTACAATGGCATCAGCGGCGGTTATTCTTACAACGAAGATCGACTCAACGACTATGTGCGTGTCGACGGGGCCCGCGTTGCTGAGGCGCCAGCAGCTGGCGTCATCCTTGGCCAACAAGTCGCCGATTTGCGCGAATGGACACAGGTCGCTGCGAACAGCGACCCATTCGCGATTAAGGTTACGTCCGACTATTGGAAACTGTTGGTCGGTCGCGAACCGGACCTCAACGACCAGACTGAATTCACGCAGCTGTGGCGCGGACTGAAGTCGGTCACGACCTACAACTACCGGGTCGAGAAAATGCTGCATGATCTTGTGCTGACTAACGCTTACGGCCGGCCATAGGAGATCGCTATGACAAAGCCAGCTTTTCTCAAACTTATCACCATGACTGCTCTGGCGGCCGCCTGCACCACCGCACCTGAACCTGCTGGGTTGCAGCTCGCGGTCGAAGCCGCCGCCCCCGTTGCTTCTGCCGACCCGCGTGTGAAGTTCAAGGACGGCGAGCGCTACCTGCGTGACCTCTCGGCGGGCCTCAACATCCCGCGAGAGGAAATCTGCAAGGAGCTGTCGCGCTATGACTGCATGACGGACGCGTTTAGGATCGTATTGGGCGGCGTCGAAGCGCCAAACTTGACGGTGCACCAGCCCATCGAGACTGCCGCACTCACATCGCCGATAGCTGTTGATCGCCTCGCCCTTCATGTCTGCACCAGCCGCGTGCGCCGGGACAAGGAGAAGCCGGCAGACGCCGTCCTCTTCAAGGCTGGCGCCTTCGGGAAGAACGGTGCGGCAAAGGCTCCCGAGAGAACTTGGCTGAATAGTACGGCGGACGCGATCTATGGATCCATCTTGCTGCGTAGCCCGAGTGAACGAGAGATCCAGAACCTTACGACATACTATGCGCAAGTGGCCGATGGGCGACCGGCCAACAGCACAGAGGTTGCTGCAGACTGGGTGACCCTAAGTTGCTTCGCAGTCGCCTCGTCCCTTGAAGCTGTTTTTTATTGATAGATCGCAGGACACGCAGTCATGACATATGATCATTCACGTCGCAGCTTCCTCCGCACGGCTTCACTCGGCGCGGCGGGGGCATTTTTAGCGACCCGTCTGCCCCAAGATGCTTTGGCCCAGGAGGCCATGATTGAGCGGGCAAAAGATCCACGCTTTCTCATTGTTCTAAGTTCATTCGGAGGGGCGAACCAAGTCGACGCCTTCCTTTCGCGGCGCGAGTCAGAAATACCCAACGCCGCCACTTTGAACGCCTATCCAGACAGTCTTGTTCAAACCATAGGCGAGTTCCGCGCGATTGACCTCAAGTCACCCACGATCGGCGCGATCCCGGCCTCGTTTACCGCCAATCAGTCCAACTTCGTGCGAAAGCACATGAACGACATGATGGTGGTGACACATACCGGCACCAGCGTGAATCACTACGTGGCGCAGCAACGGTCAATTAACGGCAACGCTGCCTGGCAAGGACGGACCTTACAAGAAGCGGTCGCTCTGTCCTATGGCGCCGGGTATGCAATCCCGAATGTTCATCTTGTGAATGGAACCGGTTTTACGGAGCGCGGGACTGACAGCACGCTCCCAGCTTACGCATATGGCGAGCGTGCGCCAGTTCCCAATCTCTGGCCGCTGTCGCTGGATGGATACAAAGGCATTGCCGGCGCTCCGTCACGCAACCTGTTTGAGAAGGCGCGAAAGTTCCGCAATGAACAACTCGATCCTTCGTCAGATTTCTTTAAAACCTTTGGCGGCAGCCAGAGGATCAAGTACTGGTCAGATATTCGCGGCGACGCACTCCGCGGCGTAGAGGCCGCCGACCTCATCACCAAGTTGATGCTGTTCCCGGACTCGGAAGAGATGCCGCTCGCCGCCCACGGGCTGCAAGGCTCGGCGATCGGCCAGAAGGTGCGTGAGGCGTTTCCGAACTACGAGTTCGATCCGCTTGAGGCGCAGGCGGCGCTGGCGTTCATGCTGCTGCGCTATGGCGTCTCCGTCACCGTCACCATCGGACCCGAAGGCAGCGCCGTGTTCAAGAA
>Ga0138256_10005446_pt1 | contig 13454 bp, 17 predicted proteins | sample KNB2016incub_MG_FD_105486 | JGI IMG/M metagenome (GOLD analysis project Ga0138256, IMG submission 105486) | Active sludge microbial communities from wastewater in Klosterneuburg, Austria - KNB2014incub_MG | ecosystem: Engineered > WWTP > Activated sludge > Unclassified | place: Austria...
GCTACCGTATCACCATATTTTGTTACTGCTTTTAAACATAGGCTGATGGCTTCCAGGCAGCCCGAAGTAACGATCACATCATCTGCCTTTACATTGGCGCCCCAGTTAAAGGCCAGCTTTGTTATTTGTTTGCGCAATTCAACATTGCCCTGCGTATGTTCATAATCCATGCAATGGTCCTTTGTATTACGTAATGCATGAACCACCGATTTATTCAGCTTGGCTGCAGGTAAAAGGGAAGCATCCGGAACCGCCAAAGCAAAATTGGTGATGCCGCTGGCCGCTATATCAGTATAGATAGAAGCGATCATTTCCTTAACTGTTACATCGTGTGAGGAGGCATTGGGTTTTACGGGGTTTGGCAGTTCGGGAAAGCGGTTGTGATTGAAACGGACATAGTAACCCGACTTGGGCCTCGACTCGATCAATCCCCTTCCTTCCAAATGGTAATAGGCCTGGAAAGCCGTTCCCATACTGATCCCGTACTCATCGCTCAGTACCCGTACCGAGGGTAGTTTATCCCCTATCTTCAGTACTTCTTCGGCGATCATCTTTTCAAGCCCATCGGCCACCTGTATATACAAATGGTCGTCTGAATTGTAATTTGTTGTCATAATTAGAAAATCTGATATAGTCAAAAATACTAAATCTGAATCTGTTTTTTACAAAAAAAATTGACAATTTTTGTTCTGCAATAATTAAAAGTAGAGAGTCAGTTTAAAAAAAGTTGTCAGGCTGAGCTTGTCGAAGGCGATTTAGGATGACTTATTCAATGGCTTCGACAAGCTCAGCCTGACATTCATTTTGAATTTTATCTCAAACTGACGCACTACAAAAAAATGCAGCCATGAATGACATTACAATAATTGATTACCGGCCCGAACATCAGCCTTATTTTGAAAAGTTCAACAGGGACTGGATAGAGAAATATTTTGTGATGGAGCCCATTGATGAATTTGTACTCACAGAACCGGATGAAGCACTATTGAAACAGGGTGGTGCCATTTTAATGGCAACCTGCAATGGAGAAATGGCGGGCACAGTGGCATTAAAAAAAGTGGATGAAAAGACTTTTGAATTCACTAAAATGGCAGTTGATGAAAAATACAGAAGAAGAGGAATTGCAGAGGCGATCAGTCAGGCCAGTTTTACAAAAGCAAGGGAACTGGGTGCAACTACGGTGATCCTTTATTCGAACAGTATTTTAACAGCAGCCATCCGTTTGTATGAGAAACTTGGATTTAAACATATGCCTGTAGGCAACACCGGGTATAAAAGATCGGATGTGAAAATGAAGATCGACATAAGAGACTTAGAGACCATAGCCATTTAACCGTTAAACCTTAAACCATTAAACCTTTTGTATGGAAACGATTGCAACAATTAAAACACGAAGAACAACAAACTCACGTATTAGTGAGGTGGATTTTAACCACCTTGAATTTGGAAAATATATTTCCGATCACATGCTGGTATGTGATTATGCCGTTGGCGGTTGGAGGGAACCACAGATCGTTCCTTATGCCAATCTCTCCTTAAGCCCTTCGGCGCTGGCGCTGCATTACGGGCAAACCGTTTTTGAAGGCATGAAGGCTTTCAGGATGAAAGACGGCCGCATTAATATCTTCAGGATAGATAAACACTACGAACGTTTTGTGCGGTCGCTGAACAGGATGTGTATGGCCGCACCATCAAAAGAAATTTTTGTGGAAGGACTATCGCAGTTGATCCGGTTAGATGAAGCGTGGGTGCCGGCACAGTCAGGCAATGCACTTTACCTGCGCCCATTCGTGTTTGCCAGCGAAGCAAGGTTTGGTGTAAAGGTATCAGAAGAATACCGGTTCATCATTTTTACAGGCCCTGTACCCACATTATATGCTGATCCTATAAAAGTGAAAGTAGAAACTGAATATATAAGAGCGGCAAAGGGAGGAACAGGATTTGCAAAATGCGGTGGTAATTACGGCGCAGCTTTTTTACCAACACAACAGGCCCGAAAGGAAGGTTATGACCAGGTGTTGTGGACAGACGGAGTAGAACATAAATACATTGAAGAATCAGGAATGATGAATGTGATGTTTGTGATCAATGATACACTGGTTACAGCACCCTTATCTGATTCAATACTGGATGGCGTGACAAGAGATTCTTTACTGACACTGGCCAAAGACCTTGGTTATAAAACTGATGAACGCCCCATTGCTGTTGCGGAACTGGAAAAGGCTTTCAGGGATAAAACGATCACGGAAGCTTTTGGAGCCGGCACAGCGGCGGTGGTTGCACCTATCCAGGTCATTCACCTAAATGGTATTGATTACAGCCTGCCAAAATATAATGCAGACAAATTGCTATACAAGTTAAAGCATAAGCTGGAGCAGATACGTTTGGGAGTTGATACAGATGTACACGGCTGGAATTATATCATTTAAATATTGGTTTTTAAATAAGAAGTACGCTTTGCAACTGTGTTTCTATGAGGTAGGATTCTTACCTGTATAGAAACACAGTTTTTTATTTAGGTTTATAGTCAAACACCAGCACGGCATTTTCTTCCAGGCTGGCGCTGGAAAAGAGTTCGTACCGTTTATCGCCTGCATAAATAACAATAAGGGCCGTATTGGGCGGGATGCTGCCCAGGTTCTCTGCAAATAACACAAGCTCATGTCTTGTCTGTTTTTCATCGAGTGTAAGGTTGATCACAATGGGTTTTTCCGAAAGTCGCTGGTGGCTGAGCAATAATTTACCATTATAAAAAACACTGATGGTATCGCCATCTACAACAGCATTATCATAAACGTTCAGTGTGATGGTTTTTACATTTACCTCTAAATGGCTTTGTTCGCTGTTTTTTCTTTTAACCAATTCCTTGGGTAGGACCAGACTGTCGCCTGGTTTTTCCACGGGAGGTAATTTTTTTACAATGGTATCTTTTGTTTTTTCGGCCGGGTGTAAAATTTTTGCAACAGTATCTTTTTTTGCAACAGTATCTTTGGTTTTGTCTGCAGGAATTATTTTATCAACCTTAGCAAAGGTCTTTTTCTTTTTTTCATATCAGTCTTTCATTTGTTCTAATATCTCTGAAGGAGTATTGGAAACTTTTTTAAGAAAAACAAGGTCATCCTTAGGTCTCATAAACCTGAAAGGGTCAGTCTCATCCCTGAAAAAAAATAATGGCCCCTCTTGCTCATTGATGGAAACGCCTTCCAAAAAATATTTGCCCCTGCTCTTTCTGTACTTCAGATTTAGCTTCATCAGCGTATGGCTTCCGCTGTTTTTAAAGAAAGCCGTGCCGGTGAAAAGCCATTTATCTTCTTTTTTATTATAGGTCGCTTCAAAATAGGCTTTGCATGTGCTTCGCTGGTCTGCTCTTACATAATCCCAGGTATAGCCGCAAAGCTTGTCGCCGTTTTGTATGATGTTTAATTGTAAAAACTGGTCGTGGCCCAGGTCTCCTTCCCAGGTGCCTGTAATATCCTGTGCAGGTAAATGATTGGCTAGTAAAATAATGAGGGATGAAATGATATATCGTCTTGCCCGCCACATAATGATACTAAATTTACTGCAATTGCCTCAATGTTACCGGCGAAGATTGTTAAGGATTTGTTTTTTTGGCTAATGTGGTTACCCATTGGCTGCCTTCAACAGGTCGGAGATGATTATCTTTCTCATCTTCAGCATGGCCTGCATTGCCCTGCCCGCTTTTGCCCGGTCTTTATCGGCAAAAAGTTCGCTGAGCACAGGAGGAATGATCTGCCAGGAGAGCCCGAACTTGTCCTTCAACCAGCCGCACATGCTTTCTTCACCTCCATCTGCCGTAAGCTTATTCCAAAAATGGTCTATCTCTTCCTGCGTTTCGCAGCTCACAAAAAAAGAAGTGGCTTCGGTGAATTTGAATTGTGGCCCGGCATCAAATGCATAAAAGGTCTGACTGTCCAGTTCAAATACGCCGGTCATCACCTGTTCTTTTGGAAAAGGGCTTCCCTCGCCCCAGTATTTGATGCTTACGATCTTTGAATTTTTAAAAACAGATGTGTACAATTTCATAGCTTCTTCAGCCTTGCCGTCGAACCAGAGAAAGGGAGTTATCTTTTGCATAAACCTGTTTTGGATCATTTGTTTATTTTTTTTGCGGCAGCCTTTCCTTCATTTTCTTTCATCCTGAATATGACGATCCGTTTTACCAGGTCGAGGGGTAAAGGTTTATCAAGTGGAAACTGAATGGTTCCTTTTCCGCCTTTATAAGCCGCCAGTTCTTTTTTGAAAGCATCAACTCCCCTTGGTGCAGGATAAACAGAGACATGGTTACTGAACCCGGCAAAATAAATAAGCATACCCTGATATTTATATCCTGCAATGCCATAACTTATCAGTTCTTCTGCTTTGGGTGCTGTTGCCCTGATGGTTTTGCGCAACTGTTTCAGTTTACTCATTATATCAGCCGGAAAACTGTTGATATATTCATCCACACTCTTTGGCGCAATACCTTTGGATGCTGTTTTCATGCTTTTAATGTTTTGCGATAGTAAACATAAGACAGGACACCAACGCCAATCCAGATAAGCATGGAAAGCATGGGAAGCTGGAAACCATCCACTGCAACCATTGAATACACAGCGCCGAGCAGGTCGAAGAACAAACCGGCATAAGCCCATTCTTTTATACGGGGATAACCGGGGATGAGTATAGCGATAACACCAAGTATCTTCAGCCAGCCGATGAAGGGGCTGAAATATGCAGGGTAACCCAGGTGGCCCATGAATTCAATTCCTTCTTTGGATGCCATCACCTGGCCAATGGATGAAAATACCATTAACGCAGCAAAGAGAATGGTAAAGATCCAGTAAAGTAGTTTTGTCTTTTTCATTTGTAGTTTTTTATAAGTTAATTCTTTGATCGGGGTTTACAGGGCTTCTGTATAGTTTTTAAAATTATCAAGTATGCTTTGCCATCCGCCTTGCTGTATTTCCACAGGGTTTTCGTCCTCGGCTTCAAAAGACTCCACCACTTCTGTCGTATCGCTCAGGGCGGTAAAATTTATTTTTACCTTTCTTCCGTCGTCCATAGTATAAGTGATGAGTTCATTTGTTTTCACTTCGTCGTATTGGCCGCCAAAGTCAAAACCAAAGCTGCCGTCTTTGGCTTCCATCCTGGTTGAAAATTTGCCGCCAGTCCTCAGGTCATTTTCTGCACGTGGGGCATGCCAGTCGTCGGAGGCATTGCACCATTGGGTTATGTGTTGTGGATTACCCCAGCATTCCCAAACTTTTTCAACCGGGGCATTAACTGTAGCTTCTACGGTGATGACTGTTTTGTTCATTGATTCTATTTTTTTTATCCTGATAATTAACGGGACAACCTGGCATTAATTTCTTATTGAAAATTTTCAAACTAATGTACTACTAACTTATCGGTCGCAGAAGAATAGAGCAATAATTTTTCGCCTTCCACTTCAATTTCTTTTTCAAATTTCAATCCTAGCTTTCCCAGTAATTTAATGGAACTGGAATTTGCCGCCTTAGTGGTGGCAAGAATATGTGAGTGCTGTGCTTCGCTGATCGTTTTTAATAATACAGCTTTCGCTGCTTCATAAGCATAACCTTTGCCTGCAAAAACGGGTAAGAAAGCAAACCCGATATCGTGGTGTTCCAGGTATTCACGTTTAATAAATGTAATTACACCTGCTGCTGCACCAGTATCTTTAAGACGTGCAACCCAATACGTAACATGGGGGTTATCATTTATCTTTTCAATATAGGCGGCGGCATCTTCTGAGGAATGAACTTTCCTGTCGCCGATAAATTGAAGCCAGCCTTTTGAGTTTACGAGTTCCGATATGAACGTAGTATCTGTAGAGAGAAGCGGGCCAATCGAAAGCCTGTCGGTATGTATTAAGGTCTCCATCTGTGTCTTTTTTCTTAACGGATGGCAATCTTATTAAGTTTTATCCAAATTGCCAAACCGGTCAACCTGATTTATCCGAAGTTGATTACAAATGGAATTATCCTTACCGTTTTGAGTCATTATACCACTTCAACTTTCGGTTTGTTTTTCCTTTTTAGAATCAAAGCAGTGATGAGCGAAACCAGCAGGCCTACAGGAACGATCTCTGCATAGGTGATCAAGGTAAAGAAGAAGGGGTTTTTATAGAGTTCTTTGTATTTAACCATCTCTGCAGTTGTCTCCTGTATTTCGGCGGCTGAACCGGAAGCTTGTGCTGCTTTCTGCATTTGAGCCCAATACTTGTCCATGAAGTCGGGCATATAAACATTATAGATGAATGCCCATACGATCACATATATGGTAGAACCTATCAATGCAATGAGTAAACCCATCCCAAAGGCTTTCCCAAAACTGATGACACCGTTATTCTGCTTATCACGGAAATTTTTCACAGCCACATAAATAAGCGAAAAAGCTACCAGCATCGACAGGTAGCCAACAATCATCGAGGTGTTGCCCAATTCTATTTCGGGATTATTGTTTATGGTTAACATGCTTATGGACATGATAGTGGATACAACGAGGCCGGATATAAGGCCAAATACAAGTACGTTCTTTTTCATGTGTGTTGTTTTTTATGAACCCAAAGATGGTGAATTGGCTATTTACAGGGCTCATACTTTAGGATGATTTTCTGAAAAAAACCAATAATTCATACTAAAGGAGGAGGATGCATCAGATGATTTGCAGTCGTTTTGCTTTTTCAATGGCCTGGGTGCGGCGCTTTACATCCATCTTCTCAAAGAGTTTGGCCGAATGGGTCTTTACTGTGCTCAGCGATACATATAGCTGGTTGGCAATTTCCTGGTTACTCAACCCGGTTGCCATCAGTTGCAGCACTTCTATCTCACGATTGCTCAGACCCAGTTTCATCCGCTCGGCTTCATTTATCTCCTGGTTATTTGCGGAAGCTTCTTTTATATACACACTTTTTTCAACTACGATGGTCTTTGTTTCCACTTTTGGTTTCATCAGTTTCAGCGCCAGCCAGATACCCAGTGCCGTGAATATGACCGCTATGATGGCAATATATATTTCAAAGGAATGATCAAGGATAATAAAGCGGTACTCCAGTACCTGTAATAAAAAAAGAATAACGGCCAGCGATGCACCATAGAGGAGTACCTGTTTGTATTTCTGAAAGAATCTGAGCATGATGACCGGATAGCGGTGACAGTCAAAAATAATTCAATTTAGACTGATACCACCAGGAGTAAATCTGGGTTAACGGCAATCAATTTAGGGTAAGTTCAGCCACCCAATGATCATAGCGCTTCATAAACAAGGAATGCCGGCCATACCAAGGCTTTTAAAAGCCCCAATGCGCCCAGCCAAAAACCGGTGGCAGTGGAAATATAATAAATGGCCGCTCCAACAAAACCAAGGAAGTAAAGAGCGTTATTAGGTGCATGTTTCTGAATTTTTTCTTTCATCATTTTTTTTGGGCTAAAAATACCATGCGGTTAAAGTAGAGCAAATGATTAGCATCAGAGCAACAGGGTGATACATATCATTGTTGCGCTTTGTTTACTGCAAATATGCAATGTTTCGGGCACACTTAAAACTGTGAGAGGCGTTGTCGGAAGGAAAGTTTCTATGGCACGGATACGTCTGACTCAATTTATTGGCTGCATATCTGCGCCAGTGAGGCACACCTCAGGGAGAAAAAAGTAGTATATAGTACATTGGGTTAAAATATCTGATGAAAGTTTAGTTTTTATAATTGTTATACCCACTTTGTGGTATTGGCTGTCTGGTCAGGCTATTTTAAATTGCAGGGGATATTAACTTCTAAAACTAAATTATAATGATACACTCAAAACTTCTTGCCCCAACCCGAATTGTGCTTTCTACCTCAATCGTTCTATTGTTTATGCTGCTTCAACCATCTTGTAAAAAAGCAGATATTCTTTCCGATAAAAAAGAAAGTACGAGTAAAAGTGAAATCGGATACAAAGCTGAACAATTCTTTGAACTACCGGCAAATGCATCCAGTGCGTTACAAAGGGTTGCACGGGAACTGCAAAGACAAAATAAGACCAATGAATTTGTTAAACAGTTTATTTCCAAAGAAGGATTTCCCATCTGGACTAAAGCAAGTATGTATATTAAAACAAAAGATATAAAGAATAACCCAACGGCAGGTTTCGACGCTGGTGGGTTAAGCGATACAACAGTATTGATACCGCTAGTGTGGAATGCTGAAAAGTATGTTCACGGTTTTATTTCGGCTAATGTTGCAGATTCTGTTACATTAAAAATTTTCCGGCAAAATGATTATGTGAATTTCCCTTTTCAAACATCCCAAACCCCAACTAGTACCACTAGTGCCGAAAGCTTCGCTTTACGAATGATGCTTATGGATAAAGAAGTGTTTGGGTCTACAGAATTTGAAGTAAAAGATAAAAGACTGTTTAATTACAGTACTGTTTATGGAGATACAGCTAATGCTAAAAAATTTGTAAGGTTTGATAGTTCAGCAACGGGTAATTTTCAGTCTAATGGTTCAACGGTCAACAATATAATGCAAATTGTATGTGTTACTATAACAACGCAAACTACCACGGTGCAAAGCAACCATTGTCCCTATCCGCCTAATCAATGCCCAGATCAATATACAGGAATTCCAGGACCATGTGATAATTGCGGCACTACTTGTGCAAATGTAAGCACAACTTACAATACCATTTACCATTGCGAAATTTGGAATGAAGAAGAAGGGTGGCCCTCATTACCTGGCGGCGGTAGCACAGGTGGGGGAGGTAATCCAACAGGTGGAGGCGGCCAACCGCCTTGTGGATCTTTTGGGGCTAATATGGTAGAAGGAGTTGTGCCTATTAATTGTGAGGCAGGGCCTGGGGGTAATCCATGGCCACCTGTAGTTTCAATTTTTAGTGATTTAAATAATCCAGTCAATGCTTCTGATACAATTGTAGTACAGTCAACATTAATTGAAATTGGAAACATAGAAACAAACCCGCCACCCCCAATCCGTATTATTGGAAAAACACAAGCCAGAGGCAATACAGAGGATATGGAATACGGAAATAATTGCGATGCAAGTGGTATTTTGAGCAATATGCCTAATTTCTCAGATAATCAACTATTCAGTGAAATGAATTCGTTGTTTACAGCATGTACTATTTTTGATGGTTCACTAAGTAGTGTTGGGAATGATATGATTCAGCAATTTAAAGATAAAATAGGAGGATATTATACAAACACCGTACTCGACAATAAAGTTTTTGCAAGTAGCGCATTTAAGAGCTTTATTAAGAAATTTGGGGAAATATTAAATCAAAAACTTGCTTATGCAAAATGGAATATAAATAATGTTAGTGAAATAGATATTCCCAATACTATCAGACCTCGGTTTACTGGTACTTATAATAAGTTTCACGGATTACAAATTCTTGTAAACGATACTGAACAAACAATAATTGAGTTAAACAATTTTTCATTTAATCAGACAACTCATCAATGGACGGCGAATATAACAGTCACAATTAAAGATCATTTTGGGCTTGATAAAAATGACGCCTTTGCCTATCAGAATAAACACGCTGGATTTGCGGCTTGGTGGATACTACAGCATTGTAGAGGATATGTGCCTTTTGAAACAAACGTTAAAATATCACTGAATCTTATTTGTGACCCTCAAGGTAATTAAAAGAAATTTTAAATAATGACTATTATGAAACCCCTTTTTTTATTTAGTTTAATATTTTTGTTGGCTTCTTGCATGGCCCAAAAAACAATGCAAATTGAGTATATTTTTTCTCAGCTAAAAAGTGATACTATAAGAATGGGTAGCAAAGTGATCAATGCAGAAGAGACCTATTGGTTTGTAAAAAACTATACCGATAATGCTAAAAACGATGCAATTATTGACTCATTTGCATTTAAGAACCTGGGGGGGAGGCATTTAAAAAATGATGTTTATGGTATGTTGTTTTATTTGTGGCCAAATGGGTTTGAAAAAAAGGAGACTGAAACTAATAAAAGAGAAGTTGAAAATGAGTTAAGTGAAACAGGTCTAATATATTCCTACTATTGGGAGAAAGGGAAGTTTATAGGAAAAGAAAAGAACTTTGTTTCTGACCAAACAAAGTTCAAGATAGAAAGAAGCAAAAATGATTCGTTAGGCGGAAATAAGTAAGAGCAGATTTTTATTACTGGCGCAGAAATGGCACTCGACTTTATGTGTGGCGGTGTATCTGTGCTTTCGCAATATGTTATTGGTATAGATATACCATTTTTACCAAAACCTAAAGCCTGAATGTCAATTAATCAAACGGTTCCTGTATAGACTTACTGGGTTGGGTAAACCATCTAGGCCCGTCTGTGGTCATGTACACACAATCTTCGAAGCGTACCCCAAATTCGCCCATGATAGAAATGGTAGGTTCAATACTAAAACACATACCTGGCTCCAGTATTTTTTTATTGCCTTTTACCATATTACCCCATTCGTGCCCATCCATACCAATGCCATGCCCGGTGCGATGCGGTAAACCCGGTAGTTTATAACCAGGGCCAAAACCTGCATCGGTTATTACTTTACGTGCTGCTGCATCCACATTTTCGCAGGGCGAACCTATCCTGGCCGCAGCAAAGCCCGCAGCCTGCGATTGTTTTTCAAGATTCCATATTTGTTCCTGGCGTTTGGTTGGTTCGGCGCCAAATACAATGGTCCTGGTGATATCCGAACAATAGCCATGCACCTGGCAACCGCAATCCATCAAAACAATATCTCCCTTCTTCAGTTTTTGTGGTTTGGTACTCCCGTGAGGGAATGCAGATGATTCGCCAAAGAGGCATAATGCAAAAGGATTGTTGCCGCCCATTTGCTGCTGGGCATTTTCAATGATGGTAGCCAGATCGCCCTGCGACATACCTTCTTTTAATTTTGAAGCGCCTGCTTTGATGGCGGCAATAGTGATATCACTAGCTTTTTGCATCAGCGCCAGCTCTGCAGCCGACTTAACTATTCGACAAGGGATGGTAACCGGGTCGCCGCTTGCATAATTCAAATGAGAAGCTTCTTTTCTTATTCCATCAGCAATAAAAAAACGCAACCGTTCTTCCATAGCAATAGTGCCTGAGCTGATGCCGGCATCTTTAAAAACAGTGGCAATTAATGTATAAGGGCTTTCATCTTCCTGCCAGGCATATACTTCTTTGCCGATGCTGATCAATTCACGTAAACGATCTTCTTCAAAACCCGGACAAACATATTTTACCGTTCCCCGGGCAGGAATGATGGCTACCATGGTGCGTTCGCTGGGCCACCAGCTGATGCCGGTAAAGTATTGCATGGATGTTCCGCAATCCAGTACAAGGGCTTCCATTTTATTTTCAAAAAGCAGGCGTTGCGCTTTGGCTATACGGCCTTCTCTTTCCTTTACGGTGATGGGTTCTGCATCTGCAGCCAACAGCGGTAACGGGGTCTCTTTTTGCGCAGGTGTAAAGGAACTGAGTCCTGAAACAATGCCTGTAGCGGCGACTGTTGCAGAGAGGTTGATAAAAGCTCTTCTTTTTAACGTCATAGTACAGTGTTTGAAGTTTGATGTTTGAAGTTTAATGTTATGGATCTTTTCAACCACAAACCTCAAACTTCAAACTCCTTTATATCAAAATTTAAAATACGCATAGCCCTTCATCTGCAGCATGGATATTGTGGTGAGTCTTGAGAACACCAGGGTAATGTCGGGGTTAACCTCGGTGGCCGGGTCAATATGATGTTTAAGTGTGGCCTGTGCACAGGCATTTACCTTAATGCCCGCTTCTTTCAGTTGCGCCAGTATCTTCAGGTTGGGGTTATCCAGGCCATATCTTTTTTTGTAAGCCTCGTTGGTCATCTCCACTGAAATGCCGTTGCCGCCAATGACAAGAACCACTTCAAGATTCTTTTGAGGAACGCCTCCATACACATGCAGGTTGTATAACCTGGCCAGGTGTTCCAGCGGCGGGTAGAGAACCGAACTGTCGAAGGCTTCCACGCTGGCTTCAAACACTATCTTGTACTGCATGTTGGGGTCGGGGCGGTCGGTAGCAAAAGGAACGTTGTACAGCTTTCCATAATCCTTTACCGGCAGCGCTACTGCAGTCTGGGTTTTGAATTTATCTGATTGTGCCAGGGCGCTGGCGGTTAATACACAAATTAAAATAGCGAAACTGATTATCTGTTTCATGGCAGTTGGTTTAATAATATTAATGTGGTCGTTACTGCTTGTCGGCAGCGGAAAAATGTTCAATATCGGCTTTGGTGAATGTTACCAGTTCAATGATACTTGCATTATGCCTTAAAAGGGGCGGGATGATCTGCATGGCTTCCTCTTTGCTGTTGAAATCGCTGATAAACCATGATTTGTGAATGCCGGACTTACAACCCCATTGTGCATTGGCCAGCAAATGCGAACCCGATTCCACAAATAGTTTGATCACCTGCTTACACTCAAAGCTGTTTTCTGAGTGAGGTATCTCAATTAAATATGTTGCCATTTTTTTAGATTGTGTTGCTGTTGGAGAAATATCCGTAGCTAAAGGAACGAAATTTTTTTGAATGGCGAAGACGGGATTTGGGCAGGGTGTTGGCATGTTTCTAGCAACGGTCCCTGGCAGGAAGATTGCTTAGAATAAAAGTTTAGTGAGGGAGCCAAAACCTCCAACCTCCAACTTTAAACCCGAAACCTCAAACTTCAAACTATTGAAATATCTTCGGCCAGTTGGCATCTGCCTTTGCCTTTAGCTCAGCTTCGTTCTTGTTCCAGTCCTTGAGTGTGTTTGTGAAAAAACGGTTGTAGAAAAGATAGAGTTTACCATTCACTATCTTGAATGTTTCGGGGTCAATAGAAACTTTTTCACCTTTTTCGCCCATAGCATAGGCACACCAGCCACCATATTCCGGTTCGTATTTAGAAGGGTTGGATTTAAACAGGTCTTTATTGGCAGCCGAAGAAAAATAATAAGTAACCCCCTGGTGATAAACCGCCATATCCTTTTTACCCTTTACGGCTTTGTTTTGTGTAAAGTAAGCAACGGGATCGTAGCCGCTGATGGCAATACCACCATCGAGGTTAAAATGTTTTTTACGTAAAGCACCTCCATCCTGTGCAAAGGATAATATACTTACCAGGCTTATAGCAGCAAAGAAGAAAATCGATTTCATTGTTTAATTATTATAAGGCAAAAGTACATTAAACGGGGTTTGTCATCTGTCGGGGAAATGACATTGGCGCTATTTTGTGGATACTTAATAATTATTTATTTGTTTTATTTGAGTGATGCTTCGTTAAGTTGTGGATAAAACTCTGGTATAAAATATTACGTATATTCCAGTTACGGGAAATTTTCGATAATTTAGTTGAATACTTTATTAAATGTCATTTGTACGACAGCATTAGTAGGAGGGTTGCCATAACATTGTAATATGATGACAAAGACAATTTTTA
>Ga0138256_10005447_pt1 | contig 13454 bp, 11 predicted proteins | sample KNB2016incub_MG_FD_105486 | JGI IMG/M metagenome (GOLD analysis project Ga0138256, IMG submission 105486) | Active sludge microbial communities from wastewater in Klosterneuburg, Austria - KNB2014incub_MG | ecosystem: Engineered > WWTP > Activated sludge > Unclassified | place: Austria...
GCCCTGGCGCTGACGGCGATGTTCAACGCCGCCATGCGTGACGCCAAGTTCTCGCTGCCCCTGCTGCTGCTGGCGGCCGTGGGCGTGGCGCTGATCCGACCGCCTGCCGACGCGGATTGAAGCGATCGCCGTTCAGGGCACCGGCAGCCCCAGCCGCCTGGCCAGCAACGCGATCAGCTCCTTCTGCACGGTCGCGGCGCTGAGGCCGGACTGCATCTGCGGAAACCACAGCGCCTCGGCATGCGTCACGGAGGGCCCCAGCGTGTAGGCCCGGAAACGGTTGAGCGCGAGCATCTGCTCGTCGTAGGCCTGTGATGCCAGCTGCGAGGGGTAGCACTTCAGTGCGGCCTGCTTGCGCACCAGTGCCGCGCTGATGTCGATCAGCGTGTTCGGCATCAGCGGCTGGCCGACCTCATAGAAACCCAGCCGGGTCGTGGGCGTGATGGCGGCCATCGCGGCCAGGCACAACGCGCGGTGGTCGGGGTGCACTTCGAACGGTGAGGTCACCAGCAACCACTCGGGCCTGTCGGTGTCGAGACGTTGGCGGATGCGTTCCACCAGCGCGGCATCGGGCATCAGCCCACGGTCAGGCAGGCGCCAGAACTGCAGCCCGGGCTCGGCATCCGTCAGGCCGAGCGCCCGCAGGGCCTGGCGACTTTCCTGCTCACGAAGTGCGGCGTCACCACCGACGGCGCCATTGCTGACCACCACCACGCGGGCATCGACACCCTGCTCGGCGGCCAGCGCCAGCAGGCCGCCACAGCCCAGCACCTCGTCGTCAGGGTGCGGTGCCAGCACCAGCAGCGATCGCACCGGCAGCCGCGACAGCGCCTGATAGGGCACCAGTTCGTGCTCGGGGATCGCGGTCCAGATCGGGTCTGCGGTCATCGTCATCTCAGGTGAAGTCGGCATCGCCCGCCATCAAGAACCAGCGGTTGCGCAGCGTCGAGGGTTCGGGCCCGAGGGTGTGGCGGCAGGCCGGAACCTCGATGGCCAGATCGTCGGCTTGCACCGGCGCGTCACCGCTGAGCAGCGACTGATGCGACGCACTGACCCAGCAGCGCAACCGGGGCAGACCGGCGTCGGCTGCGCGGGCCCGGGCCAGCGCCAGCAGGCGGGCGAAGTCTTGCGGGCGGGCCACCAGGTCCAGCAATTCCAGCGCGTCGTCGCGGCGACGCAGCACCAGCACGCCGATCGGCCGGCGCAGCCAGCGGCTGCGCACGCTCAACACCTGATAGTCCACGCCCGGGCGCTGCAGGTAACGCCAGCGCAGCCAGCCGGCGTCGCGAACGCCGAGCACGGACTGCTGCAGGTCCTTGGCCATCGCCTGCCACAGGCGGTCGACCTGGCGCCAGCCTTGCCGGTCGGCACCGGCGTCCGAGTCATGCAGCTCATCGACCCGCAGACCCTCGGCCGCTGCTGCCGCATCGGTCGGCCACGACAGCTGCACCATGCGGTCGACCCCTTCGTACAGCCGCATGCGGTCGGCCATGCCCTGATGGCGGGCGCTGGGAAACCCGAAACCGATCGCATGCGGCAGGCCCCAGCCGATCTGCGTCTCGAGAAAGGTGGCGGCCATGCGGAACATCGGGCCGCGGCGCGCCAGCGACCGGCGTGCGCGTGTCGCCACCATCACGTCGCAGACCTGGCAGCCGCGCATCGCCTGGCCGAACACCTTGAGTTCACGCGTCAGTCCGCCGTAGTGCGCCACCATCTCGCCGCCTTCGAACAGCGCCACCGCCTGCCCGTGGCCAGAGGCGTATTTCCACTGCCAATGTCCGGCCGTCATCGGATGGCCGAAGACTTCGGCGAACAAGGCTCGCATGCGCTCGGCATGCTCCGGCTGCACGGCCAGTGTGCGCTGCCGGGCCGGCGCGGCACAAACCAGACACAGGGTCAAACCCTGGCGCCGGCCCTGGCGCAGGGCCAGTTGTCGCTGCTGCAAGTCCTGCAGCGCTGCCGCGACATCGAAGCCCTCGCGCTTGAGCGGCCGGCGTTGCCGCTCCAGCGCCGCGATGAGGGCCTGGCGCTGATCGATCAGGGGCGCGGTCATGTCCTGCTCACGCTGCAACTGCCAGCCATTGCGCTCGGCGATCGCCAGCAGGTGAGAACGGATGGGTACGCCGTCACCGTCGTCGGGTCCCGGCTGCAGCAGCACTTCGGTCATCAGCAACAGCCGGCTGTGGCCGGTCGCGGCTTCCAGGGTCTGCAGTAGATCGAGTCCATCGAGATCGGCAATCACGACCTGCACGCCGGCAGCGTCGCCCCCGCCCCATTGCTGCAGCCTCAGCGTCGACAGCCACGGGCTTGCGGGTGCGGGGCCGTCGAGCGCCAGGGCGCGGTCGGCCAAGGGCTGCAGAGCGATGCTTTGGTGAACGTTGCCGGTCATGGCGCAGGCCCACCTGGCCAGACGCGGCGGCCGACACCTTGGATCAGCGCCCGAAAGCGCGCCGCCTGCTCCAGCGGCCGCGCCAACGCCCAGGCCAGCAACAGCGCCAGCGCCGCGCTCAGCGCCGTGCCCCATGCGGCCGTGAAGGCGCTGCGCGACACGGCAGGCTGCAACGCCGTCATCAGCAGCACGAGCAAGGGCCAGTGCAGCAGGTACAGCGTGTACGAAAACCCAGCTGCTGCCGCCGGCAGCAGCAACAGTGGGCGCGGCCAGCGCAGGTCGAACAGCAGCACGGCATAGGCCAGGCCGGCCAGCAGCTGCATGCCCGCGTTCAGCCAGGGCCGAGGTTCCAAGATCGACAGCGCCAGCGGCTGCAGCAGCAGCAACAGCAGGCAGGTGCCCAGCGCCGCGACACACAGACGACGGCGCCAGAGCTGCAGTACCGGTGGCAAGGTCGCGGCGGCGGCACCGGTGAGCCAGACCGCAGCGAACAGCAGGAAATCGCCCCGTTCGGCTGTGCACAGAACGGTCAGCAGCAAGGCCAGCGCCAGGCCGGCGGCTGCACGCGGCCGGCGGGTCCAGGCCCAGGCGGCAACGCCAGCGATCAGATAAAGCCGGGCTTCGATGTTGAGCGACCACAGCACCGGGTTGGCCTGCTCCAGGCCGCCCAGCATCAACAGCGCCGTCAGGTATTCCAGCGGCCGGGCCTGCAATGCCGGCGGCGGCGACGTGAACAGGGCCAGCGCGATCGCCGCCAGCGCCGTCACCAGCAAGGCACCGGCCAGCGGCGGCAGCAGGCGCGCCAGGCGCGCGGCGGCGTAGGTCTCCGGCTGGAAGCGGCCCTGCCGCACGACGTTGCGCTGGATGCCAGCCGCAATCAGGTAGCCGCTGAGCAGAAAGAACACCAGCACCGCATGACGTGATGCCGTGGCGAATCCATGCACCAAGGCATGGCCGGCATCGACAAACGGCTGCCAGAAGACCTGCGCCAGATGCCCGGCCAGCACCACGCAGGCTGCCAGGCCCCGCAGCGCGTCGAGTTGCAGCACGCGTGCCGATGCAGCTTGGTCGGCCTTCACCAGCGACGTGGTCACAGGCCGAGCCAGCGGCGCCAGCCGGATGCACGGGCCGGTGCTTGCACCGTCTCGGCCAGCAGACGGTGGTGGGCCTGCAGCAGCTCTCCCAGCTTGGCCGACGCCAGGTCACGCTGGCGCAGCGCCTCGGCCAGGTCGGGCGCCCGCTGCCGCTCGATCGCCTGCGCGTCCGGGGCCACGATGCGCGACAGCCGGCTGTCGGCGTCGACAAAACCCATGGCACTCAGTTCACTGCAGCGGCCGTAGGTCAGCAGCACCTGCTGGCCAGGCCAGAAGGGTGAAGGCCCGAGGTCCGACACGGTGGCGTCACAGAGCACCCATTCCGGTGTCGGGCACAGCTGCAGCGTGTCGCGGTCGAAGCGATAGCGGTGCTCGGGCGATCGCCCGTGTTCGGGCTCCTCGAACGGCAGCAAGAGCACGATGAAGCGGCCGGCGCGGCGACTGAGTGCGGCAAACACCTGCCAGGGGTCGTCGAAATGTTCCAGCGTGTTGGACGAGAAGACGATGTCCCAGCGGTGCGGGTCGCCGCCACCGCCGGGCTGCAGCCAATCGTCGGCGACGAAGCGGCTGCCCGGATAAGACTGAGCAGCCTTGCGCACCGCCACGTCCGAGAAGTCGACCCCGGTGCAGGGCAGACCCAGCGCCTGCGCCAACTCGTCGGTGCCGTCGCCCATCGCGCAGCCCCAGTCGCACAGCGTCCAGGCCTGCGCGCACTGCCTTTGGCTCAGCCAGGCCGGCCACATCGCCACCGCCAGCGACGCGAAGAAACGGCTCTGGTCACGCCCGCGCAGGGCTTCCCATTCAGCGTCGAAACGCCCGTCCCAGTAGGGCCGACTGTTGACCGGCTGCATCGCCGTCGATCACGCCCAGGGCCGGGTCTTCGAACAGCCCCGGCAGTACGCGGGGAACAGCCCGTTCCACAGGTTGAAGCGCATGTTCTGGTAGCGCGCATTGGCCAGGATGTCCTGCATCGAATGTTCGAACAGGTTCCACGCCGGGTCGAGCACGTCCTTGACCTGACAGCAGGGCGTGACGTGGCCGTCGAGCAGGCTGTAGATCCACTCTTCGTCGCAGCCGGCGCGCATGCCGTTCGAGCGCCCGACGTTGGACGCCGGCACGCCTTCGGCGGCACAGAAATCGACCGCACTGGGCAGCAGGCTGCGCGCCTGGGCCGTCTGTTCGTCGATGCGGCGCGCCACACGCTGGACCTGGTCCAGCTCAGCCCGCGCGGCCGCCGGGTAGATTTTGACGTACGACGTCTTCGGGTTCAGCGGCTGGAAGCTTTCGAGCAAGTCCACCCCGTGGCGTTTGGCCTCGGCTGCGATCTCGATCAGTTGGTCCTCGGTGTGCGTGAACAGCGTGCCCTTGAGACCGATCTTCGGGTACAGATAACCGTTGCTGTCGCGATAGCGGCGCAGCTTTTCGATGCCTTCCCAGATGCGCGCCAGATCACCGTCGATGCGCGACTGTGCGAAGGTTGCCGGGTCCACCGAATCGATCGACACCGACACGTAGGCGATCTGCGATTCGCACAGCTTGCGCACCACGCTCTCGCTGAAGGCCGACCCGTTGGACAGCATCAACACGCGGATGCCACGTTCACGCGCCATGTCGGCCATCGTGAAGAAGCCCTTGTGCAGCAGCGGCTCGCCCTCGCCGACCAGCGCGATGGCTTTCAGTGACGGAAAGTTGTCGAGCACGCGGGCGAAGTTGTCGACCTCGATGTCGGCCTGCACCATGTGGCGGCCGATGCAGTACCAGCAGCTGAAGTTGCAGCGCGTGGTCGGCTCGATGTTCAGGAAGGTTGGCGCTGCCGACCACAGCCGGGCGTCGACCGCCGTCACCGGCAGGCCCACCGCCGCAGGCACGCGCGCCTCGCAATCCTGGCGCAGTGACGGCGGCAGCGTGAAGCGCCGGCAGTCGGGGCAATGGCGCAGGCGCGACTGCTCGACCCAGGTGTCGGGGCCGAAACGCAGGTGGGCCGCGATGTCGAAGGCCTTGTCGCCGCCACAGGCCGTGCAAGGCAGGTACTGCGAGCGCGGCAGCTTCAAGTGCTTCTCGTCAGGCACCAAGTGCGCATGGCAACGCTGCCAGACCGGCGTCAGGTCCACACCCGGATCAGCGTCGATCATGGCCTTCGTGGGGCCCGGGGCAACTGCCGACATCTCGTTCAACTCCATTGATGGGCCAGCGTGACCACGCCTTGCTCGAGCCCGTCCTGCGTCAACTCGAGTTCGACCGCGTACAGCGCGCTGTCGTAATAGTGAAGGCCCCGCTCGCAGGCCAGGAAGATGTTGATGAAGTACTCGCCCTTGAGCAGCGGCAGCCTGGGGATTGTCAGGCACGCGCGGCCGACTCCGGTCGCGTCGCGCTGCAACATCACGCCGTCGTTGTGGCAGCCGGCGCTGGCCACGAGCATGCCTGAGCGCGAGAACAGCGACATGATGACACTGGGTGCCGGCAGCGCCGGGTCGACCTGGAAGTCGATGTCCAGGGCCAGGTCGTCAGCCAGCGAATGCAGGCGCAATCGGCGACCGGCCTGCTCGCCGCTGCGCGCGTGCAGCGCCAGCAGCCGGCCCTGACCTGGGCGGAACGCCGGCTGGTCCTTCGCTGCCAGCACGTCCGAGCCCAGCATCGGTGCCGTTTCGGCCGGGCCGATGGCTGCCGGGGCGTCGAAGCCATGCGCTTCGGCGCCGATGAAATCGTTGTACGCCGCCACCACCGGCGCGGTGTCGCCCAGCATGCGCAACTGACCCTGGTCGAGCCAGATCGCGCGCGAGCAGATCGACTCGACGTGGTAGGTGGAATGCGAACAGAACAGGATCGTGGCACCGCGGTCCTTCAACGCCATGATGCGTTCGAAGCTCTTGCGCGCGAAGGCACCGTCACCGACCGACAGCGCCTCGTCGATGACCAGGATGTCGGGGTCGATGCTGGTCGACATCGCAAAGGCCAGACGCACGAACATGCCGCTGGAATAAGTGCGCACCGGCTGGTCGATGAAGTCACCGATGCCGGCGAAGGCGATGATTTCGGGCAACCGGTTTTCGATCTGCGCCGCCGTCAGGCCGAGCAGCGGGCCGTTCAGGCGCACGTTCTCGCGGCCACTGAGCTCGGGGCTGAAGCCGGCGCCCAGCTCCAGCAGCGCGGCCACGCGGCCACGCACGCTGCAATGCCCCGAACTCGGTTGCAGCACGCCGCAGATCAGCTGCAGCAACGTGCTTTTGCCGGCGCCGTTGCGGCCCAGCACACCGATCACCTCGCCGCGGCGCACCGTCAGGTTGATGCGGTGCAGGGCATGGTGCACGGTCAGGTCGGCGCCCCCAAGGCCCAGCTGCTGCAGCAGGCGGCGCCAAGGCCTGGGCTCGAGCGAATAGGCCTTGCTGACATCGACCACCTCGATGGCCACGTCATCTGTCGCCGAATCGATCGTCATCAGACCAGGTCCGCAAAGCCTGGTCGCAGGCGTTTGAAGAGCAACCAGGCGACCGCGCCCAGCAGCGGCAGCGCCAGCGCCTGCGGCCACAGCAGGGCCAGGTCGGGCGCATCGCCGAACCAGGCCATGCGGGCCAGTTCGATCGGTGCCGTCAAGGGGTTCAGCGCCAGCAGCCACTGCAGCGCCGTGGGTGCGGCCGCAACCGGATAGAACACCGGCGACAGAAACATCAACCCCGAGACCAGCACCGGCACCAGGTGCTGCAGGTCGCGCAGGTAGGTGCCCAACGCCGACAAGGCCAGCGCCAGCGTGAACTGCAGCACCAGCAGCCAGACCCAGGCCAGCGGCAACCACAGCCAGCTGACCCGCGGCCCGACACCGGTGGCCAGCAGCCACAGGGCCAGCACCGCCGATTGCGCCAGCGCGTGCAGGCCCACCTGGATCACCAGCGCCACGCACAAGATCTGCAGCGGGAACACCACGCGCTTGACCAGGTTGGCGTTGTCCAGCATCAGCCGCGTCGCGCGCGACGCCACCTCGGCACTGGCGGTGAAGAAGATCAGGCCGGCGAACAGCCGCACACCGTAGTCGGCACCATCGGACGCAGCACCCCCCCAGCGCGCCTTGAACACGCCCTGGAAGACCAGCGCGTAGATCACCACCATGGCCAGCGGCGCCACCAGGGCCCAGGCCAGCCCGGCCGCGCTGCCGCGGTAGCGTGCCATCACGTCGCGCCGGGCCAATGGCCAGGCCAGGCGAACGATGGACAGCAAACCGGGCAGCACGGCGTGGGGCCCCGGGTGATCAGCGTTGTTGCGAGATGGCGGTGATGATGACGTCGGTGACCGGCACAGCGCCGAGGCCGGTCAGCAGGTCGGGCCGAATCGGCACGGCGCCGATGGCGTCGACCTTGTCGATCCCGCTGATCACGCGGCCGAACACGGCGTAGCCCGGGTTGCTGTCGTCGACGCGGTCGAATTGCGGGTTGTCGGCCAGGTTGATCCAGAAGCCCGCGGTCGCCGAATCGGCTGCATCGCCGCGTGCGGCAGTGATCGTGCCGCGCAGGTTCTTCAAGCCGTTGGCGGATTCGAGCTTGATCGCCGGGAACGTGGCGGGCTTAAGCGTCGGGCCGGCGTTGTAGGCCCCGGACTGGATCACCAGGCCGGCGATCACGCGGTGGAAGATCACGTTGCGGTAGAAGCTGGCGTTGACGTAGGCGAGGAAGTTCTTCACCGTGATCGGCGCGGCCACCGGATCGAGCTCGAGCACAAAGCTGCCCTGGCCGGTGGTGATGCTGACCTGCGGCGTGGGCACGTCGAAGCTGAGCGTGCCCAGCACGCCGCCGCCGTCCTGCAGCGCCTGCGCACGCAGGGAACCGATGCCGTTCATCGAACACGTGAACTGCTGCGTGTCTTCAGAGCCGGTGCCGGCGCGCGCTAGATTGTCGCAAGGGCCTTCGATGGTGACCGTGATCGGTGAGCTCAGCAAGGACTTGCCGTTCACCGTGATGACGGTGGTATTGCCGAAGCGCGCATTGCTGGCCGACATCGAGACGACCGACGACGAATCGCCACCACCGCCACCACCGCAGGACGCCAGCAGCAGGGTCGTGGCCAGGGCCGCCAACGCACGGACTGTCATCGTGATGGTCATGGTTGCACCCGCGTTTCGAGCTGGCTTTCGACCGGCAGCGCACGGTCCAGTTCGTGGATGGTGTCAATGGCCGGCACGCCGGCCAGCAGCATCAGCCGCAGGCGCGAGGCCAGGTATTCGTAACGCGCCTGCGCCAGGTCGCGCGCCGCCGCATAACGCCGGGCGATGCTGTCGAGCACGTCGGTCTGCGTGGCCAGCCCCGCCGCCTGTGCGCGTGTCATGCCCTGCTGCGCCAGTTCGCTCGACGCCAGCGCCCGCACCTGTGCCTCGACGCGCGCCAGGCTGTTGTCGGCGGTGTAGAAATTGCGATGCAGTTCGAGCTGCACCGACTCGCGCTCGTTGCGCAACTCTTCCTGCGTACGGTCGCGGTCGAACATCGATTGCTTGATGCCAGCCTCGGTGGCGCCACCGCTGTACAGCGGAATGCTGAGCTGCACGCCCACCGAGCGCAGCGTCGACGTCTGGTTCAGGTTGCTGATCGACTCGTTGCTCGACCGGCCCAGGCTGGCCACCAGGTCGGCGCGCGGCAAATGGCCGGCGCGCGCACGTTCGATGCCCAGCCGCGCCGCCTCGACATTGAGCCGGCGCGCGCGCAGGCTGGGATTGTCACGCTCGGCACGCTCCATCCACTCGGCCAGCCGGGCCGGCTGTGGGGCCGGCGGCATGAAGCCGTCGGCCACGCGCTGCAGCTTCAGGGTCTCGACGCCGGTCAGTCGGCGCAGGGCGCGCTGCGCGACCGTGGCCTGGTCCAGTGCGTCGAGCAGGCGCACCTGAGCCTGGTCCATGCTGGCCTGGGTCTGCGCGATTTCGGTGCGCGTGCCTTCACCACGCTCCATGCGCTGCAGCGCCCGCGCGCGCTGCGATTGCAGCGACGTGATGTCGGCACGCGCCAGGCTCACCGCCTCCTGCGCCACCAGGGCCTGCAGGTAGGCGGTGGTCACCCGTTCGGCGAGATCCTGTGCGCGCGCGTCGAAGGTGGCTTCGGCGGCCTCGATCTGCGCGTCGGTCTGCTTCACGCGGGCCAGCGCATCGCCGTTGTACAGCGGGGCGCGGGCCTGCAACGTGATCTGCGGCGCGTTGTAGTCGACCGGCAGGCGCACGTTCTGGTTGAGTGAATTCGGAAACTCGCGCGTGCCGCTGACGTTGCTGGTCGACGCCTGCAGCACAACGCTGGGGCGCAACGCCGAGCGCGCCAGGGTCGCGTTCTGACGCGTCGATTCGAGCTCGAAACTGCTGGCGCGATACTGGGCATCGTGGTTTCGGGCCGCCTCGAAGGCCTCGCTCAGTGTCATCGCCGGGGCCAGGGCCGGGCACACACAGGCCAGCGCCAGCGCCGTGCGGCGCAGGGTCGGTCGCATCGTCATTCCTCGATCATCGCCGCGGCGATGCGCTTGGTCAGCGGGTGCAGCAGGTAGGCCAGCAGCGTGCGTTCTCCGGTCTTGATCAGTACCTCGGCCTGCATGCCGGGCTGCAGCGCACGCGGGCCCAGCGCCTTCATGCCCGCGGGCGTGATTTCCACGCGCGCCAGGTAGAAACTGATCACGCCGCCTGGTACCTGCTCGCTGATCACGTCGTGCGACAGCGACATCACCTTGCCTTCCACCACCAGCGTCGGCGTGTTGGCAAACGAGCTGAAACGCACCTCGGTGGCGTCACCCTGCTTGATGCGGTCGATCACCGCCGGTGGCACCTTGGCGTCGAGCACCAGCGCCTGGCCCACAGGCACGATGTCCATCAGCCGCTGGCCGGGGCTGACCACACCGCCCAGGCTGCTCATCGTCAACCCGACCACCTGTCCGTCCACCGGTGCCTTGATCTGCGTGCGGCCCAGCTCGCCGGTGATCGCCACCAGCCGCTCCTGGTTGGCCTGCACCTCGCGCCGAACGTCAGCCAGCTGCGCCGACACTTCCTTCAGGTATTCCTGCCGGCGTTGCGCGATGCGCAGCCGCGTCTCGGCGATGGCACTTTGAGTGCGCTGGATGCTGGTCTCGAGATCGGCCATGTTGGTGCGCAACTCGGCCGACCCCTGCTCGAGCTGCAGCGCCTGGTTGCGCGGGGCGAAACCTTCGTCGGCCAGCTGGCGCACGTTGCTGGCCTGTCGCAGTTGCAACGCGGCCTGGGCATGGCGGCTTTCCAGCATCCTGCCCATGCCGGCGATCTGCTTCTCCAGGCCGGCAATCGACTGGTTGGCAGCGCCGAGCTCGGCCGCCTGGGCCGCGCGCCGAGACGCGAACAGCTGCTGCTGCGCCGCCATGTGTTGCGCCGCCACCGGGTCGTCCTTGACCAGCAGATCAGGGTGGAAGGTGATCTTCGGCGCATCGGTCACTTCGGCCAGCAGCCGGCTCTCGGACGCGCGCTGCGACAGGTAGTTCTGCCGGATGGCCTCGTAGCCGGCGCGCGTGGCACCGTCATCCAGTTCGGCCAGCACGTCACCGCGCTTGACCATCTGCCCTTCGTTGACCAGCACCTTGCGGATCACCCCACCCTGCATGTGCTGGATGGTGTTCTTGCGGGCCTCGATCGACACCGTGGACGGCGCCACCACGCCTTCGTCCAGCGGTGCCCAGGCGGCCCAGATCAGGAACAGGCCGAAGCCCACCAGCAGCACCCAGAAGCCCAGCCGGATGGTCGAGCGGGTGTCGGTGTCGGGCAAGGCTGTCGGTTCGACATCGGTGATGTCCTTGCCCGCGTTGCCAGGCGGCTTGAGAAGAGCGATGCTCATACACGGACCTCGATCGGGGAAAGGGGGTTCTGGGGGTTGGGCGGCTGAAGCACGCCCAGGGCCTTGATGTGACCGTCGTCGAGCACCAGCACGCGGTCGGCGACGACCAGCAGATGGCGTGCATGCACGATCATGAAGACGGTCTTGCCACTGGCCTTGAGGTCGCGCACCGCGCGCACCAGGGCCGCTTCGCCGGCCTCGTCGAGGCTGGCATTGGGTTCGTCCAGCACCACCAGCGCTGGGTCGCCATACAAGGCGCGGGCCAGTCCGATGCGCTGGCGCTGGCCGCCTGACAGCAGCCCACCCGCATCGCCCATCGGGGTGTCGTAGCCCTTGGACAGGCGCAGGATCATGTCGTGGATGCCGGTGCGCGTGGCCGCTGCGATCACCTGCTCGGCGTCGACCTCGCCGAAGCGCGCGATGTTCTCGGCGATGCTGCCGTCGAACAGTTCGATGTCCTGCGGCAGGTAGCCGAGCTGCGGCCCCAGCGCGTCGCGCGAGCGGGCCGACAGCGGCAGCCCGTCGAGCAGCACCTCGCCGCTGGTGTCGGGCCAGATGCCCAGCAGGCAGCGGGCCAGCGTCGACTTGCCGGCGCCCGACGGCCCGAGGATGGCCACCACCTCGCCCGCCCTGAACTCGGCGTTCAAGCCGTCCAGGATGGGCTTGTTGCGCCCGCGCGCCGTCGCCGTCAGGCCGCGCAGCGTGATCTGGCCCTGGATGGGGTCGTGGTCGGCCTCCGGCCCTGCTTCGGGAAAGGTGTCGAGCAGGGTCTCGAGCCTGCGGTAGCCCAGGCGCGCATCGACAAACTGCTTCCACACTGAGACCAGGGTGCCGATCGGACGCACGGCATTGCCCGACAGCGCGTTGGCGGCCACCATGGCGCCCACCCCGATGTGGCCGTCGATGGCCAGCAGACCACCCAGCGCCAGCATCAGCGACTGCTGTGAGTACTGCACAAACTTGGTCAGCGCCTGCAGGCGCTGGCTCAGCTCGTAGGCATCGGCCTGGCGCGCGGATTCACGCTCGTGCAGCAGCTGCCACAGGCGGCGCAGGTTGCCCAGCATGCCCAGCGCTTCCACCGTCTCGGCGTTGCGCATCTTGGACTGCAGGTAGCTGCTGGTTTCCAGGCCCGCCTGTTGCACCGGTTCCTGCTGCCGCGAGACGAGATGGTTGCTCCACAGCGCCATCGCCAGCATCAGCAGGCAGAAGAACACCGAGGCATGGCCCAGCCAGGGGTGCATGACGTACAGCACGGCGATGTAGATCACCGTCCATGGCAGGTCGAAGAAGGCAAAGGGGCCGCTGCCGGACAGAAATTGGCGCACCGCAGTCAGGTCGTTGAAGGGCTGCAGCGACAGGCGGCCGCCTTGGCGCAGGTTCTGCGCGAAAGCGGCGTCGAAGGTGCGTCGGTTCAGCGCCTCGTCGAAGGCGGCGCCGCTGCGCACCAGCAAGCGTGAACGCACCCATTCGGCAAAACCCATCACCAGGAAGAAGCCCACCGTGATCAGCGTCAGGCCCAGCAGCGTGAGCTCGCTGCCGCTGATCATCACGCGGTCGAACAGCTGCAGCATGTACAGCGTGGGCGTCAGCATCAGCACGTTGGCGAAGAAGCTGAACAGCGCGACCCAGCCGAACTCACGGCGAAAGCGCCACAGCACGCGGCCCAGTTCGCTGCGGCTGAAGAAGCCCCCGCTGGGCGCAGAGCGTGTTGCCGTGGTGCCCGCGGGGCTTGCCACGGTAGTGGTCGTGGGATTGGCCCTGACGGGTGGGATGGTCGCGCCTTGAACCGTGCTCATGCTGCACCTCTGCTGACTGCCCCGGCGGGCACGGTGGCCAACGCGCCGGGCGGCGGCTGCATCTTGGCCCGCGCCTGTTCGTTGGCCTTCTTCAAGGCGGCCAGCACCTCGTCACGCGCGCCGAAGGCCACGGTCTGGCCGTCGTTCAGCACCATCAGCTTGTCGCAGACGGCCAGCAGGCTGCTGCGGTGGGCAATGACGACCACGGTGGCACCGCGCGCGCGCAGCAGCTGCAGCACCGCGATCAGTTGCTGCTCGCCCGCTTCGTCCAGGCTGGCATTGGGTTCGTCCAGCACCAGGAATTGGGGTTGGCCGTACAGCGCGCGCGCCAGGGCCAGGCGCTGGCGCTGGCCACCCGACAGCA
>Ga0138256_10005448_pt1 | contig 13454 bp, 10 predicted proteins | sample KNB2016incub_MG_FD_105486 | JGI IMG/M metagenome (GOLD analysis project Ga0138256, IMG submission 105486) | Active sludge microbial communities from wastewater in Klosterneuburg, Austria - KNB2014incub_MG | ecosystem: Engineered > WWTP > Activated sludge > Unclassified | place: Austria...
CATCATGATCAGAAATCTGAAGCTACGTTCACCAATGCTCATTATAGTGGCAGGCAAGTCGAAGAGATCATCAGGTTCCTGGAGACCAAATATGTAGGGGAGGTCAATTCAGATGAATTAGTCACCAGAGCTATTAATAAAATCCTGGAAGGCCTTGATCCGCATACGCATTATTTTCCCCCGGATCAGATGGAGGAGCTGGAGGAGCGGAACATGGGTCATTATGTTGGTATCGGAATCGAAGTAGCCTTTCTCGGGGATAGTCTGGTGATATTATATCCTAAAAAGGGAAGCCCGGCGGAAAAGGCAGGGTTACATCCAGGAGATTACATTGTAGCCATCAACGATACAGCTATTCCACATGATTCCCTGAAGCACCAGGAAATACTTGATCTGATCAAAGGGGATAAAGGCACGCGGGTAAAGCTTAAGATCAAGCCTATGCTGGCAGATACACTTCATACGGTGGAAGTCATTCGTGATGAAATTAAAGTGCCGAGTGTCATAGCAGCATATATGATTGACACATCGGTTGCCTTTATTAAACTTCAGCGATTTACCAATACAACGTATCGCGAGTTTATGGATGCTTGGGAAAAATTGGCTACGGAACAGAAAGCCGAACATCTGATCCTTGATCTGAGGGATAATCCAGGTGGTTATCTGAGAGAAGCCGTCAATATACTTTCACAGATTATTGAAGAAGAAGGTCAACTGCTTGTCTATACCGAAGGCAAGAATCATGATCGAATCGAATACAATAGTACCGGCAAAGTTTTCTTTCCGATAAGTAATGTTACGGTGCTTATCAATGAAGGATCTGCATCTGCCAGTGAGATCATAGCAGGTTGTCTCCAGGATCAGGACAGGGGATTGATCCTTGGTACGCGTTCATATGGTAAAGGGTTGGTACAAGAGCAATTTGAATTGTCTAATGGCGGTATTCTCCGGCTTACTGTTTCGAAATACTACACGCCTTCAGGAAGGCTGATTCAAAAACAATATGATTCAACTTCTGCAGTGGATACAGTCATTGTATTTAAAACAAAGTCAGGAAGGACCGTTCATGCCGGTGGTGGTATCATACCGGATATCGAAATACAGGAGGCTATCAACTGGAATAATCCGAAGTTGAAAGAATGGATGGATATCATTTCTGAATATTCTGTAAACTACAATCTTAAAAAGCATGGAGGAGAAATGCTCCCTTTGGAGAAAATAGAAGAGATACGAAAGGATTTGCCTGATGAATCTTCTATCCTTGAATCTATCAAGGCGTTAAGTAAAAAAAGAAAAGCAAAAGAATATACGGCTTTGCTTGAATACCTGACAAATAACCAGGAAGATATCCTTCGTATTGCTGATGCGACATTGATTGCTTACAGGACTGGTGAAGCAGGATGGTATATTGCTTATAATCTCTCCGATCCCCTGGTGAAAAAAGCGAAAGAAATGGTCCAGCTTGATTTGTTGATGGCCTTAGGACAAAAGTAATTATTGCATATACCTCAGGAAGTCAAGCTCTCCGTTTTCATCATAGCTCGCGATGACAGAAGGTGATCCGGTGATATCTTTTTCTGTAAAAGCCGGAAGTGCGTAGTCCACTTTGCTGATAATTTCAGAGCTGATGGTACCAAATTTGGTTGGAGAGGGTGTGTCTGAAATATTTGCGGATGTTGAGACCAAAGGATGGCCGTATTGTGCGAGGAGATAATGACAAAAACCTGATTTGACTACCCTGACGGCAATACTTCCATTTCCTGCTGCCAGATGCGAATATTTGTCTTTTGCTTTTGGATAAATGACGGTAAGCGGGCGCTCATGGATCTGCAGTAGTGTATCAACCCTGGGGTGAACCCCTGTGACAACTTCATATAGTTGGGGAATGTCGGCCACCAGGATAATCAGTGGTTTAGTATAGCTGCGCCCCTTGATTTCATATACTTTCTTTATCGCCTCCGGGAAAGAAGGATCACATCCTATTCCCCAAATGGTATCAGCAGGATAGAGGATTATCCCCCCAGTACTCAGCACTGAAATTGCCTGATCCACTACCTTTTGGATAGATTCCCGGTTTACCATGATGACAAATACTATATATTTAACAAAAAAATGGGGGCCTGCGTCAACTATTTCGTATCAGGAAACGTATTGAAACCGGAAAATAAACGTTAAAAATAGGAGCGAATTACTATTCAGGAGTATCTTTTAAAAATTATGCCTGTATTTCATACGTCAACATTGCTACGAACGTTTCTGGGATTGATTCTATTATTTAGTATCAATCAGGTATCCTATGCCAGGCATATTGTGGGTGGAGAAGTCTATTATGAATGTTTAGGGCCTGGTTCCGTGAACAATTCACGGAATTACCGGATGATCATGAAGATGTATCGCGATTGTTACAGCAATGGTGCAGGTTTTGATAATCCTGCCAGAATCGGCGTATACTCACATATTAATGGCGTCTACACCTTTGTCCGTATGGTCACTGTCAACAATGGGCAAGTCACCAATCTGCAGTCTCAGGAAAATCCATGCCTTATCCTTCCTCCCGATGTCTGTGTGGAAGAATCAAGTTATACCATCAACCTCAACAACCTTCCAATTATAACAGGATCTTATATTGTATCATGGCAGCGGTGCTGCAGAAATAATACCATTACCAACATAGTTGCCCCCAACAGCACAGGTGCAACATACACTATTGAGGTGACGGAAGAAGCACAGCAAGCATGTAATGACGGTCCGAAGTTTAATAGTTTTCCTCCCATTGGCATTTGTGTCAATGATCCACTCAATTTTGACCATTCTGCTTTTGATCTTGAAGGCGACCAGATTATTTATGAGTTTTGCGCGCCTCTTCAAGGCGGAGGTCCTTTGGGCGTTGATAACCCGATGCAACAGAATTTCTGTGACGGTATCACACCTAATCCACAGAATTGTCTGCCACCCTATGATGATGTAATATTCAATGCGCCCAATTATTCAGCTAATAATCCATTGGGCGTTTCCTCTCTACTCAATATCAATTCTGTCACAGGGCTTATTACAGGCATGGCAACACTTACCGGCCAGTTTGTTGTAGGTGTTTGTGCAAAGGAATATCGCAACGGAGTATTATTGAGCGTTCTTCGCCGGGATTTTCAATTTAACGTTGTTTCTTGTGAGGCTGCAGTAGAAGCTATTGTGAAGGCAGATGCAGTCGTTAACGGACAACAATTTGTTATCAATTCATGTGGCAACAACACCATAACGTTTACCAACAGAAGTCAGCTTGAACAATATATTCGTAGTTACAGGTGGTCTTTTAATATCAATGGCAATACAGTCGAGGCTACAACGCGTAATGCCACCTTTACATTCCCAGGCGTCGAAAGCTATACAGGCTCGATGATTGTCAATGAAGGCAAACAGTGCAAAAATACCGCTTATATCAGTGTAAACGTATTTCCAACCATCGAAACCGATTTTGAATTTGACTACGATACCTGTATCGGAGGTCCTGTTAATTTCATGGACAAATCCAAAACACAATCACAAAACCTTGCCTCCTGGGATTGGGATTTTGGTGATACGGAAGAAAGTATTGCCCGAAATCCTAACCACCTCTACCAGACTCCCGGGATGCATCCTGTCCGCCTTATATCTACGGATGACAATATGTGCAGTGACACGATGATCAAAGACATCAGTTATTTTCCGGTTCCACCTTTGATTGTGATTAAACCCACCAAGTATTCAGCTTGTGTGCCGGAATCGATCAAGTTTACCAACTTGTCTGTACCTATCGATGAGACCTATGATATCAATTGGGACTTTGGCGATGGAGGCAGATCAGATGATATCAGCCCTACGCATATTTTCGAAAAGGAAGGGACATTTACCGTGAAAGTGGAAATAACGTCCCCGATCGGGTGTTACACCAGCGAAACATTTCCCAACCTCATTACAATGGAAGCTTCCCCCGAAGCAGGATTTTCCTTTACGCCAGAAGTGATCAATAATATTAATTCGACAGCCTCCTTTACAGATCTTTCTACGGGCGGTAGTGGTTGGTATTGGGATTTCGGTGGCGAAGCGAGGTCATTCATCCGTAACCCTACATATACTTTTCAGGATACCGGAATACATGACATCATGCAAGTGGTATTCCATCCTAATGGATGCACGGATACTGCGCGTCAAGTAATTGATATTGAACCAGTTGTTCAATTCTTCCTCCCAAATGCCTTTACCCCAAATTATGATGGTAAGAATGAGGTGTATAAGCCCAAAGGGCTAAGTCTTGGGGTTAGCTATTATTCTATGGTTATCTGGGACAGATGGGGTGCAAAAGTATTTGAAACCGGTGACCCTGACGAAGGATGGAATGGCACGAAAAACAATACAGGCCAGGATTTGCCTGTAGGGGTCTATATGTGTGTTCTTCAGTACAAGGATGCCCGAAACCGGCCTAATGAGCTTCGGGAATTTGTCACCCTGATCAGGTAAAGGAAAAATTCCCGGCCTGTATGCATGAATATTTGAAAAAAGCATACCTTTGTCGCTCTTTTTTAAGGTAGTTATACAATTAAGCAGCGTCATGGATTTAATCAAGCTTGTACATCAGCAACTAAGCGTTCAGCCAACATACCCCGATTTCAAATCAGGAGACAGCATCGTTGTCGCCTATAAAATCATTGAAGGGGCCAAAGAACGTATTCAGGACTTCAAGGGTGATGTCATCCAGGTAAAGGGAAGTGGCGCAGGCAAAACCTTTACGGTTCGCAAGATTTCCAATGGCGTAGGTGTAGAGCGTATATTTCCTTTCTTTTCACCCAGTATCGTTGAGATCAAGTTGTTGAAAAAAGGAAAAGTACGTAGGGCAAGGCTCTTTTACCTCCGCGACCTGGTTGGTAAAAAGGCGAAGATCAAAGAAAAGAAGGCATTTACCTGATTTTCGATCTTTCTTCCTGCTTTCAATAGCCTGTTTCCAATGTCTATTTTTTCTAGAATGGTCTGATACCAGACCTCTCCTGAAGTTTTTTACGGACCATCCTGTCAACCCACTTGACCGGTAGCATTCGTATCAGCTTGAATTTCCATTTTTGAGCCCTTATCAAATACCTGGCCCGCACTTTCTGATGTTGGACTGAGGCCAATAAAACTTTATCCATGGCTTGAAGAGGCAGCCCCGTTTCCAGGTTCCGTTGGATGACCTTGTCTTTGAAATCAATAATGGTTGCATACTCCTCACCAAAATAGGACGGATTCTCCTTTGCTTTATTCCAAAGAGGTGTAATGATGCTGCCAGGTTCAATAAGCACCACTTGTATATCGTACATATACAACTCCCTTCGCAAACTGTCACTCAAACCTTCAAGGGCAAACTTTGATGCAACATACGGCCCCAGGAAAGGACTTCCAAAAAGGCCCGAGACACTGCTCATATTGATGATTCTCCTGGGATGATGGTCACCCACCTGTGTTGGTTTTGACAACAAAGGGAAAAACGCCTGCGTGGCCCGTATGACACCCATTAGGTTGACGTCAAATACCCGCTGCCATGCTTCCATTGGTACATATAAAACCGCTCCTGAAACAACAATACCTGCGTTGTTAATCACAGCCACCAATGAACCATCACTAACGATGTTCTCTGCTTCCAATACGGATGCATCTACTGATTCCTGATCTGTAACATCCATGATCAACGGATGCACTTTTGACCCAAAAGAATCCTTGAGTTTCTCAGCGTCCGCCCTGCTCCTGACACCAGCCAGCACTTCATAACCCTTTCGGATAAAGATTTCGGCGGTGTGTCGTCCAATGCCGGATGATGCACCAGTTATCAGAATAAATCGTCTCATTGGACAAAGTTGACAAAATGAGATGATCCGCTATAACAACTTTCCCATATTTGTGTTATTGGTGGGATATAATCCATCAACCTAATGATGAACCGTATTATTTTCTTTTCGATTTTACTATTGATCATTGACTTACTTGCCTTCCAGGCGGTACGTCATATGGTTTCTACCTCAGCGAAATCTGTCAGAACCATAATATACATTGCTTATTGGATCATCCCGGTAATTACAGTAGCCTATATGCTCGGCTTCGCGGCAGGCTGGAGTGAGCAACTTCCAAAGGGTGTGCAAGTCACCATCAGGACGATGATTTTTATATTTTATTTCGCCAAGCTTCTGGTCGCCATCATCATCCTCATAGATGATATTCGCAGGCTTTTATTCGGGGCTTTAAACATGGGCTTTAAGGATCTTGAGCTTTCTACCAGGCGTTCTGATTGGATGTCCTACAGCGCGCTCATTCTTGGTATCCTGCCTATCGTGAGTCTTACCTATGGTATGGCACGTAATCCATACAGGTATAAATTGCACAAAGCCAATATTCCGGTGAAAGGCCTGCATCCTGAATTACAGGGATTGAAAATTGTCCAGATATCTGATATCCATTCCGGCAGTTTCCTTTACAAAGAACCAGTAGAGCGTAGCATCGAAATGATCAATGCTGAAAAACCGGATATTGTCTTCTTCACAGGTGACCTGGTAAATTCACTTGCAGAAGAAATGGAGCCTTTTATAGAGATGTTCAGCAAGATAGAAGCGCCACTCGGAGTCTATTCTATTCTGGGAAATCATGATTACGGAGATTATCACCATTGGGCGACACAAGAAGCAAAAATTGCAAATTTTGAGCAACTCAAAAATGTGCATAAGAAAATGGGATGGACCTTACTCCTTAATGAACACCGGAAGATTCAGGTAAAGGATACTTTTTTCAATGTCATTGGGGTAGAAAACTATAGTGCAAGTCCCCGGTTTCCGAAGTACGGCGATCTGCCACTCGCAACCAATGGGATGGACAGGGATACCTTCAATGTACTCCTTTCACATGATCCTTCCCATTGGGAAGACCAGGTGACCAAAGATCATCCTGAAATCAATCTGACATTATCAGGCCATACACATGGATTTCAGTTTGGTGTAGAAATTCCCGGATGGATCCGTTGGAGTCCGATTCAATATGTATATCCTCAATGGGCAGGCCTCTATGATAAAGCGCATCAGTTCCTGTATGTCAATAGAGGACTCGGCTATCTAGGATATCCCGGACGGGTTGGAATTTTACCGGAAATCACGCTATTGACGCTTGAGGCTTCGTAGTTTTGTCGCGCATTCTACAAAGTATGATTTCTTACTCTCCTTCCTTATTGCGCAGAAGTCACATTTCCCGGTTGGCTAACGTTATCATTTACAGATGGTTGGGTATACTCACAATTGTATTGGTTTTGCTGACTGTTTCATGCAAACTACGCCCTGAGATCGCGCAGGATTCATTGTATGGCAAATGGGATATACTCAATGCTAAACGAAACGGGAATGAAACTCAATATCTCCGCGGAGGGTATGTAATCATTGATAGTAATGGCACGATGACGATCAATCTCACAGGTACAGAAGAAAAAGGACCGTATGTTTTAACAGATAAAACTATTCGCGTCAGTGGTTCGATAGACTTTGTGATTGAATCGTTACGGCCGGATAGTATGACGATGCGTTATGTGATGAGTCCTGAAAGTGAATTTCTGATACACTTTAGTAAACACAAAGATGAAAAGCATTAGTCTGGCACTATGTATTTCCTTAGGACTGTCACTTTCATTGCGCAGTGCACCGGATGTTAGTATTGACATATCCCGCTTCCAGGGTGATCCTCTTCAATACATTGAAATTTCACTTTATATCATTGGCTCCTCCCTGAGCTGCGATCCCCAAAAGTCAACTGTATATGGTGCTGATTACGTGATTATCATCAGGGATAGCCTTGATCAGGTAGTAGCTGGTAATAGGTATCGGTTGAGCAAGCAGGGATGTCCAGCAAAGGACCTTATTGATGTAAAACGATTTTCACTTTCACCGGGAGCCTATACGGTCGAAATAGAAACCAATGACCTGGTGGATTCCCTTGATAAGGTTACTGTATTGCAGGAAGTAGTATTAAAAGAAATCAAGGAATCAGGTACATTGTCTGACATCCAGTTATTGTCCACCATTTCTTCAGAAGATGATGAAATATCTTCTTTGCAAAAAAGTGGCTTAAGCATGGAACCTCTTCCCTTCCGGTTTTATTATCCTGCACTCAATACATTATACCTATATCTTGAAACGTACCACACTGAAAAATTGGAAGGTCAGCCATATCTGCAGTATACCATCAAACCACTTTCAGGCGATGTTCCTTCCCCTGTCATCACGTATAAGAAAATTAAAAAAGAAGCTGTTGCCTCTAATATCCTTCAACTGGATATCAGCACATTGCTTTCCGGGCCTTATGTCCTTGAAGCTGCATTATTTGATGGCAACAAACAGCTACAGGAAATACGGAAAGTTGGTTTTTCCAGGTTCAATCCTAAAGGAGATTCCCTGTTTATCGATTCAGGGATGCTCAATGTTGACTTCGGATTTGTAAAGGATATTCCTGAAGATTCTCTGGAATACGATCTGCGTGCAATAGCTCCGATCGTAAATCCGCTTGAAATGGATGTCCTCAATTCCCTGATCAAAAAGGGAAACACCAAATCAAGGCAATACTTCCTTCATAAGTATTGGGTTGGTCAGGCAGGAAAACTCGCAGGACCTGCATTTTACAGTTATATGAAAGTGGCCAAAGTTGTAGATGAAAACTATCGGTCCGGATTTGGCTATGGTTTTGAAACCGATCGGGGATATGTATTTTTGAAATATGGGAAGCCTGATGAAGTGATTACTGTAGAAGATGAGCCGAGTGCCCCTCCTTATGAAATCTGGTTTTATACAGCCTTCCCTGCCACCCACCAGACAAATGTGCGATTTCTCTTTTATAATCCATCGCTTGTCCGAAATGGGTTTCAATTATTACACTCCACCGCAAGGGGAGAAAAATATAATGATCGCTGGGAAGTAATATTATACCAGGATGCGACACAGGAAATCCCCGGCCTCAATACTGAAGTGATGGGAGATAATGTGCATCGGAATGCACGGAATTATTTCGAACATTAAAAGCCGAAAAGAGCTACTCGTTGGTCGGCGGAGAAAACTCCATCCGACGGCTAATGGGTTGGGCCTGAGGAAATCGAAACTGCCGCTGGATGGAGTTTTCTCCGCCAGCTACCAGTAGCTCTCAGCCCATTTCTCTCGTTAAAACCAACCTGTCTTCTTCTTCGTGACACGACGTGTCGCTGCTTTCACACCTAAAACGCCCAATAATCCTCTGGTGAGTTCCCGGGCTACAGTTCTTCCAATCTGTCTTGTCGTCGTATTGGAAAATACTTTTTCCATAGTAGACTTTTCCTGCGTTGCTTTCTTGCGTTGTTGCTGCATCGTCTCGCGATGACTATCCAGCTTAGCATCTTCAAGTTTTGCCGTAAGTATTTCATAAGCGCTTTCACGATCAATCACTTGGTTGTACTTGGCAGGCAATCGTGAATGATCAACCAGCGCTTTAATCTCATCAGGTTGTAATATATCCATCCTCGATTGTGGAGCCCTCAGATAACAATGGACCAACGGTGTCGGAATGCCTTTTTCGTTAAGCGCTGTTACAAGAGCTTCTCCTATGCCAAGTTCAGTCAGCAGTTGATCAACTTTATAATATTCAGACTCAGGGAAATTTTCAGCAGCGAGGACTATGCTCTTTCTGTCCTTTGCCGTAAAGGCTCTCAATGCATGTTGAATCTTCAAGCCTAACTGACTCAATACGCTATCAGGAACATCGGTTGGATTTTGTGTTATAAAGAAGATGCCAATACCCTTGGACCGGATGAGTTTGATGATGACTTCTATCTGATCCAGTAGCGCTTCAGATGCGTTATCAAAAATCAGGTGTGCCTCATCAATAAACAAAACCAGTTTTGGTTTTTTCAGATCACCTGCTTCGGGAAAGGTTGCATAGAGTTCGGCTAGCAATTGAAGCATGAAGGAAGAAAATAGTTTCGGACGATCTTGAATATCGGTGAGCCGTAAGGCATGTACGACACCCATTCCATCTTCATTGACACGTAACAGGTCCTGGACATCAAAGGAAGGCTCACCGAAAAAAGTGGAAGCACCATGCTGTTCCAGTTCAACTAATTTACGTACGATAGTTCCGGTCGATGTTGTCATAGCTTTGCCATACTCCGCTTCAAAATCCTGTTTACCATCGGTAGTGATATATTGAATGACTTTCTTCAGGTCTTCAAGATCCAGAAGAGGTAATTCATGGTCATCACAAAACTTAAAGAGGACCGAGATGATTCCTTGTTGGGTTTCGTTCAAGTCAAGCATCTTCGAAAACAAGACCGGGCCAAATTCAGAGACTGTGGAACGCATTCTTGCACCAGGCTCTTCAGATATAGACAGAAACTCAACCGGACTTGAACCAGGGATATACGGAAGGCCTATGATGTCGTGGCGCTCGATGATTTTAGCATTCGATGTTCCTTTAGCAGCAATTCCACTTAGATCTCCTTTGATGTCCATGACAAGGCTTGGGATACCATTGGCACTCAATTGTTCTGCAAGAACCTGTAACGTTTTGGTCTTTCCCGTTCCGGTTGCACCTGCTATCAAGCCATGACGATTCATGGTGGCGAGGGGGATGCGTATAAAGCATTCTTTGACGGGATGGCTATCTATGACACCAACACCCAATAAAATCGATTCGCCTTCGAAGGAATAGCCTTTTGTGATGGTAGCTTGAAAGAGGGTTGAGTCCATGGCTTTTGATATTACTTGAAGGGGCAATTTAGCAAATACATTTCTGCCAAAGCATAGAGCATAGGGCAGAGAGCATAGAGTGCATAGAGCAAGGGGCAAAGAGTGAATGGTCCCTGAGCTTGTCGAAGGGGAACAAAATCGCCCACGATCTTTTCCGTCGCTGCCTTCGCTGAGCGAAGGGCGACGGAAAAAGAAGTCTTCGCTTAAAACCCTTCGACAAGCTCAGGGACCAAGATGTTTTCACGTAATTCCTTTCAGCAAGTTCAGGGATCAATATGTTTTCGCTCTCTTCCTTCGACAAACGCAGGGACCGGAAAATATAACTTCTATCTGCTAACTTTTAATTACATCCGTTGAATAATCATGACAATGGACAACACCGCAGCAATCAAACTCACCGGAATATTCCATTGTCGCTGCGTGATTCTGCCAAACCGGATAAACAAAAAATTTAGTAACAGAATAAAAGCTACTATGCATAACTGTCCGATTTCAACACCAAGATTGAAGCCTAGAAGAGGGACGATGATTGAAGCCTCCTTTCCAAGCAATGCCTTGAAATAACTGGCAAATCCCAAACCATGGATAAATCCAAAAAACAAGGCTAAGAAGTAAATCGGCTTCCAAACCTTTCCTTCATCCGGTTTATACCAAAAATTTTGAAGCGCAGTGAGTAAGATGGTGCAGGGAATCAGAAATTCAATGAGGCCTGAAGGAAGATTCACAACATGCAAGGCGGATAATGCAAGGGTGAAACTATGTCCTACCGTGAATGCAGTCACCAGGACAAGTATCCGCCTCCAGTCTGCAATAGAATAGCATGCACATAATGCAATGATAAACAGGATGTGATCATAGCCTTTCAGGTCCGAAATATGGTCAAACCCCAGCTTAAGGTACATTGGTAACATACTGGATCAGGCTATTAAAGCTTAACTTGATGTTTCAGCAAATCTATTAAGGGCGCTTCTAATAACTGTCTATTCATAAAGCATATTTCTTATAATTTGTTGACGATCAAAAGGGATATTTAATCTTCAAGCGGTTATTAGAGGCGCCCTTAAGATCGGGCTTAGTATCTTAGCAGTCTTTTTAGACCATATACCTGATTAATGAGTTTGTCCTTGAAAGGTGCCCATCAACTTCATCCTAAGGAGACAAGCCGAATTATAAGGTTCGAGGACATGGTTATCGCCGGCAAGCTCATGTCAATGGGAATATTACCTCATGCACAGATTGAGATGGTACGTCGTAATGCCCTGGGACAGACACTAATATTCCGCATAAACAGCCGTTTTAAAATAGCCCTTCGTAAGGATGAGGCCCGAACCATTATCGTTGACGGCATATGAGTCTTTCCACCAAAGCAGAACGAAAACTAGTCATCCTTGCCGGCAACCCAAATGCTGGGAAGTCGACCCTGTTTAACCTGCTCACAGGACTCAACCAACATGTCGGTAATTATCCCGGGGTCACCGTGGATCGAAAAACCGGAACGCTCCATCTCTCCGCTGAGCAGGATGTGACTTTGCTTGATTTGCCGGGGGCCTACAGTATGTATCCATCGTCAAAAGATGAGCGAATCGTCATACATCAATTTTTATCTGAAGGGCACCAGCCGGATCTTATTGTGTATGTAGCAGATGTCAGTCAGCTGGAAAAACAAATCCTCTTTCTCACACAATTAAAGGATTTAGGGTATCCGGTCATACTCGCGCTCAATATGGTCGATATGGAGGGTGTAACCATTCATGCAGATCAACTGGAAGAACATTTTAAAATTCCTGTAGTCCCGGTTTCCGGTAAAACAGGTATCGGTGTGATGGCTTTGAAAATGCAGATAATTCACTTGCTAGGAACGCCTATAGAAAATCAAGAACCCTATTACAAAATGTCGCTTCAGGAAAGGCAATTGGTAGACTATTTTAGCGACAAAATTCCTTTCAAGACCCCTTATGGAAAATTGCTGACACTGCATCATGCCAGCTGGCTTGAAAATCTTGATGATAAACTCAAAGAAGAGATAAAGGCGAAGACAATTGCCGAACGATTCAATTCCATTCAAAGCCAGATAAGTGAAACACTGTCAAGGTATGACAGGTTCACGCCAATCATACGAAAAGCATTACACCTTGATGAAGGTGGTGCAGGTATGAAGATCACGGACAAGATTGACAACTGGGTCATGCACCCGGTATTGGGAGTGATCTTCTTTTTTCTACTCATGTTGTTGATTTTCCAGGCCATTTTCGCTTGGGCTATAGGTCCGATGGATTTTATCGAATCTACTATGGGTCAGGTGGGCTTGTTCATACGTTCTGTCTTCCCGCCAGGATGGATAACCGATTTGATCACCGATGGATTACTTGCAGGACTCACGGGTATTCTTGTCTTCATTCCGCAGATCGCCATTCTGTTTTTGTTCCTTGGCATCCTTGAAGAGATTGGGTATATGTCAAGGGCCGTAAGTATGTTTGATATCTCCATGCGAAAGGTCGGACTGAATGGTCGAAGTATTGTAGCTCTTGTCTCCGGAGGAGCATGTGCTATCCCTGCAATCATGAGTACGCGCAATATCAGCAACTGGAAAGAAAGGCTAATCACCATAATGGTCACACCATTTATCAGTTGTTCTGCCCGAATACCTGTATATGTTATTCTCATAGGCTTTGCCGTGCCGCAAGGACGGATATGGGGATTCGAGCGGCA
>Ga0138256_10005449_pt1 | contig 13452 bp, 9 predicted proteins | sample KNB2016incub_MG_FD_105486 | JGI IMG/M metagenome (GOLD analysis project Ga0138256, IMG submission 105486) | Active sludge microbial communities from wastewater in Klosterneuburg, Austria - KNB2014incub_MG | ecosystem: Engineered > WWTP > Activated sludge > Unclassified | place: Austria...
CTGGTTTTCTTGAAACAACTGTAATTGAGAAAATAAAGGCGTGCCTGATGGAATGAAATAAGGTTTGCGCATCACCTTTTCCAGCGTATCTGCGGTTATTTTGCCATTCTGCATCTGATTCAGTACCTTACGCACATGCACAATACCGACAATGTTATCCATGCGCTCACGATAAATGGGAATACGAGTATGGTGGCAAGTCAATAATTGTGCGTGGATGACATCATCCTCCGCATCCAAATCAATGGCCTCCACTTGGCTGCGCGGCACAAACACATCATCCACCGTGATGGTTTCAAGATCAAACAAATTCACCAGCATGCTTTGATGCTTGTGCTGAATAAAATGTCCGCCTTCCAGCACCAGTGTTTTTAGTTCTTCGATGCTGATTTTTTGCTCGTGCTCACCTTTTTTCGGTTTCAACCGGAACAGAATCAGCAATCCGCTCACGAATAAATTAACGAACCATACAATGGGGTAGAAAATAAATAATAATGGCGTCAACACATAGCTTGCGGCCAATGCAATGCGCTCTGGATAAGCAGCGGCAATAACTTTGGGAGTAATTTCACTGAATATCAAAATGGCAAAAGTCACGCCCATCGTTCCAATGAATAATGCAAACTCATCATGCGCAAAAAAGGTGGCCGCAATGATCGCCACTAAAGTCGCAGAAGCTGTATTGAGTAAATTATTGCCAAGCAAAATGACGCCCAGCAATCGATCGGTATTGTCGAGTAATTTGACAGTCAAGCGGGCACCGCGATGTCCTTGCTTGGCCAAATATCGCAAGCGATAGCGATTAATCGCCATCATGCTGGTTTCAGACAAAGAGAAGAAGCCCGACAAGATTAACAGAAACACCAATGCAATCAGCATGATGTGCAACGGCAAATCTTCCAAAGAACACCTTTATAAAGTGATGAAAATAATTCAGGCTGATAATAGCGCATTCGCTAACACAGTCAGCGTGTCTATTTTGGATTCAAACAAATGTTTGTCAATAAGAAAATAAATGAAATGGGCCCAGCAGGCATTTCCAATCACATCACGGCCAAGACCGCCCAGGTAATCAAAATGCAACTTGCATGCGCGAAAACAGAATCTTTTCATCAGGCCGATCAGCACCGCCATCGACTCCCTTGTTAAAGTGGGTTTGATGGTAATTCAACTGTAATTTGATATTACGATTGAGATACCAATTGACGCCCACGCCAAAATCCTGTGCTTTTTTGACGGAATGATCCGGATTGACTAAACCATGGGCAAATGCATTGGAATCCAGGTTCAACTCCGAATAACGCGTTACTAGCTGCACGGCACCCCATGTGCTAATGTCATCCATTGCTAGCGGGTCCCTGGGCCGCACTCTGCGAAATGAAGCATCGCCATTGAATATCACCCACGATAACTGAATTTGGAAGGCTTCATTGCTTACTTTGTCAGTATCATTGCCCAACTTTATATCCTGCTGGGAAAAAACATATTCGCCCAGGACGCCCAATGAGCCATGGTGATAATACAGCTGCGGTGAAATTCTTTGTCGGCTCCCATCCGCAAAAGCGCCATCCACATAGGAAGCGATGATTTGCTGACCAGGCGAACGAAAAGTAGGCAAGTTAGCGCCATCGGCTTGCGCATTGCCATGCTGAGTGCCATAACTATAGGCGACACCCAATCCTAAGCCCTGCATGAATTCAAGCTGGCTATTTCTTAGCGGGTAGGAAAACACCCGGCCAACAAAATCAATGCCGCTGTGGTTTGAACTAATCACATGATCACGCAAACCCGCACTATTATCGACTGCGCCGCTAAATAATCCCACTTGATATTGCGTCGTATCCCACAGGATATCGCCAAAAACCTGTGCGCCGATCTCACGATTGGGTGCCAAACTGGTGGGAAAAGCACGCTCGTTAAAAGCCAGCGCAGTTGCTGATTGCAAACGCTCCAAACCAAAAGGTGATTTAAACTTGCCAACGCGCACATTAAAGGGTTTGCTTAATTGACTTTCCACATAGACATCCAGAATCCCGGGATTCGACGCAAAACTCGGCATGATATAAAAACTATGAATCTTGCCTAATTTGACCTCGAGAGATGGCTGGATTCGACGCAAAATAAAATTGTCTTGCCCTGAATCGGTCGTATCATCGAAATAAGTGCGTGAATCCAACTGCATCAATCCACTGAGGCGGACTTCGTTGGCGCCTTTGTCCCAGCGCATACCCATTCCTGAATGACCAAAGAAAAAACCCGATTTTCTTTTTTTACTTTTTTTTCTTTGTTTGTCTTTGGAAACTTTCTTTGTACCCACCTTCAGCGACCGATCGGATGTATCTTCCTGCGCATGAATCACGGTTGAATGAACACTCATCCACACAGCGCAAATCATTACGCAGATCTCGGTCTTTAAAATAGTTATTTTCATTATGAGGTGCTATAAAATCTGCGGAACCTTGGAGCGACCACCCAATCCTCGGCTGAGTGCGTCTTGAATGTATTGAGGTGTGGAAATGTGGTGAATGAAACCGTTTCACTCTGCAGAAAAAAGGAAATCAAATGTTTTTTCTCCCATCCCGCCGTGTCGCATGCTCATAGAAAATGAATGTGGCGAATTAGGCAGCAAGTGAAAAGCATAAATTGTTGATAGTCCCTGTGTTCGTGCCTGAGAAATCATTTCATCCACCCACCGTTGACCGCGCTCGATCCGTGTTCTGCCTTGCAATATGTCTATTTGGGGTGATTGATTGAGCTCGGCATCCCGCTGATTATCTTTTTCTCCCACCAACACGCACACTGGAATATTCAGAAATTTGGACGGATCGAACTGGATCTGCGGCAAACTGCGAGACTCTCGAATGCCTTGTGGGTATTTGAGTGCAGGGTTAGGAAAGGTATACCAACCCGGCGCTCCCAATACCGCTTTGGCGACGCGATCCGGATAAGCGAGCATATAGCGGTGCACAAACTGGGCTCCACCCGAGTATCCGAACAGATAGAGCTTACGTGCGCTGGCACCGGTCAATTCAGAAACTTCAGATACTATTTCATTGAGCATGATATCAGCGCGTTTGCCTTTGCGGCCTAATCGCTGATAATCCGGAAAATCTTCTGACGGGAAATAAGGCGCAATCATTACCACTCCAAATTTTTCCGCAAAAACAGAAAATTTCCTGGCATGTTCCATGGCATTGCGCGAAATTCCATGCACGGTCACAAAAATTTTTGTGCTGTTGCCACCACGCTGCGGTACATAAAGAAAGTACTTTTGGCGCGTATCCGTTCGTAAAGTACGCTGCAATACCACTCCGCGCTCCAATGCCGGTTTTAAGCGCGGTGGCATAATATCCATTGCCGTAGCGTAAGATGCCTGTAATATCATCAATACTGCCCCCCACATCATTAGTTTTATATTGCGACTGATTTGCCAAACCCAAAAAATCGCGCCGTCGGTCCACTGCCCGATAACAGTTCCGCAGGTGAACCCACTTCCAGCAAGCGTCCGGCTTCGAGATACCAGATCACATCCGCAGCCATGATATGGTTTAAGTGATGCGTTACCATTAAGACAGTGCCCTGATGTTCCGCAAGCACGCGATCTATCACCTTGTTCGCTTCCGAATCAAGATTGGCATCCACTTCATCCAGCAGCAATAGCGCGGGATTCCCCAGCAATGCTCGTGCCAGAGCAATGCGCTGACGTTGGCCAACCGACATGCTCAGCCCCCCCTCGGTGACACGCGTTTTTATTCCGTCCGGAAATTGTGCTAACAGTTCATTGATGCCGCAAAGTGCACGCACTCTGGCCACTTCTTTATTCGGGGCATTACGCCACCGGTAACGTAGATTTCTTTCGATGGTGCCGCGCAATAAGGGTAAATCAGGGCTTGCCATGCCGATGGCATGCCGCACAGAATCCAGACTATGCTCTGCCAAATTTTGTCCATCCAGCAATACTTTCCCTGTTTGCGGATCTATCAATCTTGCCGCCAATGCCAACAATGTCGATTTACCGGCGCCATTCGGCCCCACTACGGCTACCACTGCACCAGGCTCTATCGTGCCACTGAATTGATTAAGGCCACCGGTCACGCTAACCGCATTAAACTCCAAACGTCCTTCTCTGACCGTTAAATCGGGAGCATTGGTTACTTGTGTGACCAATGAAGGGCTATCCAAAAATTCTTTAATTTTTTCACGCGCGATACAAGCGCCATGCCAATATTCCTGCACTCGTCCCAAATCACGTAAGGGAGGCAGAAGAATACCGACAATGCTGATCGCAGCAATCACTGAACCTACGCTCGCAGTGCCTGCCGCTACTGCAAAAACACCCGCCAGCAGTGTTGTTGCTGACGTCATCGCAACTGAAAATTCCGTCACTCCGAGAATTTGTCCGGCTACCCGCGCTCTTGCGACCATCGAATCCTGCAAATATTTACCTTGACGAATGATATGTTCTCGCTCGCGATCCACTTGGCCAAACACTTGCACCACTGCAATGCTGGTTACTTTTTCGTTCACATTCGCGGCCAAATTGGCTAAACGGCGGCGCGACTCCAGCGCAGCGGCACGCATGCGCTTGCCAAATAAATAAGTTACCCAAGCACCCAGCACTAGCGATACCGTTACCGTCAAAGTGAGCTGCCAATTAATCACGCCCAAAATCAATAATGCGGATACGGTTGAAACACCAGCCACTGTCACACGCGCCAACCCCATGCTGACCCAGCGCCGCAACGATGTCATATCGCCGACAAAACGCAGGGATACACCGCCACGACTGCGCTTCTGCAATGTTCGGGGGGTTAGTGAACTCAGGCAGTCATACAATAGAATACGAACCTCGGAAGCATAATGCTGCCCCATGTATTCAGCATCAATCCGTTCCCGCATACGCAGCCAGCCGATGCAAGCAGCCGTGACCACCAATCCCATGACCAGTGCGATCACGCGCATGTCGATTGCAGGGTGCTCCGGGGTAAGAAAACCGTCAAAAATTTCTTTTACCAGCCACGCCGTACCGATTGCTAGCGCGGCCTGGGCCAATCCATTCGACACCAGCCGCACAAACAGAGTGCGGCGGTAGCCATGCAGTATGAGTGGTATTTTCATGTTGTCTTTACACAATAGAAGGTATTAAAGAAATGATGCTATTTATGACAGGCAATCATCCTCTCATCTCGCTGCTGCATTTCGCATGCCACTCATTTGCGGGGAAATTTGCAATACTTCGGCGATCGTTTGGGAACTGAGTGCGGCTTTATCGAGCACAGGCATTCCAGTGATTTTTCCCGTTTCAATAATTGCCAGTGGAGAAGCTGTCAATCGCCCGCTGACGGCTGCAATCGGTAAATTCTTCCGTTGCAGGCACTCGACTCCGGCTGCTGCACCCATTGCATCTCCAGCGGCAAAAATGATGCTGTCGACCGTTTTTGCAAACACCCTGGAATCGAGTAATGCAGCGGTTTCGCACTGCAATAATCCATCCGCCACTTCAATGACTATTGCATCCACTTTAGCTACGCTCAAATGTGCAACCAGGGTTTCGATAATGCCATCGATCTGTTCAGGGGTAGCCAGATAAGTCGATGGATAACCCGCATGCGTAAAATCCAGTGTCAATTTAGATCCGGCATCCGTCATCAGCCAAGTATCCCTGCCAGAACCCGTACCAGTCACTTTCGCAGCCCCTACTTTAAATCCTGCATTGGTCAGACCACGAATCAGCGTGGCTGCAGTGGTTGTTTTACCGGCATTCATGGAGGTACCCACCACACCGACTGTGTAAGGACGAGAAAATAAGCTATTCAGCTTGGGTAGCGCCGTATCTTTCAGATTGATACGCTGATGATTAGCATTTGCCAGTAAGCCAATGGGTTCAATGCTAGTCGGCGCTTTGGTATTGGCATGACGCAAATTCATGCGCGCGGCTACACCGCCTGATGCCACCAGATCGCAGAGCCCCAAGTCGGGTGGTACTTGTGCTTCAAATTGATCGGGAGCATAGCGATGACCGTAGCACACGACGATCTCATCCCCAACAAACAAAGCAGAACGCCGGCCATGCGCCAACTCTAATCCGGCATGATGACCAATCTTGGTGACTTTCGCCAGTACGATGTCTCCGGATCGGGGAACCACATCCTCGCCACTCAACAAAGTGGTCACCCCCTCCAAATCCAAATTACGTGGTGTGTAAGCAAGCTTGGCATTCAACAAACGCTCTTGACTAATGAATGAAATATCCATATTTAATTCCTTTATTGATAAGTTTAAGAAGATGAGGCTAATTAATTAAAAGATGTTTTTCCAATAACCTCCTGAAAACACTTTACATTGATTATTTCCGGATGATGATTCTGTGGAAATATTGGGCGAAATTTAAAAACAGGATGTAGAGGGGACAGAATGCCCCCTCAGTTTGCTTGGGTATTAGCTCAGAACGCTGACATTGTCCCAACTGGCTTGATCAGGCTGCAAGCCGACTATGGTGATTGACACATCGGAACCAAATTCGACAATGAGATCCTCACCTACATAATGAGCATTAGTCACAAAACCTATCAGATGCTGCACAGAGGTAAGACCCAATCCCGTATCAAATACCAGCGTGTCGTCTTCATTCCCATTAAAATCCGCAATGCGCAAATGCGCCGCCTCGCGGATGACAAAATCATCGGCTCCACCGCCGCCACGGCAATCTTCACCACGGCGAACTGCAATCAGATCGTCATCATCGGAGTGAGAAAATCTGAGATTATCTTCAAGCACAAAATGTCCACTGCCAGGGGCATTGGGTCCATTTTGCCATTGTTCAGAGACGCGATTGAAAACCAAATCGCCATCAGTATCTGAATAACGCGTGATTTCTGTGCCGAAAGGTTTAACTTCCGTGCGGGTCACATCGCCATTACTTTCCACTGTATAAGTTTCGGTGCCATCGTCATCAATTGATTCTTGCTCCCACACGCCATCATCACGTTCAAAAGCAGCGACTACTCTGCCATTCTCAACGGTGAATTTATAAGCCTTGTGGTCACCGTCGCCGGGTCTGCCATTATCATCATTGGAATCGGAGGTGACTCTGTAAAACCCATCAGCATCCGGATCGGAAAAGATGGTTACTTCCGGCCCATCAGATGTCTGTTTGGTATGAGTAATCTGATTTCCGTTGATCACAAAGGAATCTCTGCTATCGATCGATTCCCGCTCGGTTATTCCATTCTCAACTTCAAAGTAAGCGGTTACTACACCACTCTCGATGGTGAAAGTGTATTGTTTGTGACTGCTTGATGAATCATCATTTAAATCGTCATCGCCTGAGCTCATGTCATTCTCCTAATAAATAGTTTTGATTAAGTAAAAGTACTACGGGTACTACACGTCAATAGACCATACTGAATACTATTTATATCCAACATAGGCTATTTAATTGGATCTTGTTGCGCTGCAGTCAATTGATTACTCCAAGCAGTCGGTAAATTCTGAACCCAGCCGTTATACACGACAGGAACTGGCAGAATGCCTTGTCCACCCATGCCTGGATTCCCTTTAATGGTGTCATCCATTTTTGTGGTGCTGGCTGAAAACAATCCAATCTTGCCTACAATCTTGGCATCAACCGGGTTTCCATCGCCATTAGGATCGGGATCAACCACTATCATTCTGTTCGAGAATTTGCTTGAAACATAAGCGTAGTAGCCGCCCCCTTTCTTAGCACCATACTGCACACCGTGACAACCGGGATCGCAGGGCAGCATGGCAACCATTTCATCGGTACTGGTATCAACGATGGTTATCGTGCCGGTCAGTGTATTGGCAGTAACCATATTTTTCCCATCGGGAGAAACAGGCGTTTGAATCGGCAGCGCACCTACGGGTCCGGAAATTTTCCCAGACACTGGATTGTAATTTTCCAGCAGATTGATATGTTTAGTGACCCGATGCGTATCCATGTTCACAACGGCAAGCGTGCTATCGAGCAAATTAGCCACATAATATTTGCTTGCGTCCGGCATCATTCCTGTCGCCAGCGGATGACTCAGAGGACCGCTCACCGGCAGAATGGCTTCAATTTGATTGGTATGGAAATTGTATTGTGTGGAGTCGCCCGTCAACACATTAGGCGTTACCATGGTTTTACCATCATGGCTCATCCAATGCGCATGCGCATTACCTCGTCCAATATTAATTCTGCGCAGTACATTGGTTGCAAATGGAGACAATTCCATCACTGAATCGGGGCGCGTATCACCATTATTGGTAATGTGGATTCGATCTGAATCGGTCAAGGTCATGACATGCGCAGGCGACTCACCGACCGATACGTTACGGATAAGCTTACCTGTTCGACGATCATAAACGGTTAATTTCTTGTCAAACCATTGCGTTACGTAAATGACATTCTGATTTTTATCGGTCCACATGTTGTGTGGATTATTCATTTCAATCGAAGGCAGCGCCACTTTGCGGGTCACTTGCCAAGTAGCGCCATCAATCGCTGATACAGTGCCTGGTTTTTCCTTTCCTGAGGTGGTTTCAAATTGAGTGGCTACCCAGATTTCACCGACTGCGGGTATCTTTGGTTTTTTGAGTGCTTCTAACGGGATATCGTTGTTATAGCGTGCTTTCATTACTGCTGGCAGATTGACAACACCAATATCAACACGCACATCAACATTAGGATAAGTAACGTGCCATGGTTTGTTACTGGCATAGTCTTGCCAGTTAGCTGGATTGGTTGCAATAAAGAAGGTGCGCAACAGGCGAGTTGCCAGATCACTGCTTGTTGGAACAGTAATTCCATTGATCAAACTAATGGAAGACCCAAGATCTAAACCGGTTGTATTTGGATTATCAACAATCACTGCACCAAACATGTAAGGATGGATACTGCAAGTAAAAACATACAAACCCGGCGTGGTCAGTGTTACTTCATCACCTCCTTTCCTAGGTTTTGTATTAAATGGCATACCGGCAGCTCCCTTCGGATAGATCAAACTGCTTCTTGTATGCACAGTATTGGAATTGCCGGAAAACTTGACCCGTACACCAGGTGATGCAATTGCAATAGAGCGACTGCCTGCTACCTCTGAACCCGTATCAAACCAAGATCCTGGATTATCTGTCAGCTCAAACCTAACCTCGTTATCTCCCGCGGCAGCATGATTGATTGACGCAATAGTCAAAACTGTCGATACAGAAGCGATTGTCTTCACAACCTTCCTGAAATCAGCCTTTTTAAACATAAAATCCCCTCCTCAAAAAATAAAAATTTGCCCTCAACTTCTCGGGAGAAATCCATCAAACTGTGCATCATCTATTTGTGTGATTTTTTCCCTCTAGGATTAAACTATACGTGGGAAAATTTCCCATGTCAAGCCGCTCAGTAAAATTTTTACCATAACCTACCAATATCATTATTACCTTATTAATTATTGGTGTTATCTGATTTTTTCAATCTTTATGTATATAAATTGATTGATATAACCAATCCCTTAATCAACACTTCCATCCAAGTCTGTGTGAAATATTCACACATTCATCATAAATCACTAATATCTATACAGATCTTATGGTTATAGTAATTTTCAGCAAATCTGCAACAGAACATCTATACTGCCAATATAAATACCCACCACATTGTGTAAAATTTTCCCACATTATGTTAGAATAATAATTACACATAATTTTTTGTGTTACTTACTTACCCGATAATTTATATGCATGGTGTTCGTCAAATTAACTCTACTCTCTCATTAACGCTTGTTTCTGCACTACGCCGAGTATTACGCCCATTCATTAAGCTAATGCTGGCAAAAGGGATTACCTTCCCCTACTTATCTGAGGTGCTGAAAGATATTTTTGTGGAAGTAGCTGAAAAAGAATTTAAAATCGGAAATAAACCCTCCACCGATAGTCACTTGAGCTTACTTACAGGTATTCACCGTAAAGATATCAAGCGATTACGTCAGTGTGCACATTCAAATACAGAAACTATCCCGCACGCCGTTTCACTAGGCGCACGACTAGTCAGTCTTTGGACAAGTGATGCCCGCTATCTGGATGAAAACAATCAACCCAAACCTTTGCCAAGATTTACAAAAAAAGGAGGTGATATTTCTTTTGAAGGGTTAGTTGCCAGCGTGAGTTGTGATATTCGGTCACGCGTTGTTCTTGATGAATGGTTAAGACTCGGTATTGCTCACTTTGATGAGGATAACTGTGTATGCCTCAACACCGCGGCATTTATTCCAGCCAATGGTTTTGACGAAAAAGTTTACTACTTTGGTCATAACTTGCATGATCATGCCGCAGCGGCCACCAATAATTTATTAGGCGTCAGTCAACCATTTCTGGAGCGAAGCGTTTATTACGATAAATTAAGCGCTGAGTCAGTAAAGCTGCTTGCGGAGAGATCTGAGCTTTTGGGAATGGAATCTCTTCTTGCTATCAATAAAGAGGCCATAGAGCTAGAAAAAAACGATGTACTGCAAAGTGGCCCACATCATCGCATGACATTTGGAATCTACTATTTCAGTGAACCCATTGAATCAGAAGAATCCGCTGAAGTAGAAGCTAATCCGCATAGCTAACGAGCCCAAAATAAACTTGTCAAACGGAATGAGACAAATTTCATATACAGCGATATATCAGAGTATTACTCATTTATTGAGTATCGCTGCATTGCTATTGATATGTTCAGTCAGCGCACTAGCAAAAAACAACTGTGAATCTAACACTTCGCTAGTTAATCCTGCCGCTCTTATTCAATCAGGCATAGGGGGTACGGGATCCCCTCAATCCGGCATCGGCGGCACTGGCACTCCTCAAGCGGGTATTGGCGGCACCGGTGCCCCTCATCAAGCTGGTATTGGTGGCACTGGCATTCACAGCGGTGGAATTGGAGGTACGGGGCATCCTGAAGGAGGAATTGGAGGCACTGGAAATGTTGCAAGCGATGGCGGTATCGGTGGCACTGGAAATGTTGCGAGCGATGGTGGTATCGGCGGTACTGGAATTATTGGCGTCATTACTGGTTTTGCCAGTATCTGTGTCAATGGCGTTGAAATTCACTATGATGCCGATACACCCGTCTCAGTGGATGGTCGTCAATCCAAAGCTCGCGATTTAGCAGTGGGGCAGGTGGTTGCCGCGCGCGCACTGGGCACAGGATCTGAACTTAAAGCAAGCAATATTGCTGTCATTCATGCAGCAGTCGGCCCTATTAGCGGCATTAATCATGAAAACGGAAAAATGCATGTTTTAGGTCAAACAGTCCACATTGATCAGTCTAAAGATCATGCAAATTTTGCAAACCTAAAAACCGGCGATTGGATTCAAGTCAGCGGGCACAGACTTGCAAACGGAACCATCGTGGCATCGCGTATTGAAACAAGCCCTCCTCTCGCAGAGGCCAGAGTCAATGGTCATGTCGCGCAAATTGATCCTAAAGGATTTGAAATCAATGGCACTCGTATTAATCTAGATATGAAACAACTCCCTTCAGCTATCTCTCAGGGCATGGAAGTGTCGGTAGCTGGTCATTGGGATGGAAATAATCTACGAGCACAACAAATCCAAATGGAACCAATGCGTAAAAGCATCGGAGCTGTAGAGCATATTGTGATCGAAGGATTCGTTCACACGCTCAATGGCAAAGAATTGAATTTGGGCAATCGAATGGTCACACTTGACTCTAGTACGCCAATCACTACAGGTAATGCAAGAAATGATCTCAGACCTGATCAACGCATCCAAGTCAGTGGCAGATTAAGTGCTGACCAGCGCATTATTGCTGAGCGCATTGAGTTAAAGAATGAGTCGTCTATTCAAATTATCGAGAGAAATGACAGAAGCTCGACAGATAACAAAGATAAAAAGAACAATTCTGATAATGAGCTTGAAACCAAATCTTATAAAGAAAGTGGAAGTAATCGCAGTGGTAGTGAGCGTGATGACGACAACAAAGAGGCTTTAAAACGGGAAACTAATAATAATTCCGGCAAGAGCACTTCTTTCGATAGTGATCGTCGCTCTAAAGACTCATCGAATTCTTTTAAAGAGGAGAATAAATCAGATCATTCAGGATCTTCCAGAGATAATCAAAAAGATCTCATGGACAAACCTGAAAAAGCACGAGATTCTGATTCTTCCGATAAATCTAATGATCGTCGGGATAATAATCTCCGTGATAGCGATTTATCCGACAAAGTACGCGATCATAGAGATAATCAGCGGGATTCCGACATACCTGATAGATCATCCGATCATAGCGGGCACAGAGAATCTAATGTGATCGACAGATCCTCTGATCACAGGGATAGTTTACGAGATTTCGATGCATCTGATAGGGTCCGCGATCACAGAGAACTCCCTGATCGGCACATAGATCGATAAAGTGGCGACTATCAAAAACAAATACAAAATTTTGCTCTGTTTGTAAAATGCGCTGAAGCTAAAATTTCTACTGCTCTCGCTGAATCTAAACCGAATTTGTCATGCTCTTAACCAGTGAGCGCTAGTACCAGTCACTCAACTCCAGAATTATCATCACGCTATATTTTCTCAAAGTTGCCTTGATCCAATGTAACGCATAATAAATGACTAGTCATTTATATTATTCGACAAGTATCCAGATAAAAATAAAAGATACTTATTTACTTTTCAGATAGATAGTCTTATTCTACGTAGGAATAAACAAATCATTTTGTAAGAAATAACGTACATGGCGACATAACCCTTATCACTATACAATTATCCATAAGTGTTGCCGTTGATCATTGAATACATCTCTTAAAATTTGATTAAATCACGCAAATTAAACTCCATTCATATGCACTCTACATTTTTATTTAAGCAGACAAGCTTGGCTCTGCTGCTAGCACTTGCTTATGGTTCTTCTACAGCATCAGCTGCCAAAGGACTCAGCTTTAGTGCTGCAACCGACTTCACAACGGGTAATTATGGTGGCGCCACATCGACTGATATTTGGTATGCGCCTTTCACGGCACGCTACGATAATGGACGCGCAACTTTCCGAGTCATCGTCCCTTTTCTGAACATTACAGGACCGGGCAATGTGCTTGGCCCGGGGATTGGTGGCATCGATGGCAGAGGATCAATCATCGGTGGTGGTGACATTGGTGGGGGTTTAATCGGTGGAGGCGGTGGAGGTATTGTTGTTTGTGATGAAGAAAACGATGATTGTTCAAACAACGATGATGATAACAGTGGTAGCGACGACGGCGCTAACAACGGTAGTGGTAACGGAGGAGGTGACGACGACAACGGCGGCAGCGGCAATGGGGGCGGCGACGATGACGACGATAACAGTGGCAGCGGCAACGGAGGCGGCGACGATGACGACGATAACAGTGGCAGCGGCAACGGAGGCGGCGACGATGACGACGATAACAGTGGCAGCGGCAACGGAGGCGGCGACGA
>Ga0138256_10005451_pt1 | contig 13450 bp, 11 predicted proteins | sample KNB2016incub_MG_FD_105486 | JGI IMG/M metagenome (GOLD analysis project Ga0138256, IMG submission 105486) | Active sludge microbial communities from wastewater in Klosterneuburg, Austria - KNB2014incub_MG | ecosystem: Engineered > WWTP > Activated sludge > Unclassified | place: Austria...
TCATATCATGCCCGGCTGTAGTATAGGTCAAAACTGCAACATCGGTCAGAATGTGGTTGTATCACCTAAAGTTACACTCGGAAATAATGTAAGAGTACAGAATAATGTTTCAATTTATGAAGGGGTGATTTGTGAAGATGATGTTTTCCTCGGACCTTCAATGGTATTTACCAATGTTATCAACCCACGCAGTGCCGTTAGTCGGAAGAATGAATTTATGCAAACACTGGTAAGGAAAGGTGCTTCTATCGGTGCTAATGCAACCATTGTTTGTGGAAACGAAATTGGTGAATTTGCTTTTATAGGAGCTGGTACGGTGGTAACAAAGCCGGTTCCTGCCTATGCATTAATAATAGGTAATCCCGGAAGGCAAACAGGATGGATGAGCGAATACGGGCAAAAATTAATTTTTGATGATAAAGGGATTGCTGTTTGCAGTGAAAGTGGTCAGGAATTTATGTTGAAAGAGGGCAAAGTTCAGCGAGTAGATAATAATAAATGATAGAGCAAATAATTAATAAAACAATTTTAATCTTAGCACCGCATACAGATGATGGTGAATTAGGTTGCGGAGGCACCATTGCGAAACTTTGTGCATTGGGCAACCGGGTTTTATATATTGCTTTCTCCAGCTGCAACAACTCATTGCCAGAACAGTTTCCGCAGGATACATTAAAAGCTGAAGTAAAAAAAGCTGTTGCGGTATTAGGAATTGCTCCGGAAAATCTTATTCTTCTGGATTATTCAGTAAGAGAATTCAAAGACAACCGGCAATCGATTTTGGATGCGATGATTGGTTTAAGAGAGTTGTATAATCCCGATTTTGTTTTTCTTCCTTCGTCGTATGATATTCACCAGGATCACCAGGTAATATATGAAGAGGGCTTAAGAGCTTTTAAGTTTATTTCAATATTTGGATATGAGTTACCCTGGAATAACCTGATGTTTAATCCCAGGTTGTTTATTAAATTAAGCAAAGAGGAAACCAATAAAAAGGCAGCTGCTTTAATGGAGTATCAGTCACAACTGCACAGGCCTTACCTTGACAGGGAGCTTGTATTTTCACAAGCCAGAGTAAGGGGTGGCCAACTGGCTTCCGTGTATGCAGAAGCTTTTGAAGTAATAAGGATTGTATTATAAATACCCTGAACAGCTTTTAATTTTTATAAAAGGATTTAAGAAAAAAAGAATGAAAAATTTTGCCATAATCGGAGCTGGTGGATATATAGCGCCACGGCATATGAAGGCCATAAAGGAAACAGGAAACATGTTAATTGCCGCATTAGATAAGCATGACTCTGTTGGTATATTGGACAGCTATTTTCCCGAGGCTGATTTCTTTGTAGAATTTGAACGATTTGACCGTCATCTTGAAAAATTAAAGAGAAGCGGTAAGCATATTGATTATGTAGCTGTCTGTTCACCTAACTATTTACATGATTCGCATATCCGTTTTGGTTTACGAATAGGTGCTGATGTTATTTGCGAAAAACCGGTTGTGCTTAATCCTTGGAATATAGATGCGCTGATTGAGATTGAAAAAGAAACTAATCAGAAGGTCTACACTATTTTACAATTGCGGTTACATCCTGCTATTATTGCATTAAAAGAAAAGATTCAAAAAGATACAACGGGAAAAAAATACAAAATAAAACTGCATTACATTACCTCAAGAGGCCATTGGTATCATATTAGCTGGAAGGGGGATGTCAATAAAAGTGGCGGTATCGCCACCAATATCGGGGTGCATTTTTTTGATATGCTGATGTGGATTTTTGGTGATGTAAAAGAAAATATTGTACATAGTCACAAAGATGATACTGCCTCCGGAACTCTGCTATTGGAAAATGCAGAAGTAGAATGGCTGCTTAGCATTGATGCTACTAATTTGCCAGCAGAAGCAAAACAGAATGGCAAAAGAACTTTCCGTTCATTAATGATTGATGGCGAATCATTCGAATTTAGCGAAGGGTTTACAGAATTGCATAATCTTTCTTACGAACAAATATTAAACGGCAAAGGCTTTCCATTGTCTGAAACCCGAAAGGCTATACAACTGGTGCATGATATTCGTAATGCCAGCATAAAAAAAGACTGATGCAATTTATTCCACTCGGTAAACCTGATATAACCGATAAAGATATTGAAGCTGTAGTAACAGTTTTAAAATCCGGGATGCTTATCCAAGGGGAGAATATTCTGGCTTTGGAAAAATCTTTTGCAGATTTTCATAATGTCAGTCATGCTATTGCTGTGTCCAATGGGACTGCCACTCTCCATTTGGCATTAAAAGTGCTGAATATTGGTGTTGGTGATGAAGTAATTATTCCTGCATTATCTTATATAGCAACTGCAAATGTGGTTGAACTGGCAGGGGCAACTCCGATTTTTGTGGATATTGATGCTGCCACTTATAATATTGATGTAAGTAAGATTGAAGAAAAAATAACTTCTAGTACAAAAGCTATTATACCGGTTCATGAATTTGGCCTTGCTTGCAATATTGAAAAAGTCTGCGCTATTGCAGAAAAACATAATCTCTTTGTAATAGAAGACGCAGCTTGTGCCTTAGGCGCTTTGCAAAATGGAAAAGCAGCCGGCTCATTCGGATGTATGGGTTCTTTTTCATTGCATCCCCGTAAATCTATTACATCCGGCGAAGGCGGTGTATTGATAACGAATGACGAAAAACTGGCTATTAAATTAAGACAGCTGCGAAACCATGGTATTGAAATGGAAGCTGGCAAAATGAATTTTATAGAAGCCGGATTTAATTACAGACTTACAGATTTTCAAGCGGCATTGGCGCTTAGCCAATTTGAACGTATAGGTAATATACTGCCATCCAAACAGGAACTAGCAGCCATTTACCTTTCGGAAATAAAAAATTCAAAAATTAAATTGCCTGTTGTGCCGACGGGGCATAATCATACATGGCAAACATTTCATGTGCTGTTGAATGAAGAGCTGGATCAGCAAGAAATAATATCAAAATTAAAAGAAAAAAATATTGGCACAAATTATGGTGCACAATGCATACCTGCACAAACTTATTACTTTAATAAATATGGGTATGTATCCGAAAAAGATTTTCCCAATGCGTACAGCGCTTTTACAAATGGACTGGCACTGCCACTTTATGAACGTTTAACTAAAGAACAGGTTTTATACATCGCACAAACAATAAATCAATTATGATCTCAAACAAAAACATCTTTATTACAGGTGGCGCTGGCTTTATAGCCAATACGCTTATCAAACATTACATTGAGCACAATAAAATAACCGTGTATGATAATTTTCACCGGGATACACTTACGGGTAGTGGGCTCTCCAGTCATCCAAATATTAAAATAGTAAAAGGTGATGTGCTCGACCTCCCGATGTTGAAGGAAAGCATGAAGGGAACAGATATTGTGGTGCATGCAGCCGGTATTGCCGGTATTGACACCGTAATCAAAGACCCGGTAAAAACAATGTCGGTGAATATGATTGGAACCGCTAATGCTTTAGAAGCGGCGAAAGAAAATAATGTAAAGGACCGGTTTATTGATTTCTCTACTTCTGAAATTTTTGGAAGTATGGCATACAAGTCTACTGAAGAAGACAATACGGTTGCAGGCTCGGCTGGCGAAGCCCGTTGGGTGTATGCAGTAAGTAAGCTGGCAGGGGAACATCTGGCACATGCCTATTATAAACAACATAATTTGCCTGTGGTAACCGTTAGGCCGTTTAATGTGTATGGACCCGGACAAACAGGTGAAGGAGCTATCCAGATATTTATTAAGAAAGCACTGAAGAACGAAGAAATATTTATCAACGGAGATGGTACACAGATCAGGGCATGGTGTTTTGTAGATGATTTTGTGGATTGTCTAATCAGGTGTATTGAAGACCCTAAAGCAATTGGCAATAGTTTTAATCTTGGTAATGCAAGAGCCGTCATAACAACACTTGGATTGGCACAAACAGTTTGCAGGGTTTTGAATTCAAGCTCAAAAATATCTCATAAACCGGCGTTGAGTGCAGACATAGAATTGAGAATTCCAAGTGTAATTAAAACGGAGGAAGTGCTTGGGTTTAAAGCAAAAATCGATCTGGAAGAAGGAGTTTTGAAAACTGCAGAATGGTTAAGAAAGGGAAATAATTAAAAAGTTGGACAGAAAAGTGAAAATAGTGGATAAAGAACTGCTGGCATTTTATGAAAAACTGCTGAGTCTACATAATGAGTTAGATAACGCATTTATAAATGACTTTAGTCGTTCACTTCCTTTAAACGAAACATTATTAGATAGGTGGGAAAGAGCAAAAAAATTGGGGTTTGGAAAGGGAAGTTCAATTTATGATTCTGCTATGGTAATCGGACAGGTCGAAGTTGGAGAGAATGTTTGGATTGGCCCCAATTCTATTATTGATGGAAGCGGAGGATTGGTAATTGGAAACTACTCTACAATATCATCAGGTGTGCAAATTTATACACATGATAATGTTAAGCAGACATTAAGCTCTGGTAAGATGCCTATTGAAAGATTGCCGGTTAATATTGGAAAGAATGTATATGTTGGTCCGAATTCAATAATTACAAAAAATGTTACAGTAGGAGATTTTTGTGTAATAGCTGCAAGTAGTTTTATTAATAAAAATATCCCGTCTAATTCAATCGTTATGGGACAACCTGGTAAAATTGCAGGCATTGTGGAATTTAACAACGGCTTACCTGAATTTAAATATTATACTTAATGGTGAAAGATAAATTTAATTTTTCAGACTTTACTATCAATCATTATAAAGAAATTCTTTTGGAGACAAAAGGGAAATTCGAATTTAATTTTTATGATGAAGTAGCTGACAAAAAGGAGTTTATACTATGGAGACACGATATTGATTTTTCCGTAAACAGGGCTTTAAGATTAGCTAGAGTGGAGAATGAAATTGGTGTAAAGAGTACTTTTTTTGTTCACTTGCATAGCGAGTATTATAATTTTTTTGAAAAAGAAGTTTCTGAAAAAATTTCAGAAATTAACTCACTTGGTCATCAGATAGGGTTGCATTTTGACACACATTATTACAATATAGGAAATGAAAGCGAACTAGAGGAGAAATTATCAAGGGAGGCTGAGATTTTCTATAATTTTTTTGACATAGGGATAAAAGTTTTTTCTTTTCACAATACCACCCCTTTTACGATGGCCTGTCAAAAATTTTCTTATGCAGGCATTATTAATACTTATGCAGCCTTTTTTCAAAATGAGGTTGAATATTGTTCAGACAGCAATGGGTATTGGAGATATAAAAGAATAATTGATGTGATTAAAAACAATACTTCTAAAAAACTTCAAATTTTAACTCATCCAGAGTGGTGGCAAGAAGAAATAATGTCGCCATGGCAAAGAATTAAAAGAGCCATTGATGGTAGGGCGGAAAAAAATAAGATTTTTTATAAAGATCATTTAAGAAAATTTAATATGAAAAATATTGATTGGGATGGAGAAGTTGAGTAATAATAATAAGAGAATAGTAATGGTTGGATGTCTGGAAACCGGCTGGGAGGTTGTCAGATATTTATTGGAAAATAAAATTGAAATTTCTTACTTTGTTTGTTTAACTCCCGAAAAAGCAAAGCAGCAGAAAGTTGCGGGTTATGAGTCATTTCAGGATCTTGCTACGCATTATAATATTCCGGTTTATTATGCTCAACAATATTCTTTAAAGTCGGATGCCGATATTCTTTTTTTTCGGGATCAAAAATTTGATTTATTGATTCAGGGGGGGTGGCAACGATTATTTCCAGAGGAGATTCTTGAAACGATTTCTATTGGTGCAATTGGTATACACGGCAGTTCAGAACTGTTACCTAAAGGTAGGGGAAGGTCTCCGATTAACTGGAGTATCATTCAAAATAAGAAGCGATTTATAATTCAATATTTTTTGATTAAGGCAGGAGTTGATGACGGGGATATATTTTATTTTGAAAGTTTTGATATCAATGAATGGGATACTTGCAGAACATTGTACTATAAAAATTCAATTGTTACAAAAAGGGTTTTAGTAAAATGGATTCCGGAATTATTGAAAAATAAGTTTCAGGTAGTTCCACAAGTTGGAGCTCCAACCTATTATCCTAAAAGAACTGTAGAAGATGGTTTAATAAACTGGGATTTTACTGTTTTGGATATTTATAATTTGATTAGAGCTATTACTCATCCCTACCCAGGAGCTTTTTCAAGGATAACTGATGCAAAAATTACTATTTGGAAGGCATTTCCGTTTGATTCCCAGATATTATATCCTGAGGCTAAATACGGTGAGGTGGTAGAAGTATTTAAAACTGGCGATTTTGTTGTTAATGCTAATGGAGGATCTTTGTTGATAACAGAGTATGAATTTCCTAGAAAAATTGAAATTGGGTTTCATTTATTTTAAAAAAGGAATTGATAAAAAGAATTGTTAGTAAATCTAAAGAGCAAGTTTTTATTATCTATAGATGTTTTATTATGAAAGATAAAACAAAGAATTCAGCGAAGGGTTATATAAAAGTATGAGAATTTTTTTGGGGTGTTATGATATTGCTTCAGTACTTTCTGGTATTGCAGAGGGATTGAAGATGGCTGGTCATGATGTGACCAGTTTTGTTATGGAGAGAAATTTATTTTATCCAACTAATAATTATGATATTGTAAAGGAACCGTTTCTGGAGTCAAAAATAAGATACCAAGAAAAAAAAATCCACTGGAGAATTAAATTGAAATTACAAAAAGTCGACTCCTTTTTTTTTCGAAAACAGATGAAAAAAATAACTCCAAGGTTAATAGACGAATATGATTTGTTTATTTTTTTTTGGAACCCATGGATTAATGAACAGGATTTGTTTCCATTAATTAAAGCAAAGGGGAAAAGAATAATTTGTGTCCAATTAGGAAGCGATGTTCGATATGTATCTGCATATAAGCAGGAGTTTGGTGTGGAGGTGAATTATTGGGAAAAGCATTTTCATCTTGAAAATTTGAATGAAAAGATCAGAAAAATTAGGGTTCAAGAATTATTTGCTGACAGTATTTTTTCAGTGCCTGACCAGGCGGGTTTATTAATAAGAGGTTATCATCATATTCATATTCCTTTAACTAACATAGAGAAAATAATTTTTACTATTCCTGACAGGGAGGTTCCGATAATTATTCATGCCCCATCCAGAACAGGACTTAAGGGAACTGCTATCATTATTAAGACAATTGAAAGGTTAAAAAGTGAGGGATTTGTTTTTGAATTCAGATTAATTCAAAACATGCCCAATGAAGACCTTTTAAAGGAATTGACTCATGCGGATATATTAATCGACCAGATTTTTCTTCACGGACCTGGTGTCTTGGGTACTGAAGCGATGGCAGCAGGAACTTTAGTAGCAACCCGTTTTTTTGAAGAATATAAACATATATTCAATCCGCCTGTTGTAGATATAAAGCCTGATAATATATATGAAAAAATGAAACATATCCTTATGAATAGAGCAATGTACAAGGAGCTTCAATTACAAGGAAGAGATTTTGTTGAAAAAAATAACACCCCACAAAAAGTTGCAGAAAAAATTATGAATTCTTTATCCATAAAAACAACTGAGTATCAACCTAGTTTTTTTATCGATAAATTTCTTTTGAACACTGAACAAAAACTTTCCAAAGAAATATTAAGATTAAATAAGGAGGTAATCAGAAAATATAGCCCCTTATATACTAATAGCCCTTCTTTAATACAGAGAAATTTAATTTAATGAGGTCTCAATTAAAAGGATTACTGAGTGATAGTGTAATTTATGGCTTATCCGGAATCATATCATCCTTCATAAGTATTTTCTTAATCCCTCTTTATACAAATGTATTTGAACCGTCTGATTATGGTATAATTTCTATATTGACTACTACTTCGGTGGTTTTAAACATTTTATTAATCTTTAGTCTTGATAATTCTGCGGCTGTTTGGTTTTGGGATAAACCCGATATCTTAGAGAGAAAAAAAACTTTTAACAGCTGGATTGGATTTGTTGTTATTGCCGGGTTAGCACTTGCAATTGTGCTTGCATTATTGAGTAAGCCATTGTCAATTTTATTCTTTGGAAAAACTGATTATTCAGTTTTATTTGTGATAGTAGCGGCTAATTTATTATTTGTTGGGTTTCAAAAAGTAGTTAATATTTGGTGTAGGATGTTAAGAAAGCCAGTAAAAGCAATGCTATTTTCTGTCTTTATTTTATTAATAACTGTTGGATTTAATGTTTTATTTATTCTTATATTAAAAATTGGCGTTGTAGGTGTTTTTTATTCGCAGGTTATAGCTTCATTTCTTGGTGTGTTATTAATGCTCTTTATGTTCCGAAAATGGTTTCATCCTTCTTCATTTTCATTTTCACGCCTTAAGGAAATGCTCAAATTCTCTCTGCCACTTGTACCGGCTACACTTCTATATTGGGTAATGAATATGGCATCGGTCTATTTTTTAATAGCCTATGTTAATGACAATGCCGAAGTTGGCCTTTACCAGTTAGGTGGTAATGTAGCCAATGTTTTAAGTCTTGTGACATGGGCTTTTTTTCAAGCATGGTCCGCTTTTGCTTTATCTGTTTCGAAACAAGAAAATGCAAAACGTATATACAGTTTCGTATTTGAGTTGTATTGTGTCGTTGGCTTTTTTGTAGCGTTTTCTCTTATGCTTGGAAGTAAAGATATTCTTATAATATTTACACATACTAAGTACCTGGGTGCTGCTACAGTTATTGGGTTGCTTGCTTTAAATGTTGTATTAATGGGTTTGCCAAATATTCTAGCTATCGCAAATAGCCTAACTAAAAAAAACGAATCTTTTGCAGTTGCTATTGCTTTAGGATCAATTGTAGCTGTAACCCTCTTTATTATACTAATTCCAAAATATGGTAAAGAAGGAGCTGCTCTTGCAATGATTGGGGGGAATTTAGTTGTTCCATTATATTTAGGATATCGGACACAAAAACTTTATTTTATCCCGTATAATTTTTCAAGAATTATTGTTGTTGTTTTAGTACAATTTATATTATTCTTAATTGCGGGTAAAATATTTGAATCTCTATTTGGCCACATCATATCTGTTATTGTTTTGGGAATGCTAACGGCTGCTCTATATTATGTACTTGCTCGAAAAGCTGGTTATAAAATCAAATTTTAGTTTGCCTTTTAATTATAGAATGGAGCAAAGTTTTTTTGATTGCAAAACCATCTTCTTGATTTCGCCAGAGCCTTGGGATTATATATCCGTAAGTAAGCATCATTATGCAATAGCGTTGGCAAAAAAAGGGAACACGGTTTGTTTTATTAATCCTCCGGTAAAAAGAATTGCAGAAAGCATTGTTATAGAAGAAGTGGTTGGAGTAAAGGATCTCTTTGTTGTAAGTTATAAACCATTTGCAACAGGGCTACGGTTTTTACCCCGCTACTTCATGAATCTTATAGAACGGAAATTTTTAAAAAAGATAGAAAAAAGGATAAACCTGAATTTTGATGTTATTTTGAATTTTGAAAACTCCCGGTTTTATGATTTTCATTTTGTATCGCCTGAAGTCTTAAAAATTTATTTTCAAGTAGATCAAAATCAGGATTTTCATCCGGAGATTGCTGCCCGAACTGCTGATATAGTCTTTGCTATTAATGATGAGATACTTGGAATTGTTAAGCCGTTCAATGAAAATAGTTTTAAAATTAGTCATTCATTCCAGGGAAACCTTTCTGAACAGGCTCAGCAGATACTGGAGGGCAAATATATTTATACAAAGGCTGCTGATCGGTTACAGGTAATGTATGTTGGAAACTTAGATAATGAATACATAGATTACGATTTGTTTGAAGAAGTTATCAATGGACATCCAGAAGTTGATTTTTTATTGGTGGGACCTTACGATCAGGCTGGAGAAATGAACAGTCGTATTCAAAAGTATTCCAATGCGAAATTTTTAGGGCAAGTCAGTTCCAAAAAAATCCCAGAACTTTTATCTTCTGCTGATATGTTAATGCTGATTTACGGGAGAAACTTTACATTCAGCTCACATAAGCTTTTAGAATATCTTGGATCGGGAAAAGCAATTGCCAGTACATATATGAATGAGTTTGCAAAGGAAAAATCATTGGTGAACATGTCCATAAACCACGAAGACTACGGGAAAATTTTTGCAGAAACACTTAACAATTTAGAGCAATTGAATTGCCCTGAAAAAATGAAAGCCCGGATAACATTTGCTCTTGATTGTACCTATCCAAGACAATTGGATAAAATAGACGAACTAATAAGAAAGACAATTTCTAAAAAAAACAATTGAAATAATATTTTGTAAGCTACGCTATGAAAAAAAAGAAAGTAATCATTTTCCTATACAACCGATTTTTCGACCCGTTGATTCAATCCAATTTCTGGTTATACATCAATAATTTTTTAAATGATCCGGAGAATCCTTATGAATTGCAACTTATTACATATGAGGATAAACGTTTTCCGCTTTCAGATGAGCAACAAAAGTTGGTGGATGAGTGGATTGCAAAAGGATTGAAATGGAAAAAACTCTACTGGCATCCCGGTCAGGGAATGATTAATAAGGCAAGGGATATAATCTCCGGCTTTTTTGCGGTAATGGGTTTGCGTTTCAAAGGATACAGGCATATTGTTACATTGGCATCTGTGGCTGGAAGTTTTGGTTATATGTATGCAGTTATATTACGAATGAGATTATTCCTTTATCAGTATGAACCACATAGTGAATATGCAATTGATAATAAAATGTGGCCTGCCAACAGCAAGCAATTCAAAATATCTCATTACCTCGAAAGAAAGTCTGCTCATTTTGCAACGGTCATCGCATCCGGCACCCGTTTTATGGAAGAAAGGTTAAAACAGGAATGGAAAGTAAAGGGTGCTTTTGTAAAAATTTCAACTGTAGCTAACCAGGATAAGTTTACTTTTTCGCAAGCAGACAGAGACGAAACTCGAAAAAGATTAGGCATATCAGATGATAAATGGGTATTGTTTTATCCCGGGAAGTTTGGTGATCTGTACTATCGGGAAGAAACGGCTTTTATGTACAAATGGTTACGGGAACAGGAACCCAAATTGCACTTTCTGATTGTAACACCGCATACCGATGAAGAAGTAAAAGCATTATTTGATCAGGCGGAAGTACTACCCGAATATTACACGATAGCTCACTCAGGTTATGAAGACATTCATAAATATTATGCAGCAGCCGACTTTGCTGTGATAGCTGTGCCACCCGGACCTTCCAAAAAATTCATATCTAATATTAAAGTGGGTGAATATTTATGTGCAGGTCTCCCCTTTCTGATAACAAGAGGTATATCTGAAGATTATTGGTATGCAGAAAATAAAAATGTAGGTGTAGTAGTAGATGATTTTAAAGAGGAGTATGTAAAGAAAGCCTGGCCATTAATGAAAGAATATTTTGAAATGGATAAAGAAAAACTGAGAAAGCATTGCAGGGAAATCGGAATCGATTACCGCGGATTTGATAAGCTGAATGCACAGTTCCGGCTGGCAATGAGCATCCTGGTTGGTAAAAAATAATAATAGTTCCTTCTCTTTTATGAAGTGCATAATTAATAAAGAACGGACTTGTTTAGACAACGCAAAGAATAGTAAAAAATAAATAATGATAGCAGACCTTAATAACCAGTCAGTATTGGTAACCGGAGGAACCGGCTCTTTTGGAAAAGCATTTGTACAATCTGTATTGGAGCATTCTCCAAACGTAAAAAGATTGGTAATTGTAAGCCGGGATGAGCAAAAACATCATGAAATGATGACCGATCTTTCACCTGCAGCCTATCCTGCATTGGAATATCGGTTGGGCGATGTAAGAGATAGAAACAGAATGATTGAACTGTTTCGTGGAATAGATATTGTCGTTCATTCAGCAGCTATGAAACATGTGCCTGCATCAGAAATGAACCCGATGGAATGTGTAAAGACCAATATTATCGGATCGCAAAATGTGATAGACGCCGCAATGGCCAATGATGTGAAAATTGTAGTGGCATTATCAACAGATAAAGCATCTTCGCCTTCAAACTTTTATGGGGCTTCAAAACTTTGCCTGGAAAAACTATTCACCTATGCTGATTCTCAGAAAAGAGAAAAAAATATTCGTTTTACAGTAGTCAGGTATGCCAATGTATTCGGTTCGAAAGGATCTGTGATACCACTTTTTTTAAAAAAGAAATCACAGGGATGGTTACCGGTTACTGATCCGGAAATGACAAGGTTTAGCATTACAATGGATGATGCACTTGATCTTGTATACTATGGAATTACAAATGGATGGGGAGGCGAAATAATTCTTCCAATATCTTCTTCCTACAAAGTAGGCGATGTGGCCACTGCTGTTGCTCCGGATGCGGAGCAGCGAATCATTGGAGCCAGAGCCGGAGAAAAAATGCATGAGTCTATGTTTACCGAAATTGATGCACCGAATACGGCTCAGCGGGATAAATATTATATCATTTGTCCAATTACAGGTACTGCCGCCTGGAACAGGAATGATTATTGTGTAAAGACCGGCGCAAAACAAGTACCCGACGGCTTTATATATAGCTCGGAAAAAAATAAAAGCTGGTTAACAGTCGATGCCATAAGAGCATTATTATCCAAGACCGGTAATTAAATTGAAAACTTTTGAATAGCAGTACAATCCCGTTGATTTCTGTAATAATGCCTGCTTATAATGTATCCTTTTATATTGCAGATAGCATTCAATCGGTAATAGATCAGACTTATTCCAATTGGGAACTCCTTATAATAAATGATGGAAGCACTGATAACACGGCTGAGGTTGTAAAGAATTTTTCCGATCCACGAATCAGGTATTTTGAAAAAGAAAATGGCGGCGTAAGTTCTGCCCGCAATGTAGGGCTGGATGAGATGCGAGGAGATTTTTTTTGCTTTCTGGATGCGGATGACCAGTTGCCGGATTATAGCCTGGCTGTGAGAGGCTCCCGTATGAAGGAGCAACCCGAAATAGATATAATGGACGGGGGAGTAATGATTATGGATGGAAAAATGGATGAGGTGAATAATGTGTATTGGCCTTCGCATATTGGCTTAATTGCCAACCTTTTTATAAGAGTGGACGATAACTTTTTTTTTGGGCCTAACCTCATGATACGAAACAAGAATATTTCTTGTCGGTTTAATGAAGGAATGACACATCTTGAAGATCTCTGGTTCTATACAGAGTTGGCCTGGAAGGGGAATCTGAAATATGATCATATCAGCGATGTGGTCTATCACTACAGGCGACATGATAGTTCTGCGATGTCAAACCTTAAGGGGATTGATAACGGCTTTAAGGAATATTATAAGAATGTAAGTGAGCTGCCCGGTGTTACCATTTCACAATTAAATTATTTAAAACGAAGAATCAGGAAAA
>Ga0138256_10005453_pt1 | contig 13449 bp, 9 predicted proteins | sample KNB2016incub_MG_FD_105486 | JGI IMG/M metagenome (GOLD analysis project Ga0138256, IMG submission 105486) | Active sludge microbial communities from wastewater in Klosterneuburg, Austria - KNB2014incub_MG | ecosystem: Engineered > WWTP > Activated sludge > Unclassified | place: Austria...
CCTTGATCCGCTCGTAATCCTTCTTGATGTCGCTGGCGTAGATGTTCAGGTTGAAGAGATCCGTGGCGGGACGAATATTCGGCGGCCGAACCAGCTTCCGGTCGGGAGCATCAAACTCCATGAGCTGGATACGGCCAACGGGGTCGGCGCCGTGCTCAAGGAACGCGCAGCGCGCCTTGCTGCCCGGAGGCAGCTTCCAGTAACGCTCGAAGTCCGGCCCCTGCCAGGTCCAGGTCTTCGCGATACTGAGACCGAGCGTACCGGCATAAAACTTCAGCGACGCATCGAGGTTCTCGACTCCGATCACCACCACACTGACCGGCACGCCGGCCGCCTTCTCATTGCTGCTCATGCGGGAAGCTCCTCCACGGACTGTTGTTCTGATTGTTGAGGGGGATTCTACAGACTGGAGCTCGGTGTCGGGACGCACGCCGGAGGGTCCAGGCCCGCCTCCCCGCGGAGGCCGGAGGATTTTCCGGCGTCATTACGGGCATAGGGGACCGACGGGAAGCCCATTTGTCCGATTAAGGACCCTTGAAATAATGGTGGCCAGGGGTGGGGCGGAAATGCGCAAATAAGTATCGGCCACGCGGGCAGTTTCCGGCTGACGAGGGAACCGAACTGCCCCGTCCGGTTGCCCCGCAAAACTTAGCTGCGGTTTGCGGTTCCCGTTTGCGCAGATTTACGGATCGACGATTGTGATGCAGTGGCATAAATCGTCATCAGTCGGAGCACAGAGTATCCGAGCGTATGCCGACATGTAGCGTGCTTGCACGGATGCAGGGAGTGCATTATCTAGACGGACGCCACTTCACTCCTGTTGATCCACTCGGAGGCGTCCATGTCCCAGCAAACTGAATCCCTTCCCCAGCTCCGCTTTGATATTCCTGAAGCCGCACGCATCCTTCGCCTGAGCCGCGCCACGCTCTACGAACGGATCCGCACCGGTCTCATCAGACCGCAGAAGGACGGTCGGCGGAGTTACATCACCACCGAGGAACTGCAGCGGTACGTGGCTCAGAGTCGCTGACACCAGCGAACAACCCCGGTCATGCCACAGCTCGTCTGCGACTCGTGGGCCTGGTTTCGCGCTTTTCTGAGCAAAGATGGGCCGACAGACCGGGAAACCCGACTCACCCTGGTTGGCCACATGCGCTACATGCACGGCGATGGTCGTGGCTGCTGGGCCGGGGTGCGAACTATCGGCGAGACCACTTACCAGAACAAAACGACCGTCCTCAAGCACCGGGCGAAAGCGATCAGCGCCGGGTGGCTGGTGCTCGCCCCTGCGGGCACAGCCGAGTATCCCGGTGAACTGTGGGCCAGCATCCCGGACGGGATCAAGGTTGATGACAAGTACCTGGCCAAGACCGTCCTACCGGACAGTACAGCCTGTCCTACGGCGTCGGACATATCTCTTGATAACTCTTTATTAACTCCTGAAGAGATCTCTGAAGAAAATGGTGAGCCGGAAACTGATCTCGAAGATGCCTCGCCACTTGCCAAGAGTCGCGAGCGTCGACTGCGAGCGTGGCTGGCAACAAATGCCACGGTGAAAAACGACTTTCACGACATCGAGGCCGTGGTGCTGCTGACGCCCATAGACCTGCGGTTCGGTAAGTTTCAGGAGGTAATCGCAGACGTCATTGCGGCGTCGCGGGCAGAATCGAGCGGCGGCGCGAAGTAGCGGAGAGTATCGCCGCGGCGCGTGTAGGGCTCACCAGATCAGTGCCGATAGTGGCACCGGTTATCCTCAGGACGGCAGTTTCGAGCTACTTCAGAGCATCTGGGCTGCCGACCCGTTCTATGTTTCTGGTCGGGTTTCACGAAATAATCCCCGGTCAGTCGAGGACACGGGCATGGCTCGAAGAAAGAAACGCACAAACATCCTGGAAGACCTTTTCGAGCTGGCCGCCGCGCTGCCATGGTGGGTTGCCATCGTCCTGGCGGCGGTCGCCTACGCTCTCCTGCATCGCTATGCGGCCAACGGAACATCACCGAACGTTCCCCCTGGGCAGATCGGTGTGGCGGTTGTGAGTCAGTTGACGAGGGTCGTAGCCGGGTTCGCCCAGTACCTCGTCCCGCTGCTGTTCCTGGGCGGCGGCGCCGTTTCCTTTGTTGGCCGGCGTAAACGGCAGGCTTTGGTGCGAGATGCCGGCCAAGGGAGATCGGGCGACGGTATCCGGAACATAAGCTGGCAGGACTTTGAATTGCTTATTGGACAGGCGTTCCGGATGCGCGGGTTCTCCGTAACCGAAACCGGTGGTGGTGGGGCCGATGGCGGCATCGATCTGAAGCTCAGCAAGGGCGGTGAAGCTTTTCTCGTGCAGTGCAAACAATGGCGCGCCTACAAAGTATCGGTCAGTGTTGTTCGCGAGCTCTTCGGTCTGATGGCCGCCGAGGGTGCGGCCGGTGGCTTTGTGGTGACGTCCGGCGTTTTCACGGCAGACGCCCGGTCGTTTGCGAAGGGTCTGAACATCGAGTTGATCGACGGTCCAGCGCTGCAGGCAATGATCGAGAACGTGCGCAGCGACCAGCCGGCAGTGCTACCACTCCGGGATCCGCTGCCGCACTCCACGCCCGCTGATGAACCGTCCTGCCCGCGTTGTGGCAAGGCGATGGTCAAGCGAGTTGCCAGACAAGGCCCCAACGCCGGCGGTGCCTTCTGGGGATGCCCTTCCTTTCCGTCTTGTCGTGGTGTTCGAGCCATCGATTGACCCTAGCGTCGAACGTTCCGCCACACGCAACGTGAGCAGCGAGTTGACGCTCAGTTGAGCAGCCACCGAGCGGCTTCACGACAGAACCCTGACCACCTTTCGATAGCACCCGGAATCGTGACCCAGAGTCCAGAGACGGCCAGCTGGGAATGTGGGGCTTAGAGCAAGATAAAAGGCCGCAGCACGGCCATTGCTGGGGTCTGCACATCTGGCGCGGCATGCGCGCGGCACGCAGGAAAGATAGCAGCGTGCCTAAGAAATCTGGAAGTCGCTGACCGTATTCGATTTGCAGCTTGCCGTTCACGATGGACTGCGCCCCAGCACGAACTCAGGCGACCAAGTCACGCAGTGACGAACGTTAGTGGCGAGTACCCACCTGCGCCACCAGCTCGCGCAGCAAGCGATCTGGCCGGATCCACTTGCCGCGTACCGTCGTCGGCCGGTCACACAGATCGACGGCAACCGCTACCGGGTCCAGCATGAGAACGTTCGGTACCCGCGTGAGGTACCCGTCAAGGTCCTGTCGCAGGATACGCATCGAGCTCAGCACCGAGCGGTCAGTGGCCGTATCGAAACGGACCCGCCCCAAGGCAAGCTCGGCCTGCGCAACCTGGCTTGGCGGACAGCCCATGGCAGCCAGCGTGGCCGTGAGCAGCGGCCTGAAGCACTGGCCGGCTAGATCCTGGAACTGCTCCTTCCGGAGCCCGGCTACGAACAGCGCGCACCGGGTCTCGTCGTGGCAGAACAGAACGCATTGGCGTCGGTCGATAACTAGCCGGTCAGCGTGCCAGCTGCCGAGGAAACTGTCCTCCGTCAGCGGGTCCGGCGAGACGTCCGGGAGCCGGGTTGCCAGCTTGCAGGTGGCGTGGATGATCATCCAACGGGGGCCCTACTAAACCACATTATTCCGTCAGATCATCCAAAAATTCCGACGCTGGGTCGACGCCGGTCACGAGCAAGAAATCCCGCGCCCGGGTGCAAGCGACATACAGCAGATGCCGCTCGGTGTTGTAGACCTCCTCCAGATCCGAGTCTTCTGTCACGCCCTCGATGCGGGACTGCTGGGGGATCACCTCATCATCACAGGCCATGACCGCGACGGCACGGAACTCCAGACCTTTGGCCAGGTGCATCGTGCCGACGGAGACAAAGCCGCCGACAGCATCGCAGTGTTCGTCCAGTATTCGGTGCTGCAGACCGGCAGCCTCGACGGCGCCAAGTGCCCTCGGCAACTCGTCCGGTGACCGCACAAAGACACCGATCTCATGGGGGACCAGCCCGTCCTGAGTGCACTGCACAAGCCACGAACCAATGGTCTTCATCTCGTCCTGCGCGGATCTGCAAACCCGAACCTCAGGAGCCTGCCCATTGAAGACGGAAATGGTGCCCTTGCGCTCCTCCACATTGCCGTCCACATCGGCGAGCACCGGCCCCAGCAGACGGTCCGCCTGCTGCCGGATCTGGTGAGACGTCCGATAGTTGATATGCAGCGTCCGCGCGCGGCCCCTGATGTCGACACCCAGCGCGAGCCAGGAAAACGGCTGCTGGAATATCCGCTGTCCCAGATCGCCAGCGAAGAAAAGCCTGTTGGGAACATCCACTCCCATGGCTGCCAGAAACCGGAGCTGCGGCACGCTGAGATCCTGCGCCTCATCCACCACCACGAACTCGAAGGGCGCATGCTGGCGTTCGGCAATCCGGCCAGCGAGGCGCGTGAAGAGCTCGGCGGGAGTCACCAGCCCTTCTGCTGCCAGCTGCGCCCGCACCGCCGCGAAGATAGCCCAGAGCAAAGCCCGCTGCGGCTCGCGAAGGCGAGTCTTGCGACCGAGGCGTCGAACATCCCGGTATGCCTCCCAGGTGTCGAGCTGCCAGGCGTCGACGACCTCTTCCCACTCGGCCATGAGAAATGACTGGCTGAATTTCTGTCCTTCGACCTGGCCTGCAGCATCCGCCAACGACTGTGCAACGCGCTCTCGCGATGCCATTTTTGGCGGTCCGAAGTGAAGATCGTAGAGGCGTCGTGCGACCGCATCGATCGCATGGACTTCAATGCGCTCTCCCAGGCGGGGTTCATTGCTGATGAGGCGCCGGAGCTTGGTCCGTAGCGCATAGGCCAGCGTTTCTGAGAAGGTAGTCAGCAAGATGCGGGACTCCGGGTTCTTTTGCGCCAGGAAGACCGCCCGGTGCAGGGCCACGATGGTCTTGCCGGTACCGGCAGAGCCGGAGACGCGCGACGGGCCGCTATAGTCGCGCTCCACCCACTGACGCTGAGCGGGGTGGAGGAAGATGGTCCACTTCTCCCAGGGAAAATCGAGAGCACGTTGCAGCTCGTCAACATTGGCCATAACCCGAAAGCGACGCTGGGCATCGGGGTGCTCGAAGGGACTCACGCCCGGAGCTGGCGGCAGTACTACGACAGGACTACCACCCGTAGCGAGTTCCAGAAGCGCATTTGCTGCCTCCCCGGGCAGATGGTCGGCAAGCTCCAGCAGGCTGTCTTCATTGGCCTGGCGTACATCGGCCAGCCACTCGGTCGGCACGCCGTAGCCCAGCAGCTCATCGTCTGTGTGGTCCGCAAACAGCGGGGACACTGATCGCGCTGGGACAGTCTTTTCCACGTATTTCGGGACAGCAATCTCTTGGACCGTTTCCCGAACTTCCACCAGCTGCGCCGCGCCTGTCCTGGGGTGGGTTTCCAGCCGGCGGCGTTCAGCCCATCGGTAAGCGGCATCATGGTGGTCGACGTAACACAGCAACAGGCTGCTATCGGTCTTGTGAACAATCAGCCGGACATCGCGGCTCACGCGAACTGACCAGAAACGTGGATCCTTGGCACGGTCCAGCTTGTGGAACTGCATACCCGGATTGGCCGGGTTCATCTGGAGATCGAACGCTGTGGTTTTGACGGCCTTCTGCTCGTCGTTGGTGAGGCGCGCAAGGCTAGTAAGAAATGTGTCTGCGATGCGAAAGTCCATGATAGTGGCTACTTCTAGTATTCGCGCAGGTATCCGCGATTACCGGAGATTTCGCGAACAATCGCACTTGGCGACGAGCGTGGGCAGGAGTCACCGCCCTTCAGGCCGCGGCGAGTACTTCAACTCGGCAGCAATTTTCTGCGCCTGATTCATATGCAATCCTTTCGACTCTTCCCGGGGTCTTGCGGCACTAACTTGCCACCCGACAATATTCACGTGCTCCGGATAAGGGACGCCATCGGGATCGAAGGATAGACCGACGTCAAAGACAATGGAGGCGCGGCCACTCCCTAACCCGATCGCGGGCTCCTTGATGTGGCGATCGAAGTGCTGACAGCAGATTCTCCAGATGCGTTCTTCATCAATTCCCGAGCAACGGCAGACCGAAGTTTCAAAGCGCTTTTTTGTCTCGATCCAGCGCGGCATGACCTGCTGTGATCTTACGACGCCGTCAGTCTTATTGATGTTCCGCTTGTCCTTTACGAACGTAGCGATATGCTCATTGGAACGAACCGATACTTGGGTCGAATAACTGCTTAAGCTTATCGGCAATGCTCGCCGCCACTGCCGAAACATTTCCACCAATGTCCGCCCGAAGCGGCTGCCAGCCATACATTGATCCTTGTGATCCGAACTGCCCCGAATAGTTGAGCTTGCCGTGCGAACCGATGCTCGCTGAGTACACTCGACCACCCCCAGCTTCCCACGTCAGGCAGATTTCCCCGTCGTGCTCAGGGATGATATCCGGTGCTGGAATCCCAGCTGAAACCTTGCGCGACAGTTCGATCGCGAGTGTGGCCGTCAATCCAATTGCCTCGGCCGGAACTGCCAGTGCGTCGTCGCCATCCCAGCCACGATTACGACAGTCAGTGAAAATCTCAGAAAGACCTGACTGGATGATTGAGCTCCAGTCCAAAGCCGTGCCGAATCGAGATCTGAGCGCCTTCACTCGCATCAGGTCGATAACTTTGCTGTCGTCGCTGATCGGCTCGTACGGCTCGATCGCACCCAATCGATCTCTACCCGAACTCCTGCGAACAGCAACACTCATGTGTATAGCTCCATGGCGGCGTCGGTCACGGTACCGAAAAAGGCCCGGTTCTTAGCAGCACGAAGGTTCGTCAGGTTGTCCCATAGCGCCGGGTCGCACGGCTTGATCTCGGTTGTGATAAATGCATCTATGTCCAGAATCACAGGATAGCGGCCTTCCGTGGGTGCCTCACTTAGTGCGATCGTCAGTGCGACCGTTCCTCCCACTTCGCGATCCCACAGGACGAAACGCTGGAAGAATTCTATTACATGTTGCGGCACTCCAGCCGGCAAGTCCAGGAGCTTGACGACGTACTTCTGGAATGACTGGTTGTTATCCAACGGTAACCTCAAATTATTGATGAACCTCGTCGCTATCCGGGTAACAAAAGCTGGATCAAGCCGCTGACAGTACAGCTGCCAGAGCCGGCGGGCCTCTTCCTGCAGAGTGTGCCAATCTTCGTAGGGCTGCAAGCGACTTAGCGTAAAGCCGCCCAAACGACATTGCAGCACATACTTCTCATCCCGCGAATGCAATCGCAACCCCACACGGGTGGCTTCCGAGTTGGACTGCTTCGCTAGGCCGTCGGCCTGTAGCTCGAGTGCCAAGAAGCCTTCAGTAATAGGCCCTTTAACGTAATACCCAAAGTCGTCGGCTTCGAAGGCGTGCCGCAGGCGCTCGAAATCTAGCCCTGCGGCGGGCACCGTTCGCACGTCGATCAGAGCCTCGACGATCGGCGCATTCGACAGATGTCTCATCGTTGCCATCTTCAGACCCGGAAAACCTTCATCACCTCGTCGCCGAGGTGGTTGATTACTTTAACCGCAATCCGCCCGGACTTTGGCTTTGGGAACGGTCGGGACGTGTCGCTGTGCAGTGTGGCCCAGGCGTCTTCGTTGACTTCGGCTTTTAGTGTGGTCTTGAGCGCGCTGTAGGGATCGTTGGCGCCGAGGAAGTAGGCGTGGCGGACGAAGAAGCTTTCTTCGTTGTAGTCGGTGTCGATGAACCAGCAGGCGATGCCTTCGGGGCCATCGCTGCGGACTTCACCGGTGTTGGGGTGGAAGACGTCGACGCCGTTGACCTTGACCTGGATGCGGCCATCCTCAGCTGACAGGATGTCGATGTCGGGTTCGCCGAAGATGACGAATAGGTTGCCCTTGCCGGTGTTCTTGAGGTCGTCGGCCATGTGCAGGTCGGCGTTCATTCGCGCCTTGAGCACGGGGATGCGGCCGAGCTTGTCGAAATCGGTGGAGTGGGCGTCGTAGTTGAAGGCGCAGCAGATGAGCACATCGAAGTCGGCGTCGCCGGCCTCGCGGGCAGCAGCCACCAGGTCGGGCCGGGCGACGGTGCCGAACTCGGGGCCGATGAATATCGCGGCACGCTTTTCAGGCCCCGTGCCCTCGCGGGAACCGGACTCGGCATAGCGCCCTTCAGCACAGATCAATTCGCCGGGCCACGCGCTTAGTGCGGTGAAGCTGATCTTGTCTTCCTTGTGGGCCTGCTGGACACCCGCCGTGCGCAGGTTGTCGAGGATCATCTGTACGAAGCCCTGTTCATCGCCGGCAAGACCATCCGGTTTGGTGCGAGCTGCAGCCAGCGGATCGACCAGCTCGTCGTGCTCGTCCACGCCGAGCACGCGATGGGGTGAAAGGCTCTCGACGGTGAAGGGGCCGGCGACGCGTACGGTTTTCCTGTCTTCGTAGGGCTTGTCGTAGAGGTATTCAAACTCGGCGCGGGCGGCAATGGAGGCGTCGATTTCCTTCTGCCGGCTGATGCGCGCCTCCCACCAGTCCGCGTGGGCGGTGCGGGCAGCGGCTGCCCATTGGTCGTCGGCATCGCGCGGAATCTCCCATTCCTGCCAGGCAAGTAGGAGCGGCTTTAGCCGCGATCCCGGTTGTGTCGCGCCTGAAGGCGCTCCTACAGCGGTGCGACCCAGCGCGGCGTTGAGCTTCTCGCGCAGTGGTTCGAGCGCGGCCTGCCACTTGTCCCAGATGACATCGATCTCGGCGTTGTTGGCAATGGACTTGAGCGTGATGTGCGGCACGCGCTCATAGACGAAGCCGTGACGGATATCGCCGCGCACCGGCTGAGAACTCGGCCCGCTGCGCGTGACTTCGGCTTCCTTCTGCTGGCCCTCGCGGGAATCGGCCAGCAGGAAGAAGGGATAACGCGCACCCATGATGCGGGCGCGGGCCAGCGCCAGCGCCACGCGCGAAGTGTCAATCGTGATCCAGCGGCGGCCCCATTGTTCGGCGACGGTGGCGGTGGTGCCGGAACCACAGGTCGGGTCGAGTACGAGGTCGCCGGGGTCAGTGGCCATGAGGATGCAGCGTTGAACGAGCTTTGTCCCCGATTGCACCACATAGACTTTTTCATCGGTAAAGCTTCCGGTTCCCGTATCTGACCAAACGTTTCCAATAGATTGCGCCTTGAAGTCTTCGAGAAAGCGAACATACGTAAGACTGTTAGCTGCTGGCGAAATCCTATCGGCCTTGATCAGTCGTGACATGCCGATCTCGCCAGTTTTCCAATAGCCTTTTCCAGAACCGAAAATGCGCCCATCCATGGTTACTGGAAAATCACCGGGAGGCCTTTGAGAAGTCAGATTGTCGAGACGAAACACATAATCTGTTCGCCCGTCTGCCCGCTCTTCATTGGACAGAGGCCGAGCTCGGCCATCTTCATTGCGAACCCACCGATAGACTCCCGCCTTATCGGTTTCAAGACTCTTTGACACAAACGGAGTGCGAAACTTAACGCTTCCGCGACCCTTTGCGTACCACAGGAGAAAATCCGATGTGCCGGCAATTAGCTCCGAAGTCTGTCCAGCTGTTTTTACAACTGTTATTTGGCCACAGCAATTAATCTCTCCAAACACCTCATCCATTACCGCCCGGACCCTATGCACATTCTCATCCCCAATCTGCACAAAAATCGATCCCGATTCGGTGAGCAAATCGCGTGCAACGGTCAGCCGATCGCGCAGGTAGGTAAGGTAGCTATGAATGCCGTCACGCCAAGTATCCCGAAACGCTTTCACCTGCTCCGGCTCACGCGTGATGTGATCGACCTTGCCGTCCTTCACATCCCGACTGGTCGTTGACCACTGGAAGTTGCTGTTGAACTTGATGCCGTAAGGCGGATCCAGATAGATGCACTGGACCTTGCCGCGCAGCCCTTCGCGCTCGGCGAGGCTCGCCATCACCTGCAGCGAATCACCGAGGATCATGCGGTTCGACCAGTTCTGGTCGTGCCGGTAGAACTCTGTCTTGTCGGCGTCCTTCGGGATGCCGTTGAAGTCTGCGAACAGGTCCGCGGTGCTCTGGCCTGCCTCGTGCTGCTGTTCCCTGGTCTCGCGCAGCAGCTCGTCGATCAGCGCCTTGGGATGGACCTTTTCCTGGATGTAGAGCGGTGGCGCGTGGACGACGAGATCGCTCCAGTCCTGCTCATCCTTGCCGCGCCAGACCAGCTGCGGATCAAGGTCGCGGTTGCGCCGCTCATAGGCAAGCCGCACCGGGCTCTGCTCGGCCTTCTGCATCACCGACTGGTACTCGGCAGTGGGGATGTTCTTGCGCCGGGCTTCGTCATGGAGCAGCGTCTCTACGGCCTTGGGGGCGGCTTTGCGGGATTTCCTTTTGGGGGGCATCTGAATTTTCTCAGGCCATAGACTGATCGGTCACGGCGCTAATCTGGCAGTTGAACAGAGTATTGCGAATCACGTTTCGCCTGCCGGCTTTGTTTCGCCGGTAAGCACGCGATAAAGGGGCAAATTCATGTAGTAATTGGAACGCCCGATCTTCCGTTTGTGCAGGAATCCGCCGGCGGTGAGCCTGTTCAGATAGTTGGTTGCGGTAAGTCTCGATACACCCAGGTCGTTTTGGACGAATTCGATCTTTGTGTACGGATGCGAGAACAGGTTGTTGATGAGGTCCTGGCTGTAAAAGCGGAATTGCGCCCGGATGCGGTGCTTGTAGTCCAGCAGCAGCGTACGGATGGCCTGAATTGCAGCAATGCCTTCGATGGAGGTCTGTTCGACAGCGTCCAGCATATACAGCACCCAGTCTTCCCAGAGGCCGCGATCACGCACCTCCTGGAGCAGCCGGTAGTAGTCAGACTTTCTGCGGACGATGTGTCGGCTGAGGTAGAGCACCGGGATATCCAGCAACTTCTGCTGTACCAGGTACAGCACATTGATAATGCGGCCGGTGCGGCCATTGCCATCGTAGAAGGGATGGATGCTTTCGAACTGGTGATGAATGAGCGCCATCTTGATCAGCGGATCGGCAGCGAAGTGGCTGTCGTCGTTGATGAATCGCTCCAGGTCGGTCATCAGCGTCACGATTGCTGCGGGATCCTGTGGCGGCGTGTACACCGTGCGACCGTCGCTCGCCTTCAGCGCGGTACCCGGCAACTTGCGGAAGCCGGCACTGTTGCGTTCGAGTTCGGACTGGATGTGCAGGATATGGTTGTTGGTTAGCAGGCCGGTATCACGCACAGCCTCGAAACCAACCCTCAGTGCTTGCCGGTAGTGGGCGACTTCCTTGGCCGCCGGCGTAGCGCCCTCGGGAAATGCGGCGTTGCGAAACAGCTCGTCGTGGGTGGTGACGATGTTCTCGATCTCGGAACTGTCTTTCGCTTCCTGCAAGCCCAGGGTGCTGATCAGGATGCCCTGGTTGGGCATGGCCGCCGCGACCCCCTTCAGTTCGGCCAATTGGCGGCTGGCCGCCGTCAGCTTTTTCAGGATGTCGGGCCTGTCGAAGCGGGCGGGGTTCAGGGCAGTCAGAGGCGGAATGTTGACCATTTCTGTGGATTTCTGAGTATATATGTATAGAAAAACGTCACTTTATATACATGTTATCGGGGACGTGTAAAGGCAAAGGGGTATTCATAACCTCTGGAGCATCTTCTCGAACTCCCCGGCTACCTTGTCCTTGAAGTCTTCCTCGATCAGGTACACGTCCGTGAACTCGGCGAAGGCCCAGCGGCCGAAACGCTGGAGGTTATTCACACCGGGCACCCAGTAGGTATCCATGGTGTTCTTCTTTGCCTTGGCATCCTCGCGCCGGTAACCCTTGATCTCGACGACCAGCTGCAGCGGGTCTTCGGGGCCGTGGCCATCGTCCACCACCACGACGAAATCCGGGACGTACCTTCTGCTTTCAGAGCCATAGCGATAGGGCACGAACAGGCCCAGGTTGTGGTTCTTCACGTAGCGCAACACTCGGGGATGGCTTTCAGCGACGCGGCAGAACTCGGCTTCCCAGTCGCTGTCGAGGATCACCCAGTTGATATGGCAGCGGCGCGCATCGGTCTGGTAACGGTCGAGCTTCGATGTTGTGAAGTTCACATGCGTCGTTGAGCCCACGGGGTTGTACGGCTCGAGCAACGCCTTGACGGGTCTGGTGCCGACCAGTTTCTGGTTGATCGCCGCAGTGATCAGCTCGCAGGCCATGTCGGCCAGCTCCTGGTACATGAGCTGCGCCGGATAGGTGCCACCCTTGCACTGCAGGCAGGTATCAAGCCACTGGCGGGCGATGCGCTTGAGCTGGCCGAAAAGATGCAACTTGGCTTCCTTCCCCGGATCACGCCATTTGGTGTACAGCAGGCGCTGGGTCAGGTGGTAGAGCAAAGTCGAAGGCCGCATGTCCTCCAGATGCTCCAGGCTCAGGTCCACGTCCTTACCGATGATGCCGGCGTTCTTTGTAATGGATGGCCCCACAAGATCCGGCGTAAGTATCAGGATCGAGTCGTCGTTGAATTCGGCAGACAGCCGCTCTTCCGGTGGTTCCACCCGGTAGCCCTGCACGCGCGGGAAGCAGATCTCCAGCGCATCGCGCTCCGGCCGCACAGCCTTCACCTGGATCGTCGGCCGCGGTGGCTGGGGCGGTGCCACCACGGGCTTCGCCGTGAAGTCGAAGGGAATGCCGAGCACGTCGGCATACTCAACGTTGAACAGCCCCTCCTCGTTCAGGTCGTAGGACTGGCGACGCAGGGCCCGGCCGATCACCTGCTCACAAAGCAACTGGGTGCCGAAAGCGCGGACGCCGAGTACGTGAGTCACGGTGTTGGCATCCCAGCCCTCGGTGAGCATGGATACCGACACGACACAGCGGATGGAGTCACCCAAGCGCCCCGGCTTGCCGACAGTGTTCATCACCTCGCGCAGCAGATCCTGATCGCTCAGGTTCTCGGCCTGGTGGATGTCGCCCGTGCGCTCACGGATTTCCCGGCGGAATCGCTCGATCTCGTCATTGGCCATGTGACGGAAGTTGTCATCCAGTGCGTCACCGGATTCAAGCTGCTCGCTGTCGATCAGCAAGGTTCTGGGACGGCCCAGCGAATTGCCATGCTCGTCGAAATTCTGGAACAGATCGAGACGACCGTTCACCAGCGTGGTGCTGCCATCCTCGTTCTCCCGATAGAAACCCGAGATGTAGTCGTAGATGAGCTTTGAGCTGGAGGTATTGTTGCAGACGATGATGAAGCAAGGCGGCACATCGATGCCGGCTTTCTCCCACAGCTGCCAGGTCTGCTTATAGTGTCCGTACAGGGCATCCAGTGCCGTCTTGAGCTGCACGGGAATTGCGAGGGGATCGAGCTTCCCGCCCTTGCCGCGGCCCTTCTTCGGCATCTTCTTGCCGATGTGCTCCCAGAGATTGCGGAACATGGGCATCTCGTTGCCCGGGATGTTTTCCGCAACCGGCACGCGCGGGAGCTTGACGATGCC
>Ga0138256_10005454_pt1 | contig 13448 bp, 11 predicted proteins | sample KNB2016incub_MG_FD_105486 | JGI IMG/M metagenome (GOLD analysis project Ga0138256, IMG submission 105486) | Active sludge microbial communities from wastewater in Klosterneuburg, Austria - KNB2014incub_MG | ecosystem: Engineered > WWTP > Activated sludge > Unclassified | place: Austria...
CATGACCAAGCAAATCCAGGACGCCTACATCGTCGCCGCCACCCGCACCCCGGTCGGCAAGGCCCCGCGCGGCGTCTTCCGCAACACCCGCCCCGACGAAATGCTCGCCCACGTGCTCAAGGCCGTGGTCGCGCAGGCGCCGGGCATCGACCCCACCCGCATTGACGACGCCATCATCGGCTGCGCCATGCCCGAGGGCGAACAGGGCATGAACGTGGCGCGCATCGGCCTGCTGCTGGCCGGCCTGCCGAACGTGATCGCCGCGCAGACCATCAACCGCTTCTGTTCGTCGGGCCTGCAGGCCGTGGCCATGGCCGCCGACCAGATCCGCCTGGGCAACGCCGACCTGATGCTGGCCGGCGGCACCGAGTCCATGTCCATGGTGCCCATGATGGGCAACAAGGTGGCCATGAGCCCGCAGGTGTTCGCCAAGGACGAGAACGTCGCCATCGCCTACGGCATGGGCATCACCGCCGAGAAGGTGGCCGAGGAGTGGAACGTTTCGCGCGAGGACCAGGACGCGTTCGCCTACGCCTCGCACCAGAAGGCCATGGCGGCGATCGCGGCGGGTGAGTTCCGCGGCGAAATCTCGCCCTACCAGGTGGTCTCGCGCCAGCCGGTGGTGGGTGGCAACACCATCAAGCTGCGTGAGTCGATCGTGGACACCGACGAAGGCCCGCGCGCCGACACCAGCGTGGAAGGCCTGGCCAAGCTGCGCGCGGTGTTCCGCAACGGTGGCTCGGTCACCGCCGGCAACTCGTCGCAGATGTCCGACGGCGCCGGCGCGGTGCTGCTGGCCTCGGAAAAGGCGGTGAAGGAATACGGCCTGACCCCGCTGGCGCGCTTCGTCAGCTTCTCGGTGGCGGGCGTGCGTCCGGAAGTGATGGGCATCGGCCCGATCGCGGCCATTCCCAAGGCGCTCAAGCAGGCGGGCCTGACCCAGGACCAGATGGACTGGATCGAGCTCAACGAGGCTTTCGCGGCCCAGGCGCTCGCTGTCATCCGCACCTGCGGCCTGGACCCGAGCAAGGTGAACCCGCTGGGCGGCGCGATCGCCCTGGGCCATCCGCTGGGCGCCACCGGCGCCATCCGCACCGCCACCATCGTGCACGGCATGCAGCGCCGCCAGGCCAAGTACGGCATGGTGACGATGTGCATCGGCACCGGCATGGGCGCGGCGGGCATCTTCGAACGCCTTTGACCGTCCAGCGATGTGGAAGAACGGGCTCCGGAAGGGGCCCGTTTCTTTTTGCCGCGGATCTACGCGGATGAACGCGGATGGGAGCAGAAGAAAACGGACGCAAAGGGCGGAAAGAAAGCGGTCCGATACTTTGGGCCCTTATCCGCGTTCATCCGCGTAAATCCGTGGCAAAAATGCTTCACCCCGCGGCGCGCTCGCGGCGGTCCTTCCAGGCGTCCTTGGCCTGCAGCCACCAGTAGCTGAGCTGGGCGCCGACGAAGCCGGCGGGCTTGAACGCCGAGACCAGGCCGTAGTCGCTGAACTCGCGCCAGCGCGTGTCGCCCTCGGCGATCGCCGATGCCAGCACTTCGCCGGCGAAGGTGGTGGGCGCCACGCCGTGGCCGCCGAAGGCCTGCGCCAGCCACAGGCCCTCGTCAATGCGGCCCACCTGCGGCATTTCGTGGCGCGCGTAGCTCATCAGGCCCGACCAGGCCGACTCGATGCGCACGTCGGCCAGCTGCGGGAACACGCGCAGCATGTCCCGGCGCAGCAGCCGCTCCACGTCGCCGGGGGCGCGGTCGCGCACGGAGATGCGGCCACCCCACAGCAGGCGCGTGTCCGGCAGCGGCCGGTAGTAGTCGAAGGCAAAACGGCTGTCGTAGATCGCCGCGCGCGTGGCCAGCACCTCGTCCAGGCGCGGGCCCAGGGGCTCGGTCACCATCACGTAGGTGGCAATGGGCAGCACCCCGGCGTCCACGTCGCGGCGCAGGCCGGCCAGGTAACCGCCGCAGGCCAGCACCACCTCACGCGCCCGCACCTCGCCTTCCGGCGTGCGCACGCGCCAGCCCTGCCCGTCGCGCTGCAGCGCGATGGCGGGCGACTGTTCGTGGATGGCCACGCCCTGCCCCGCCGCCACCGCCGCCAGCCCGCGCGCATAGGCCAGCGGGTTGAAGTGCAGCGCGTTGCGCTCGAACAGCGCGTCGCCGTAGCGCGTGGTGCGCACCTGTTCGGCCAGCCGTTGGCGCGGCACCCAATCCCACTCCACGCCGAAGTGCCGCGCCAGCAGCGCCTGCCGCTCCCGCAGCGGCGCCGGGTCGCGGAACCAGTTCGCCCACAGCACGCCGGCGTCGGTGGCCTGGCAGGGAATGTGGTGATGGGCGATGCGCCGGCGGATCAGGCCCACCGCGTCCTGCGTGCCACGATACAGCGCCGGCGCGCGCACCGGCCCCAGGTCGTGCAGCAGCTGCGATTCACCGCGCGAGAAACCGCCGAACACGAAGCCGCCGTTGCGGCCCGAGGCGCCGTGCGCCACGTCGTGCGCATCCAGCAGCAGCACGTCGCGCTGGCCGCGCTCGGCCAGCCCCAGCGCCGTGTTCAGGCCGGCGAAACCGCCGCCGACGATGCACACCGCCACTTCGCGGGCTCCCGACAGGGGTGCGAAGGCAGCGGCCGGAGGGGCCGACGTGCGGTAGTAACCCGGGGAATCCATGGCCGGCACCGTTGGCGGTCTGCGTCTAGGATGGCAGCTTGGCGAATCGTCAGGAAGACCATGGACAGCAGGCAGCAAAGGAAGGACGAGGGCCACCGCCGGCGCCTCTGGCGCGCGCTCACCGCGGTCGGCGTGGTGGGCGTCGCGCTGCTGCTGGGTTTCGACTTCTGGCTGCGCCGCCTGGCCGAGGGCGCCGACCTGGAGCGCGCACTGCAGCTGGTGGCGCTGTCCACCCTGCTGCTGCGCCTCGCCGCGGCGCTGGTGGCCGCGCTGTTGGGGCACTACCTGCTGGACTGGGCGCGGCAGGCCCGGGAACAGGGCCAGTGGCCGCCGGCGGGCCTGGAATGGCCCGGCAACGCACCCCACCGCCATGGCGCCGATGCGCAGCGCATCGCGCGCCGGCTCAGGCTGGCCGGTATCGCATCCGTCGCATTGGCGCTGGTGCTGGCCGGCTGGTCGGCCTGGCGCGCGCTGGCCTGATCAGCGCGCCAGCGCCTCGCGCATGTAGGCCCGCGTGGCCTCGGCCAGGTCGTCGTGTTCGAGCGCGAACTCAATGGTCGCCTCGACCAGGCCGATGCGGCTGCCGCAGTCGAAGCGCCGGCCCTGGAAGCGGTACGCCAGCACGCGCTCGCGCTCGATGAGTGCGGCAATGCCGTCGGTGAGCTGGATTTCGCCACCGGCTCCCGGACGGGTTTTGGCCAGCTGCTCGAAAATGGAGCCGCTCAGCACGTAACGCCCCACCACGGCCAGCTGGCTGGGCGCCACTTCCGGGCGCGGCTTCTCGACGATGGCGCGGATGTCGGCGTGGCGGCCATGCACGTCGCCGGTGGCGACGATGCCGTAGCTGCCGGTCTGTTCCGGCGGCACGTCCTGCACCGCTATCACGCTGGCCGACTCGGCCTCCGCCAGCGCCACCATCTGCTTGAGCGCGCCCGGGCCCTTGTTCCAGATCAGGTCGTCGGGCAGCAGCACCGCGAACGGTTCGTCGCCCACCACCGGGCGGGCGCACAGCACGGCATGCCCCAGCCCCAGCGCCTCGGCCTGGGTGACGAAGATCGCCCGCACGTGCCGCGGCAGCACGTCGCGGATGAGCGAGAGCAGCTCGGACTTGCCGGCTTTCTCCAGCTTCTGCTCAAGCTCGTAGGCCTTGTCGAAGTAGTCGGCCACCGAATGCTTGTAGCGGTTGGTGACGAACACCAGCGTGTCGCAGCCGGCCTCGATCGCCTCGTCCACCGCGTACTGGATCAGCGGCTTGTCCACGACCGGCAGCATTTCCTTGGGCACCGTCTTGGTGGCCGGCAGGAAACGCGTGCCCAGGCCCGCCACCGGGAAAACCGCTTTCCTGATTCGAAAGGTCATGTCGAGGCTTTGGTCAGAGGGGAGTCAGCTCGGGCGGATACGGATCGTCCGCGCCGTTGCCGCCGGGAGTGTACTCCGGCACGGCGTCATGCAGCAGCGCGGCCAGCTGCGGCACCGCGGCCGGGTCAGACAGCAGCTGGCTCAGGCGCAGCAGCATCCCGCGCATGGCGTCGGCATCGAACTCGCGCGGCATGGCCTGCAGGATGCGGGGGTGGCGCGTGCGCTGGTAGCGCTCATCGGGATGGAACAGGATTTCGTGCAGCTTCTCGCCCGGGCGCAGCCCCGTGTAGCTGACCGCGATGTCGATGCCTGGCCGCTTGCCGCTGAGGCGAATCATCTGCTCGGCCAGTTCGCGGATGGCCACGGGGCGACCCATGTCCAGCGCGTACACCGAGCAGGGCTCCACGCCCAGGCTCACCGAACTGAGGATCAGGTTGCAGGCCTCGGGAATGGTCATGAAGTAACGCGTCACTTCCGGATGCGTCACCGTCACCGGGCCACCCGAGGCGATCTGCCGGCGGAACAGCGGCACCACGCTGCCCGCGGAATCGAGCACGTTGCCGAACCGCACGATGGACAGCGTCATGCGGCTTCCGGCCAGCTCGGCCTGGCAGGCCAGTTCGGCGAATCGCTTGCTGGCGCCCAGCACGTTGATCGGGCAAATGGCCTTGTCGGTGGATATGAAGACCAGCTGGCCCGCGCCGGCGTCCACGCAGGCGCGGGCCAGCGTGCGGGTGGCGAGGACGTTGTTGCGCAGCGCCTCGCGCAGCTGTTCCTCCAGCATCGGCACCTGCTTGCAGGCGGCGGCATGGAATACGAAGTCGATGCCGTCGGCCAGGGCGATGCGGCAGGCCGCCGGGTCACCGCAGTCGGCCAGCACGGGCCGCAGCGACAGCGCCGGATAGTGCCCGCGGATTTCTTCGGTGATCTCGAGCAGCGGCAGCTCGGCGCGCTCGAACAGCACCAGCTCGGCGGCGCCGGCCGCGGCGCATTGCCGCGCCAGCTCCGAACCGATCGAGCCGCCCGCGCCGGTGACCATCACGCGCTTGCCGGAAACGGCGGCGCGCGCCGCGCCGAACTCCACCGGCTTGCGGCCCAGCAGGTCTTCGATGCGCACTTCGCTCAGTTCCAGGCGCTGGGGCTTGCCGGCCAGCACGTCGGACAGGCGCGGCACCGTGCGGAAGGGCAGCCCGGTTTCATCGCAAAGCGCCACCACCCGCTGCATTTCCGCCGCGCTGGCCGACGGCATCGCGATCACGATCAGCTTGGGGGCGGTTTCCTGCGCGATGTAGGGCAACTGGTCGATGGTGCCCAGCACCGGCACGCCCTGCACCTTGGCGCCCTTGAGCGCACGCTCGTCGTCCAGCAGGCCCACCGGCTGGTAACGGCCGTCGCTGCGCAGGTCGCGCAGCAGGGTCTCGGCGGTGCGCCCGGCCCCCAGCACGAGCACGCGCTGGGCGTCGCCGGCATGGCCGGCCTGGCGATGGTCCTTCCACAGCCGGTACAGCAGGCGCGGCATGCCCAGCATCAGCACGACCGCCACCGGATACGGGAACAGCACGCGCCGAGGCACCAGCGCCAGCTTGTCCAGCAGGAACAGCACCACCACGATCACCAGCACGCCCAGCAGGGCCGCCCGCACCAGGTTGGCCAGGTCGGGCAGGCTGGCGAAGCGCCACAGGCCTCGGTACAGGCCGACCAGGCGCAGCATCAGGCCCTGCGCGGACAGGACGATGGCCAGCTCCAGCGCCAGCGACGACGCCGGGGGCGCGCCCGCCGCGCTCGCCAGCCAGCGCAACGCCATCCACACGAAGGCCACCATGGCCAGGTCGTGCAGCACGATCAGCAGCCGGGGCAGCAGGCCGGACACTCCGGGGAACAGCCGCTTCATCAACAGGACTCCATGTCGTTTTCGTGGCCGGCCACCGTGGCCCAGCGCTGCCCTGCCCAGGCTCTCACGGCGACTGCCAGCGCCGCCGCCAGCACCAGGGCGAGGGCCTGCGGCGCCAGCGGCTGGCCCGCGAGCGCCCAGACCAGCACCGCCGCGACCAGGGTCCAGGCCGCATAGACGGCGCAGACGGCCCCGTGGCTCCAGCCGTGCAGCACGGCGCGCTGGTAGACATGCTCGCGGTGCGCCAGCCAGAAACGCTGCCGGCGCCACAGCCGGCCCAGCAGGGTCAGCCCGGCGTCCAGCAGCACCACCGACGGCAGCAGCAGCCAGCGAAGCGCGGGGCCCGGGTCGTGCGACATCGCCATCAACACCATCGCCGCCACCGCATAGCCAATCGCAAAACTGCCCACGTCACCCAGGAAAAGCCGCGCCTTGGGCAGGTTGAACGGCAGGAAGCCCAGGCAGCCCGCCACCAGCGCCAACCCCAGCCATCCTTCGGGTGCGGCCGCGCCCGAAGCCAGCAGCATCGCCCCGCCCACCAGCAGGCCTTGGGTGGCGGCCATGCCGTTGCTGCCGTCCATGAAGTTCCAGAAATTCACCAGCGCCAGCACCAGCAGCCAAGCCGCCACCGGCCCGCCCCACGCGCCCAGCAGGTCCGGCGCCAGCGGCCAGGCCAGCGCCAGCGGCAGGGCGCCCACGCACTGCAGGCCCAGCTTGGGCAGGGCCGGCAGCGGCCGCAGGTCGTCGATCAATCCGGCGCCAGCGGTCACCAGCAGGCCGATGGCCACCAGCGCCGCGCCATCGCCCAGGCCGGGCGTTGCGGCCAGCAGCACGGCAGCCACCGCAATGCCGCCACCGCGCGGGGTGGGCACGCCATGCAGCCGACGTTCGCCCGGCAGGTCCAGCCACTGCTGCCGCAGCGCATGCCGCCGCCACGCGCCCGCAAGCGCAAGCGAGGCCAGGACGCCCAGCAACCCGAACAGCCAGGGGGCCACGCTCCAGCCGCCGATCACTCGCTCACCGTGCCGTGGACCGGCTTGATGCTGCCCCAGGACTTGCAGCCCGGGCACTGCCAGTGATGCGCGCGCGCACTGAAGCCGCAGCGCTGGCAGCGATAGCCCGGTGTGCGCACGACCAACTGGTCGGTGATCTGCTTGAGGGTGGTGAGAGTCACGGCCGGATCGCCGCCCTGGTCCTTCAGGCTCAGGTCAATGTAGGCCGCCTCGCCGCGCACGGAGGGCCGCTGCTGAAGCTGCCTGGACAGGAAGGCCAGCGCCGCCGCATGGCCCTCTTCGCGCTCGATCAGGCGCGTCAGCGCCAGCACGGGCGACACCCCGGGGTAATGCTCGATCATCTCGAGCAGGAAGCCGCGGGCGCGCGCACTGTCGGCGCGTCGCTCGTAGCAAAGCAGCAGCGGCTCGAGGATGTCGGGCAGGAACTCGATGTCGTGGCGCGCCACGCGTTCGAAGGCGCGGATGGCGGCGGCGTCGTTGTTGTCGGCCAGCTCCAGCTGTCCCTCCACCAGGCCCGCACGCACCGAGTGGCTGTCGGCGGCATAGGCCTCGGCCACGTGGTGCCGGGCCTGGGCCAGGTCGCCGGCAAAGCGGGCCTTTTCCGCCAGTTCGCAGTGGTACTGCGCCACCAGCTTGCCCATCGGCTCGCCGCTGGCGGCCTCGAACTGGCGGGCATGCTCGATCGCCTTGCCCCAGTCGCGCTCGGCCTGGTAGATGGATATCAGGTGGCGCAGTGCCTGTGGCGCCAGCACGCCCATCCGCACCAGGTCAGTGAAAAGCGTTTCGGCCCGGTCCAGCAGGCCCGCACGCATGTAGTCCTCGCCCAGGGCCAGCACGGCGCGGGTCTTTTGCTCATCGCTCAGCCCGGCGCGGCCTACCAGGTTCTGGTGCAGGCGGATCGCCCGGTCGACTTCGCCGCGGCGGCGGAACAGGTGTCCCAGTGCGAACTGCGTCTCCACCGTGTCCTTGTCCACGGCGGCGATCTGCAGGAAGACTTCGATCGCCTTGTCCTGCTGCTCGTTGAGCAGGTAGTTCAGGCCGCGGAAATAGGTGTTGGACAAGCGAGACATGCGCGCGCCGCCGCGGCGTTCGCCGCCCCGTCGCCCCGCCACCCAGCCGCTGCCGGCGGCGATGGGCAGCAGCAGGAACAGCCACGCCAGCTCACTCATGGTGTTCCGGGGCCAGTGGCTCGGCCGTGGGCGGGCCCCGTCGCAACTGCCTCCGCAGCGGCCAGACCACCGCGGCGGTCAGCACCAGGCCCGCCACGATGGCGCCGGCCAGCACGGCCGCCAGCAGGCTGGTGCCGAGGTTGGCCCGTTCGATGGTGGCGAAGCCCAGGTCAATGCTGACGGGCGTACGGTTGAGCGCGCCAAACAGCACGCCAACGGCGACGAACAGCAGGGCGATGATGGCTTTGATCAGGCGCATCCGCGGAACTTCCTGGGACCGGTGGCGGCAAGCTTAGCCCAGCCGGGGCGGAAACTCAGGATTCGGACGGCTCCGGGCTGGCGTTGACGCGATCGCGCAACTCCTTGCCGGGCTTGAAATGGGGAACGTACTTTCCGGGCAGCGCCACGGAATCGCCGGTCTTGGGATTGCGGCCCAGGCGCGGCGGACGGAAATGCAGGGAAAAACTGCCGAAGCCGCGGATCTCGATGCGTTCGCCCTGGGTCAAGGCGCCGCTCATCATCTCGAGCAGGGTCTTGACGGCGAGGTCGACGTCATCGGCCTTCAGGTGGGCCTGGCGACGCGACAGCACCTCGATCAGTTCGGACTTCGTCATGTCGGGGCGGGCCCTCGGACTCTTCAAGCGGGGAGAAGTCGCGCGGCCCGGGGATACCCCCGGGCCGCGGACCGGACTACGGGCTTACTCGCCCTTGTTCAGCTGTTCGCGCAGCAGGGCACCGAGCTTGGTGGTGCCGCTGGAGGCGTCGAACGACTTGTTCACTTCGGCCATGTTTTCCTGCAGGTCGGCCTCGTCCTTGGCGCGGATCGAGAGCTGCATCACGCGGCCCTTGCGGTCCATGCCGATGAACTTGGCTTCCACCGCGTCGCCGACCTTGAGGTACTGGGTGGCGTCGTCAACACGCTCCTTGGCGATGTCGTTGGCGCGCACGTAGCCCTCGATGCCGCCGTCGAGCTCGATGGTGGCGCCCTTGGTGTCGACTTCCTTGACCACGCCGGTGACGATGCTGCCCTTGGTGGTGGTGGCCATGTACTGGCCGACCGGGTCCTGCTCGAGCTGCTTCACGCCCAGCGAGATGCGCTCGCGCTCGGGATCCACGGCCAGCACCACGGCTTCGAGGTTGTCGCCCTTCTTGTAGTTGCGGACGACGTCTTCGCCGGTGGTGTTCCAGGAGATGTCGGACAGGTGCACCAGGCCGTCGATGCCGCCGTCCAGGCCGATGAAGATGCCGAAGTCGGTGATGGACTTGATCTGGCCGGACACCTTGTCGCCCTTCTTGAACAGGGCCGAGAAGGCTTCCCACGGGTTCGGGGTGCACTGCTTGATGCCCAGCGAGATGCGGCGACGCTCGCCGTCCACGTCCAGCACCATCACCTCGAGCTCGTCGCCCAGCTGGACGACCTTGGACGGGTTGACGTTCTTGTTGGTCCAGTCCATCTCGGACACGTGCACCAGGCCTTCGACGCCCGGCTCGATCTCGACGAACGCGCCGTAATCGGTGACGTTGGAAACCTTGCCGAACAGGCGCGACGAGGTCGGGTAACGGCGGGCGATGTTGTCCCACGGATCGTCGCCCAGCTGCTTGAGGCCCAGCGAGACGCGGTTGCGCTCGCGGTCGAACTTCAGCACGCGCACGTCGAGCTCTTCGCCCACGTTCACGACTTCGGACGGGTGGCGCACGCGCTTCCAGGCCATGTCGGTGATGTGCAGCAGGCCGTCGATGCCGCCCAGGTCCACGAACGCGCCGTAGTCGGTGAGGTTCTTGACGACACCCTTGATGACGGCGCCTTCCTGCAGGCGCTCCATCAGCTGCTCGCGCTCGACGCTCGACTCGGACTCGACCACCGCGCGGCGGGAGACGACGACGTTGTTGCGCTTGCGGTCGAGCTTGATGATCTTGAACTCGAGTTCCTTGCCTTCCAGGTAACCCGGGTCACGGACCGGACGCACGTCCACCAGCGAACCCGGCAGGAACGCGCGGACGTCGCGGATGTCGACGGTGAAGCCGCCCTTGACCTTGCCGCTGATGCGGCCGGTGACGATCTCGCCGGCTTCCATGGAAGCTTCGAGTTCGTCCCAGACCATGGCGCGCTTGGCCTTCTCGCGCGACAGCACGGTCTCGCCGAAGCCGTTCTCGAGGTACTCCAGGGCGACCTTGACGCTGTCACCGACGGCGACTTCGAGTTCGCCGGCTTCGTTACGGAACTGTTCGATCGGAATGATGCCTTCCGACTTCAGGCCGGCGTTGATCACGACCACGTCGGAGCGGATCTCGACCACGAAGCCCGACACGATGGCGCCCGGCTTGAGCTTGTTGAGCGCGGTCTGGCTCTGTTCGAACAGTTCAGCGAATGATTCAGTCATTGTTGGATACTCGGTTGGACACACGGGCTGCGGCAGGACCGCAAACCCACTGGTTGGCGCTTGCGCGCGTGGATGGATGCTCCGCGCCGGATGGCGCGGGACCTTGGTTTCTGCCTTGGGAAGTCGCGCCCTTGGCGGGGCGGGATGCGCCGGGGTGGCTTACGCCTGGCGGGGCCTGCGGAGTGTTTCCGGAAGCACCGCCAGCACGCGCTCGATCACCTCGGCAATCGGCGTACCGGTGGAGTCCACGACCACCGCGTCATCGGCGGGTTTCAGGGGCGCCACGGCACGTCCGGCATCGCGCTCGTCACGAGCGGCGATTTCGTGCAGCAGACTGTCAAGATTAACCGAAACCCCTTTTTCCTTCAACTGCTTATAGCGCCTTTGCGCCCGTTCCCCGGCGCTGGCGGTCAGGAAGACCTTGTAGGGGGCGTCGGGGAAGATCACCGTGCCCATGTCCCGGCCGTCGGCCACCAGGCCCGGCAGGCGCCGGAAGCCGTGCTGCAGGTCCACCAGGGCCGCCCGCACGGGCGGCTGGGCGGCGATGGCCGAGGCCGCCGCGCCGGCGGTTTCGGTGCGCAGCTGGCGGGTGGCGTCCTTGCCGTTGACGATGACGTGGGGCTCGCCGGCGCCCTGGGTCTCGAACCGGATTTCGGTGCGGCGGGCGCACTGGGCCACGGCCTCGGCGTCGCTCAGGTCCACGCCCTCCCAGGCCGCGGCCAGCCCGACGGCGCGGTACAGGGCACCCGAATCGAGGTAGTGCCAGCCCAGGCGCTCGGCCACGGCGCGGCTGATGGTGCCCTTTCCTGAACCGGAAGGGCCGTCGATGGTGAGGATGGGAATGACAGGCATGGGCGGATTCTATTCGATGCGCGTCAGCCGTAGGCCGGCGCCGTGCGCAGGCCGAAGCCCACCGAGCGCGCCAGCGCGTCGAAACCGGGGAAAGACGTGGCCACGTTGGCGCAGTCGCCGATGCGAACTTCGCCGCTGGAGAGCTGTGCGGCAATGGCCAGGCTCATGGCCACCCGGTGGTCGCCATGGCTGTCCACCCGCCCGCCGTGCAGCGGCCCGCCGTCGATCACGGCGCCATCCGGGGTCTCCAGGACCCGGGCCCCGAGCGCCTGCAGGGCCGCGGCGGTGACCGCGATGCGGTCGGACTCCTTCACCCGCAGTTCGGCCGCGCCGCGCACCACCGTGCGGCCCTCGGCCAGCGCCGCGGCCACGAACAGCGCCGGGAACTCGTCGATCATGTCGGGCACCAGGCGCTCGGGCACCTCGATGCCCCGGAGCCGGGCGTGGCGAACCCGCAGGTCGGCCACGGGCTCCCCGCCCTGCTCGCCCGGCGCCTGCTCGGTGATGTCGGCGCCCATCAGGCGCAGCGCTTCGAGCAGCCCGGTGCGTCGCGGGTTCATGCCGACCCGGCGCAGCAGCAGGTCCGAGCCCGGCACCAGCGAGGCCGCCACCAGGAAGAAGGCCGCCGAGGAAAAATCGGCCGGCACGTCCACGTCGGTGGCCCGCAGGCGATGGCCGCCGGACAGGCAGGCCTGCCCCGGCGAAAACGCGATGGGCCAGCCAAAGGCGGAAAGCATGCGCTCGGTGTAGTCGCGGGTGGGGTGCGGCTCGCGGACGCGGGTTTCGCCCCGGGCGTACAGGCCGGCCAGCAACACCGCTGACTTCACCTGGGCGCTGGCAACGGGCAGTTCAAAATCAATGCCTTGCAGAACATTATTGCCGTGGATTCTGATGGGCGGCAGGCCGCCTTCGCGGGTATCCAGGCGGGCGCCCATGCGCCGCAGTGGTTCGGTCACCCGGGCCATCGGGCGGCGCGACAGCGACGCGTCCCCGACCAGCACGCTGTCGAAGGCCTGGCCTGCCAGCAGCCCGGCCAGCAGCCGCATGCCGGTGCCGGCGTTGCCGCAGTCCAGGTCGGCGGCGGGCGGCTGCAGGCCGTGCAGGCCGACGCCGTGCACGACCCGGACGCGGGCGCTGGGCGCCTCGATGCGCACGCCCAGCTGGCTGAAGATGGCGGCCGTGGCGCGCGTGTCCTCGCCTTCCAGGAATCCGTGCACCTGCGACGTGCCGTCAGCGATGGCCGCCAGCATCACGGCGCGGTGGGACACCGACTTGTCGCCGGGGATCGCCAGTTCACCGCGCAGCGCGGTCCCCTGCCCGGCCAGCCAGTCCAGGGGGCCGGCGCTCACGCCAGCACCTCGTCCAGCGCCTGCAGGAAGCGGCGGTTCTCGTCGCGCGTGCCCACCGTGATGCGCAGGCAGCCGGGCAAGCCGTAGCCGGCCATGGGCCGCGGCACGACGCCTCGGGCCACCAGCCCGGCCTCGATGGCGGCGGCGTCGCGGCCGAAATCCACCAGCACGAAATTGGTCTGGGAAGGCGACACCGCCAGCGCACGGGCCCGCAGCGCGTCGGACAGCGCTTCGCGCTCGGCGGCGTTCTTCGCGCGCACGGCGTCCAGGTGGGCCTGGTCGGCCAGCGCGGCCTCGCAGGCCGCCAGGCCCGGGCCGTTGACGTTGAACGATTCGCGCACGCGCTCGAGCACCGCCACCAGGCCGGGTGCCGCCAACAGGTAGCCCACGCGCAGGGCGGCCAGTGCGTAACCCTTCGAGAAGGTGCGGGTGACCACCAGGTTCGGGAACCGGTCCAGCAGCGTCACCGCCGACACCAGCGCCGGATCGGTGACGTACTCGAGGTAGGCCTCGTCCACCACCACGATGACGTTGGCCGGCAGGCTGGCCAGGAACGCGACCAGCGCCTGCGTCGGGAACCAGGTGCCCGTGGGGTTGTTCGGATTGGCCAGGTAGACCAGCCGCGTGGCCGGGCCGACCGCGGCGCGCAGCGCGTCCAGGTCATGGCCGCGGGCCATCGCCTGCCCGGGCGGCAGCGGTTCGGCCAGGGTCAGCGCGGCGCCCGCCGCCTGCGCCGCGAGCGCATACACCGCGAAACCGTAGCGC
>Ga0138256_10005455_pt1 | contig 13447 bp, 13 predicted proteins | sample KNB2016incub_MG_FD_105486 | JGI IMG/M metagenome (GOLD analysis project Ga0138256, IMG submission 105486) | Active sludge microbial communities from wastewater in Klosterneuburg, Austria - KNB2014incub_MG | ecosystem: Engineered > WWTP > Activated sludge > Unclassified | place: Austria...
ACCTTCGACTTTTAACTTTCGACCTTCGACTTTTAACTTTTCACGATAAAAAATGAACCTAAAAAAAATACACCCCAACCTTCAAAAAGCGCTTACAGAAAACGCGCTCACCGAAGCCAACGAAATCCAATCGGCTACATTCTCTACGATTAAAAGTGGTGCCGACTGTGTTGTGATTGCGCCCGAAGGTTCTGGCAAGACCACCACGATTGTCATCAACGTGATCCAAAGACTCGAGAAAGCCGTGGGCGAAAGTACGCGGGCACTCATTATAGTAGAAGACAAGGAAAAAATGCTTGAAATGGCCGCGCTTTTTAAAACGTTTGGCAATTATACCGATTTGCGCGTGTATGGCGTGCATGAAAAAGGCGATACCGATTTCGACAAAAACCACATATCACTCGGGCTTGATGTACTCATTGGCACACCAACCAAGATCAACCAGTTGTTCTCTACGGCGGGCTTTAATATGAATACGATTAAGATGTTCATCGTAGACGACGCCGACCGCTTGTTTCGCAACCGCATGGACGCAATTGTACAACGATTGTCAGACAGCGCCGAGAAGACCCAGCGCCTCTTTTTTGCATCGGCCGCGACCGAAAAAGTAGAGCTGCTCGCCGACAAGATCATGCTCGAACCGACTTTTTTTGAAACCGAAGAAGACGAATAGAAACGCCTTACGGTTTAAATACTTAAAAAACTAGAAAAATGGGATTGATTAAAATATTTTCGGGAAGTGAAATCCTGGCGCGCTCCCTAAAGGAGAAAATAGAAGCCGCAGGTGTAGCTGTGGTGCTCAAAGACAACATCCAATCCGGGCGTTTGGCTGGTTTTGGCACCAGCGACCTCGCCGTAGAATTGTTTATCGAGCAAAACAGTTACTCAAAAGTGCACACGGTGATCGAAAACTTTAGAATGAGTATTTAAGATGAGAACAGCAATAGAAACCCCAAGATTGTTACTGCGCCAAATCGTTGCATCCGACGATGCAGGAATGTTTGAACTGGATTCCGACCCGGACGTGCACTTGTTCCTGGGGAAAAATCCGGTGACGAGCATTGAGCAAAGCCGTGAAATAATTGCTTCACTGCAACAACAATATCTTGACAACGGCATCGCCAGATGGGCGGTCATCCTTAAGGAAACCGGCGAATTCATTGGTTGGTCGGGTCTTAAATTAGAGCGCAACGTCAACGGCCACGAACGGTTTTACGACCTGGGTTATCGGTTCATCAAAAAACACTGGGGCAAAGGTTACGGTTTTGAGTCGGCAAAGGCTTTTGTCGACTTTGGCTTCAATGAAATGAACCTCGATACCATTTGTGCGTCATTTGAACACGGGAACACAGGCTCGCAGCGCATCATGGAAAAATGCGGGATGCATTTCGTCAATGATTTCCTTTACGAGGACAAGCATGAAAAGGTGATGTGTTCTTGGTATGAGATCAAGAATCCCAACGCGAAAAGCAATAAGTAAAAAAAGACTGTCGGTGGACAGTCTTTTTTGTTAGGGGAGTTTGAGGCCGGGGTTTAATCCGAAGCTGGGATAATCGATATCCCAATAAGTTCTTTTACCGAGCTGCCCTGGCGACGCGAAATAGTAGTAGGATGCTACGTCAAACCGTTGCAAGGGCTGTTTTAATGGCTATTGCTTTTTTTCAAGAGCCATACAGTCATTGTATTTTTTAAAGAATGGGATCAGCGCTTTTTTTGTGTAGACAAGGTCGGCCAGGTCTTTATAAGATATGGCGTTACATTTCAAATGTTTAAACAATTCTCGTTTGTATTCATTGTCTTCATATACACTCTCTTCATAACCAGGCAATGTTTCACTATCGCTTTTATCCAGATAGCGCAAGTACAGCAACTGCTTGGCAGGCAAATCCTTAGTGTCGTAAAAATATTTGGTAATATTGCCGTATACAAATACATAAAGGTTAGCATCTCCTTTTTCAAGGATTTTAAGCCATACGGTAACCTTTTCCCATTTTGGGAATCTGTCATATGATAGAAAACGCGTTTGCACATCAGATCGCTCTATATCAACCACACAACGTTTGTAAGCCACAAAATTGTAAATCCCCATCTCCTGAACGTCGGCTACTGTTTTTTTGGTCAATATAGAATCAGTATCATCGGTTTTAAAATAGAACTGCGTAGGGTTGAAAGTCCAATCTGCCCTTTTGATCAAGCATTCTGTTCTACTCCCGTTATTGTCCACAAAATAGCCTTTCTTGAAAGGTTGTGTGTGGCCTGCGGTACAAAAACAGAGTAAAAGGAAGTACGGTAAAAACGGTTTCATTGTCATTTTTCTATGTTGAAGCAAATGCATTCAAATTGCGATTGAACAATTGATGTACGGTTACAATTTGGTCAAAAAACCAAAAAAGAACAGATCTTTTACACCCAGCCAAATTGTATCCTCAAGCGAACGCGAAAAGCAATAAGTAAAATGAATGTCGTGGGACAGTCATTTTTTTAGAGGATTTTAAAGCCAAGGTTCAGTCCTACCGACGAGTAACCAATATCCCATGAAAGCCGTTCGCTGAGTTGTCGCGAAAAGTTGTATTTGAGTTCTCCGCTAAAACGTTTGTAGCCATATCCTACGCCGATTGCAAAATTGTTTCTGCTGCTGATATTCATTTTGTCGGCAGCGTTTGCCAGGCCTTCGGTATTCGTAAATTCCAGGGTTCCTCCGTTTGAGAGATCAATGACATAAGAGGCGTTTACAAAAACGCGTGACGCACTGTTGATAAAAAAGTAACGCCTTATACCAAACGGAACTTCGATAGACGAATAGTCCATTTTTACCGTGTGGTGCACAGGATTGCCATTGTTGGCGAATCCTACGTTACTCACGAATCCCGTGAAATTCTTTGTGGCCGAAAACTTTTGGTAAGCAGGACAGACGATTATGCTCCAGGAACCTTTGTTGAAAGGCAGGATGAATTCGGATTCGAGCCCGACCTTAAAAATCATTTGGGTCAGGTCGGTGGATTTGTTGTAATAGTTTTGCGGATCGGATATGCCCGCCTTTGCCGAATAAATCCCAGCTTGTGCACGCAAAACGAAAAATTCCCGCTTGCCTTCGGTGGCCGCGTAATAGTTCACAGTTGATTTTGCTGTTGGCGTACCTGCACAGGCGTTGTAGGTCATGAAATGCTTCACCAGCGTATTGCGGTTGTATTCGAGGGATTTGAAGTCTTTTTCGGTCATGCCACAGTTTACGTTGTTGAGCAATTGTTGACGGAATTGATTGTTTTGCTGGATACTTTCACTGAAACTGCCCAAACCATCTTTGCCTCCGTCTCCGAGATAGCGAATGTAAATCAACTGTTCACTGTCCCGATTCCAAACCAAACAATAAGGATTCAAATTATGAAAAGTGCTTATTCGTTGCCAATACTATTTCTATTCTTTTATGGCAGTGTTTTCTCACAAGAGGAAGCACATCCTGAAAGGCAGCAACAACACACGCTGGGAATTGTGATTAGTCATACCCAAATTAGTCAGGGTATTCAAGCCAACGGCAAAAGAAAGTGGCTGTCATTGCCTTCATGGGCCATCAATTACAATTATAAATTCAGTAAGCGATGGGCAATAGGCTTGCATAATGACATTGTTGTAGAAGACTTTGCCGTTGAGGAACATCTAAAAAGCGCAAATGCCCAGGTTCTCAAAAGAAGCTATCCGATCGCTTCGGCCATAATGGTTTCGTACAAACCGGGAAAACATTTCAGTTATATGTTAGGAGGTGGTGGCGAATTTGCCCATACCGGAAATTTGTTTTTGTTTCGTGTCGGTCTCGAATATGGCTACCACCTGTCAAAAAATTGGGAATTGAATGCAAATGTGACCAATGATTTAAAAGTAAACGCCTACAATTCGTGGGCAATCGGTTTGGGCGTAAGCCGGGTATTTTATTAAAAAGCTGGCACAACAGCCAATCTCGGATTGACCAGTATCAAGTCTTCTGAGAAGGTTGCAAATCAGCCCCAACCAAAACTAAGACTCGCCCCAAGCCAGTCACAGTTCACACACGACTAAAACTGACATTTGCCTATTTTGAGATTGGTTTGTAAAGGCATTGCATTATCTTTGCCGCTTCAAAATTGCAACCATGATCACAGTCAATGACATAGCCGTCCAGTTTGGCGGTACCACACTTTTCAGCGAGGTTTCGTTCGCCATCAATGAAAACGACAAAATCGCACTGATGGGGAAAAACGGCGCCGGAAAGTCCACGCTACTCAAAATTATCGCCGGAGAAAGCAAACCCTCATCAGGAAGCGTTTCTGCGCCAAAAGAAGCCGTCATCGCTTACCTGCCACAGCATCTGCTTACCAAAGATGGGTCGACGGTGATGGAGGAAGCCTCAAAAGCCTTCAGCGAAATCTTCAAGATGAAAGCAGAAATCGACGATCTCAACGAACAGCTCACCGTTCGTACCGATTACGAATCCGACGATTATATGAAGCTCATCGAACGCGTATCTGATTTGAGCGAGAAATTCTACGCGATAGAAGAAGTCAACTACGAAGCCGAAGTCGAGAAAATCCTTGCGGGGCTTGGTTTTGAACGATCCGACTTCACGCGCCAAACCTCAGAGTTTTCAGGTGGCTGGCGCATGCGAATCGAACTTGCCAAAATCCTGCTCAGAAAACCCGACCTGATCCTGCTCGATGAGCCCACCAACCACATGGACATCGAAAGTATCCAGTGGCTCGAGGATTTTTTGATCAATTCGGCCAAAGCCGTCGTGGTCATTTCGCACGACCGCGCGTTTGTAGACAACATCACCAACCGCACCATCGAGGTGACCATGGGCCGAATCTACGACTACAAAGCCAAATACACGCACTACCTGGAATTGCGCAAAGACCGCCGCATCCACCAGCAAAAAGCCTATGATGAGCAGCAAAAGATGATTGCCGAGAACCAGGCATTCATCGATCGTTTCAGGGGAACCTTTTCTAAAACCGATGCCGTGCAATCGCGCGTGAAGATGCTCGAAAAGCTAACAATTGTTGAGGTAGATGAGGTAGATACGTCGGCCTTGAAACTCAAATTCCCGCCGGCCATACGATCAGGGCAATACCCGGTCGTGGTCAAGGATTTAGAAAAATCGTACGGTGACCACCTTGTTTTCAAGGATGCAAACATCGTCATTGAACGTGGAGACAAAGTGGCTTTCGTGGGTAAAAACGGCGAAGGAAAATCTACGATGATCAAGGCCATCATGAAAGAAATCGAGATCAACAGCGGTTCGGTCGAAATCGGCCACAATGCGCAAATCGGTTATTTCGCCCAAAACCAAGCCTCATTGCTCGACGAGAATGCCACAATTTTCGAAACCATAGACAACATTGCCGTGGGCGACATCCGAACCCAAATCAAGAACATCCTGGGCGCGTTCATGTTCCAGGGCGACGACATCACCAAGAAAGTAAAAGTACTTTCGGGCGGCGAAAAGACGCGTCTGGCCATGATCAAATTACTGCTCGAACCCGTAAACCTACTCATCCTCGATGAGCCGTCCAACCACCTCGACATGAAAACCAAAGACATCATCAAAGACGCGCTGCGTGATTTCGATGGTACCTTAATATTGGTTTCGCACGACCGTGACTTCCTCGATGGTCTGGCAACCAAGGTTTTTGAATTTGGCAACAAACGTGTAAAAGAGCACTTTGAGGATATTAAAGGGTTTTTAGAGCATAAGAAGATGGAGAGTTTGCGGGAGATTGAGAAGTAGGAGCTGGTTCCCGCTTTGCGCTGTATCTTTTGTCCGCTAAAGAAGCGGAACAAAAGGATGCCGCTGCACCCGAGGCCACAGGCCGAACTGACCGAACACAAAATTTCAAATTATTATTTTGTGAGGTAATCGGGGCTATGCTGCCGCAGGCTTTCTTTTGTCTTGAAACAAATGCAATTCACCGAACACCGCTTACAAATATTAGAGCGGTGAGGTAAAAGAAACAAAAATTCAAGGCTCTGCGAATAAAAAGCTAAAAGCTACTTCGAAAATCGGGCGTACGCTAGGCCGTTCGCTTTGCAAGCTCACTTTTCACGCTCCCGCTGCCGATTTCCTCATTGCTTTTCACGCTTTTTCTCCGAAGGCCACTAAGTCGGAAGTGTTCATTTTATCTTTGCTTCGCCAGTTCGGCCTTTGGCCTCGGGTCGCTGGCTGAAGCTGCACGAAAAATCCTTCTAAGATGTTTCCCGTTTAAAGGTACGATTGTCTCCGGTGAGGACTTTCGGAGCTGCAGGAATCCATCTAGGAAAGTTATCGAATCAACGGATGAATCATTCCGGCGAGGATTTTCGGCGCAGCGCGCAAGCCGAAAATAAAATATACACTTCATGCCTGGCGCGACATTAATTAGAATCGTAGACCCGAGGCCAAAGGCCGAACTGGCGAAGCAAAACAACGAAAAAAAGCGGCAGCTGGAGCGTGAAAAGTGAGCCTGCAAGGCGAACGGCTTAGCGAAAGCCCGCTTTTTGAGGTAGTTTTCAAGATTCTAATTGCTGGAGCAAGGGCCTTTTGTTTACTTTTGGGCCCTAGCCAAAAGTAAATAGCCCTGATGGCAGCGGATATCCTTTTGCAGCGAGGAACGAGCGCGAAAGATAGCAGCGCACAGCAGGTTCCCGGCTTCAAAAAAAAAGGCAAACGAAACCGCTTGCCTTCTCCAACAATATAATCAAACACTAATTCAACGCACACTAAATTTTATATCACTTTCTACAAGCCGTATGAACTCGGCTTTGTAGCCATCCGCATCATTGGTCAAGCCTGATTGCGCAAGCTTTTTAATGTCCTCCGACGACTGGTTCGCCACGAGTTTCGACTCGCGCAATTTGAGGCCAAACCAAGCCACCGCCGCACAGAATTTGAAATCCTGTGACGCGTTGCTGAGGCTTTCGGCTTTGTTGCCAATCACTTCAACCATCTCGGTGCTTTTGTCGCCATCGGGCTTTTTATAGCGGAATTTGACCGTGGCGAGTTCGTCGTTGTAAACCGTTCCCGTGGCTTCAGTTTTGGAATATTTCAAGGCTGGCGTACTTTCAAGGAATTCACTTTTTACACCAACCGGAATGATTTCATATAAAGCCGTCACGGTATGCCCGCTGCCAAGTTCGCCGGCATCGATCTTGTCGTTGGTGAAATCCTCTGGACGCAATTTACGGTTTTCGTATCCGATGAGTCGATAAGCCGCTACCTGTTTCGGGTTGAACTCGATCTGGATTTTCACGTCCTTGGCAATCGCGTACATTGAGCCTTTGAATTCCTTGCCCAAAAAGCGGTTGGCTTCCTGGATGTTGTCGATATAAGCGTAGTTCCCGTTGCCTTTGTCGGCGAGCGTTTCCATCTTACTGTCCTTGTAATTGCCCATGCCATAACCCAAACAGGTTAAGAATACACCCGATTTGCGCTTTTCCTCGATGAGTTTTTCCATATCTGAATTTGAGTTCGCGCCCACATTGAAATCGCCGTCGGTAGCCAAAATCACCCGGTTGTTGCCATTTTTGATGAAATGTTCCTGGGCCACTTGATACGCCAATTGGATGCCAGCGCCTCCAGCCGTGCTTCCGCCTGCAGTCAAAGCTTGGAGCGCATCGACTATTTTTTGTTTTTCGTTGCCGGGCGTGGTGGGGAGCACCAAACCGGCAGCGCCTGCGTAGACCACAATAGCGACCTGGTCTTCGGCGCGCAGTTCCCTAACGAGAATTTTGAGCGATTGTACGAGCAGCGGTAGTTTATTTTCGGCATGCATCGAACCCGAAACATCAATGAGGAAAACCAGGTTAGAGGCAGGCAAATCGGCTGTTGGCAACTGTTTGCCTTGTAGACCGATGCGCAGCAATTTGTGGTTGTTGTTCCAAGGCGAGGCGCTGTATTCGGTGTTGATCGAAAACGGATGCGCGTCTTTGGGCTGCGGATATCGGTATTTGAAAAAGTTCACCATTTCCTCTACGCGTACGGCGTCTTTGGGTACCGCTTGCCCATTGTTGATGAACCGGCGAACGTTCGTGTATGAGGCATTATCGACATCGATAGAAAAAGTAGACAAGGGTGCGTTTTTAGGCGCCTCGAATGGGTTTTCTATAAAAGAATCGTAGTCTTCGGTGTTGCTATCGAGGCGTTGGTTTTGCTGGTAGTTTTGGCGGGACACTTCTTTAACATTGGGCATGCTGGCATAACCGCGAATCATCACTTTTGTCGATGCGCCCGCAACAACATTCACGCCGGGTGCACGTGACGGCAATGATAACTCTTGAGCAGTTGTTTTTGGGGCAGGGTAACCGAGCGCATCTTGTTCGCGCTTGACATGGAGATCCTTGACAACAACTTCGTTTACGGTTCCGACAGTTTCGGTCAGTTTGACATTAAGCACCGGGTTGCCGCTGATTTTTACACTTTTGTCTTTGTATCCCAGAAAGCTAAAAACAAGTGTTTCGCCTTTGCTGGCTTTGATTGTGTATTGCCCGTTAACGTTGGTTTTTGTACCGCGTCCAGTGCCTTTAACGCGCACCGTGGCTTCTGGTAACGGCCCGGAATCATCCGAAACCACACCACTAATGGTCATTGCGGTCTGCACAGGACCAGCGATTTTATGTACGCCGAATGAGGCGAAAACTACAAGCATAACAATGCCTGATGAAAACATTTTGAGCTTTTTCATGACGATGGATTTTTTAAAATGTTAATGATTTACTCCTTGCGCGTCGGAGCGGGTTTTTGGTTTTTGGTGGCAATGATGACCACGCCTTTTTGCCCTTTTTTTCCGTAAGCGGCAATCGCTTTGTCGCCCTGCAGGATTGACAAGGATTCGATTTGTTGTTGGCCAAGCGGATGGTAAGGGCTGGTAGGATTCGGGCCAAACAATTCCTGCTCGGTATACTGGTGGCCGTTAATGATGTACAGCGGATCGTCGAGTACCACGATGCTTTCGACGGCTTCTGGATCCATTTGGGAAAGTCCTTGCTGTAAGGCCTGTTTGTCGGTGTTGGCGGTGATCGCTTTACCATCTAAGACGACCAGTGGAACACTTTTCTCAGCAGGGTAGATTTGTGGTTTTTTTGGTGTCGTACTTCTTTTGGCCTCGGCTTGTTCCCGTTTGACGCCGCGTGCATCGAAAACGCGGTTCTGGAACACGTCGTCAGTTTCACTTTGGTCGTCTGAAATTTTCTTTTCTTTGGCAATGGCTTCTTTTTCAGCATATCCGGATGCGGCTCCTGATATTTCATTGGAGGCAGATTGCGGTGCAGGCGTTGCCACAACAGATTCATCGGCTACTGAAATTATCGCATTCGCGGACGGTACAGCAGGTTGGGCATTTGCGGCTTTGGTGGTTTTATCGTTTGCCTGGGAAACCTGGATTGATGGCGATGGCAATTGAGTTTGCGTGTCTTTTACCGGAAGTGCGAATTCTTGTATCGTGAGCGGAGCGTCGGCTGGTTTTTTTTGAATGGGTAATTCGAGTGCGGGCTCGCTGGGTTTGAAAATTTGGTAAGACAAGGTAAAAACGAGTAGGAACGAGGCGGCTACGGCAATTTTCTTCCAGAGTTGGTTCTGCTTTTTGAGTACTTTGTTGTCGAGTTTGCTCTCTACGCGCGACCAGACTTTGTCTATCGACGGGAAATGCTCGGCCTCGGGATTGAGCGAAGCTTGTTTTATTTTTTCGAAAATTTTATCGTCGTTTTCCATTATTCTGCTTTTTGGTAATACAACTGGTTGACCAATTGTTTGAGTTTTGTTTTGGCCGCGTTGAGCTGCGATTTAGACGTTCCTTCTGAGATGTGCAGCATTTCTGCGATTTCCTTATGGCCGTAACCTTCAATGACAAATAAGGTAAAAATGGTTTTGCAGCCTTCGGGGATTTGACCCAGCAGGTTGAGCAGGTCGGCTTCCTCGAGTTCGGTGGCGGCCTCAACCACAGGCTGTGACAGTAGTTTCACGTCATCGAGGTACATATTGAAATTGACATTTTTGCGGATCGTGAGCAAACACTGGTTCACAACGATTTTCCTGGCCCAGCCTTCAAAAGCCTTGATTTCCTTGAGTTGGTCGAGTTTGGTAAAGATGATGAAGAACGCATCGGCCATGGCTTCTTCTATCTCCTCCTGCTTTTTGAGGTAGCGCTTGCAACTGCGGTATAACTTGGGCGCCATATAATCGTATACTTGCCGCTGCGCATCGCGTTGCATTTTTTTACAGGCTGTTATGAGGGATTCATCTATCACAATCGAGGTCTTTATGCTAAAGAGACGCCAAAAGCAGAAAAGGTTGGCAAGCCGGCTATTTTTTTTCTGCCGATCGCCGTTACTTGCGTACAGATAGTTTGTAAATATTTGATTCTAAGACCTGTGTGTCGTTATCTTCACAGAGCAAAAATTCGAGTTGGTGTGCGCTGTTCTGGTACAAAGTAAGCCCTTCAAACTTGTGTTGGTTTGAAACCTGGAGTGTCTTGCCAATTTTCATGGTTTCGAGGTCGACACTGCCAATCAGGCTGCCAAGGACTTGGCCATCCTCATAAGTCGAGGCCGAATCTTCGGCGCAGGCCAGGAAATACAGTTGGCCGTCTACCAAAACCGCGTCGGTGAAACTGCTGCGCACGCTTTTAATTTTGGGAAGTTTGTACTGGTTGTATAAAATGGTAAAGTCGTTTTCGAGATTTTTGCCGTTTACCGTAAAGATTCCATTCTGCGCCGATTGGCCGTTGCCGCGTTGCAGGAAATACCATTGTTCGCCGGTAAATACCACGCCTTCTATGTTGAAATCTTGGGGTGTGATGTTCCCGAAACTTTGCATGAGCGAATAGAGGTAAGACAGGTCTACGGTTTTCATGGTTTGGGTTTGGGTGTTGACCTGCACCATTTTATTGCGATTTGGGGTCGAGCCAGAGCCGAAGATGTAAAAATCATCGCCGTAACTGGCCATGGCTTCATAGTCTGCTTTGGTCTTTTTGGGGATATTGTCTGTGGTGGGATTGCCGTCTAGGCTGGTTTTTTCAAGGGCTTGGGTTTTGATGTTGTACTCGAACAAAGCATTGCTGCTGTCGGAGATGACAAAAACGCTGTCGCCTTTATAGATGAGGCCGGACGCCGATCCGATGCCGATGATGTGGAAGAGTAATTCGAGCTGGAACTTGACCATGAATGAAAATTGAGGTTGATGGAGGTACGCGACTAGCCCTGATGGAAGCGGCATCCTTTTGCTTTCTTCTTTAGAAAGCAAAAGATACAGCGCACAGCAGGAAATAGCTTCAATAAATCCTTAAATTTGAAAGTATAAATATAAAACCAATTTCAATGCGACCCGTTAATCCAGACGATTTTAAAGTAACAAAGAAGATTCAGCTTACTGATTGGCCCACGCACCTGCATGTCAATGCCGATGACGACGAGAAAGAAGAGGCCATGGACGCCATCGTGGAGAAACTCAGCAAACTTCAGGATGTGATGTACGCACATAACCGTTACGCGGTTTTGATTTGTTTTCAAGGCATGGACACGTCTGGGAAAGACAGTTTGATTCGGGAGGTTTTCAAACAGTTCAACCCGCGCGGGATGGTCGTGAACAGTTTTAAGGTACCCAGCGCCACCGAGCTTGGGCATGATTATTTGTGGCGGCATTATATCGCGCTGCCCGAGAAGGGAAAATTTGGGATTTTCAACCGGACGCATTATGAAAATGTGCTCGTGACGCGCGTGCATCCCGAGTATATTTTGAATGAAAATTTACCGGGAATCGAATCTGTGGACGACATCAGGCCGCAGTTTTGGCAGGATAGGATGGAGCAGATCCGCAATTTTGAGAAGCACATCGTGCAGAACGGCACCATCGTCTTTAAGTTCTACATGCACCTGAGCAAAGAGGAGCAACGGCAAAGGCTGCTTCGGAGGCTTGAAGAAAATGACCACAATTGGAAATTTTCGCCAGGCGATCTCAAGGAACGCCTGCTTTGGGACGATTATATGAGATATTATGAGGAAGCGATTAATGCCACCTCGACAGAAAAGGCACCATGGTTTGTGATTCCTGCCGACGATAAGGAAATGGCGCGCTACATCGTGGCGGCAATCATCTGGAAAACGATGCAACAATACACCGACATCGTCGAGCCCGAACTCGATGACGAAATCAAGGCCAACCTCAAAGCGTATGAAGCGCAGTTGCGCAAGGAAATCTAACCGTTGTTTTTAAACACAGATTGCACGAATTTCACAGATTCTAGTTTGTGAAATTCGTGCAATCTGTGTTTTACAACAGTTGGCTCAGGTTGATGGCAAACTTCCTGAGCTTATTGTATCAAAAGGGTTTACAACTTAAAACCGTAGGCGATTCTCAAGCCCAATTGCCCTGTGCCTTTACTTACCGTACCTCCAAAAATAGAATTCGTGGTATAGATCGGGAATTCTGAATAGTGCTCATATCGCAAGCTGATGTCAAACCATTTGTTGGCGTAACCGATGCTGGGCGAAAGGATTAAAGTAGTGTCGTCATAGTTGTTGGTGACTGCAAATCCGGCGCCGGCTTCACCCATGGCGTAGAATTGGTCTTCCCAGAAAAATGCCTTGAAACCGGCTTTGGCCGGGATGAATCCGAGGTCGTTGTTTTTTCCGTCGATGAACAAGTTGGTGAAACCGGTCGTCAACGTGATGGAGTACCTTTTTGAAAGGTCATACTGCAGGCGCACGTCACCGCCGAGGCCAAATTCGTATGGATCATCGAACACATAACCGGGCGAGACACCAAAGCCGAGACGGAATCCCTGGTCGTAATTGGTGGCTTTTTCAATGGGCGTGTTTCCCGGAACGGGCGCGGTCTGTGCAGCCAACTGCTGCGTGAGTAATGCGGTAAACGCGATTACAGAAAGGATCTGGATTTTTGCTAGGATTTTCATAGTGTTAGATTTGTTATTTAATAATGATTCTAGAATAGTACAATGCGCTTTGATTGCGTTGGTAAAACTAGTTTCATTTAGCAGGAATAGCCTTATATTATTACCAGATAAGGTTTCGTTTTTCGTAGAGCCGACGTTTTTCGTAGTAAAAGACTACAAGAATTGTGTGAAATCGTTGGCTTTTTCGGTTTCGAAGTCACTATTTTTGCATCGCCATCGCCCAAGAGCGCGTGTGCGTGAATACAATTTTAAGCGCAACCATGAATTTATCCCACTATACCAAAGAGTTTTCGTATAACCTCAAGCTCGCATATCCCGTTATCCTCGGGATGTTGGGCCACACACTCATTGGCATTGTAGACAACATTATGGTTGGGAAATTGGGATCTACAGAACTCGCTGCGGTGTCACTCGGCAACAGCTTTATTTTTATCGCGATGTCGCTCGGCATTGGTTTCTCGACCGCGATTACGCCCATCATTGCCGAAGCCGACGCCGAAAAGGACGATGCCAAAATCCGTACGACGTTTCACCAC
>Ga0138256_10005456_pt1 | contig 13447 bp, 10 predicted proteins | sample KNB2016incub_MG_FD_105486 | JGI IMG/M metagenome (GOLD analysis project Ga0138256, IMG submission 105486) | Active sludge microbial communities from wastewater in Klosterneuburg, Austria - KNB2014incub_MG | ecosystem: Engineered > WWTP > Activated sludge > Unclassified | place: Austria...
AGCGTTTCAGTTTATAATATCGTTGATGCGTTCAACGCATTGCTGGCCCTTTGTGCCGTAAATAAAAAGGCTTTGTTAAGCAAGCCGTCCCGGTACAGCCGCCTCAAGTTTCTGGTATCGGTAAATACAGAACAGATTTACCAAACATTTTTGACCACCACTTTGACTTTCAAAGGTGTTAATACCACAGAGCAGGGTATTAACAAGTTCAAAGGTTACGAGATCGTTCCTTTGGCCGGTATTCCTGACGACACAATTGTATTCACCGAAGCTCTGGATGATACAAGCTCCAACCTGTATGTGGGTATGAACAGTACAGAAGATAATAACCTGCAACTGCAAAGATTACAGGCGAACTCTGAGCTTTTCTTCCTGAAAGGGCTTATGAAGTACGATGTGCAGTATGGTTTCAGTGAGCAGGTATTCTTATATACCACACTGGTAATTGGAGATTTTTCAGTGTAACCCGGAGTGAGTGAGTAAAAAAGTAAAAAACCTAAAATTCATTTCATTTTAAAAAAAAGTTTTATGAAAAAAATACTTTGCTTTGTTTTTGTGATAGCCATTGGTTTTGTAGTTAACAGCGTATCAGCTCAGTACACTACTCCCCGGACGGGAACGGGTGTACGGTATGATCCACGCAATTTGAATTACGAATACGCCACAAAAACAGATGCGGCCAGTGCTACCATTGACACGTTCACTGTTTATCCCCGGTCATGGCAAACTACTTACCGGTTGGTATTAGTTGATAGTGTTTGTGCAGGGAACCCTACACTTACAAAATCTTATGCTGGAGATAAAATACAATTTATTGTCTCAGCGGCCAGTGGCACACCGGTACTAAAATTTGTTGGATCGAATTGGGTGACAGCTGGAAATGTAACAATGACTACCCGACTAAGATCGGTGATAGACTTTGTTTTCGATGGGGCCAAATGGGTTGAAGCGGGCAGGTACACTCAATAACCACCTGAGTATTTAATCTGCGCCCCTACATTGTTCATTTCTATTAAAGCGATCTTTTGTATGGAAAAATTGATTACATTTTTTAACCTAAAGCCAAATGTGAATGAACTTTGGGTTAACGCATCCGGAGATTTTCAGCCAACCGAGGGTATTTCTTTTAATAAGAAGGTTACAAGGGAAGAAGTATTAGGAGCTGCCGATGCTGCCGATGCTGCCACTGCTGCTGCCGCTAATCCTGAACTTCCAGTTGTTGAAAAGCCAGTTGTTGAAAAGAAAAATGTCACTCCACATAAAAAATAGTGTATCGGGAGTTGATATTCCTATACAAAATCTTCAAAAGTTTTTGTATAAAAAATTAAAAGCTCTTTGGCCCGTTGACGATTCGAATTTTGATGGGTATGGGAGAGTGTATCGAAACTCAAACGACAAGGGGTATATTCCGGAATTGTTTGAGAGTTCAACTGAACCGGGGAATACTAAGTATAAGCCTGTTTATTTTAATAAGAGCAACAAAGGTTTATTTTTTTTCTCAACGGATGATCAGGAGACGTATAAAGACGGGACGGCAACTGTAAGGGTTTATTTGATATTCATAGTTAATGTAGCTCTTTTAAAAGATAAAATACCACACCGGGGTGATGAAGAAGTGAGGAATGATGTTCGCCAGTTGTGTTCTTTGGGATTGCATGAAATGTCCTTAACGGGAACAGAAACTGGTTTTTCAAATGTGTTTAAACAGTTTAACGGGTTGGTAAATAAGGATGGGGAAGTTTTTGAAGATAGGCACCCTCTTTATTGTTTCAAAATAAATATGCAGTTGGCTTACCAGCCAGCGGAAATAAAATGTTAAAACTTTAAAACTTTATAAATGGCACTAATAAACCCTTGTAGCATAGAAACTACACCTTCGAATACAGGAAGCGAATGTTCTGATGCTTTGAAAGCCGCAGCCATGCTTATTATGGTTCCAAAGGCAGCAACGTGGACGGATACCGATCTACTTGATTTTACTGCTTTTCTGGAAACTAAAATTCATGCAGCAGCAGCTTCCCGGTTTTTCCCAATTTTCGGTAATTCGGCTCCCATTCGTTCTATAAAAGATTCCCCGGAGGCTGATGTGTTGGAAACGATGGAAGATGGAAGTGTTCAGTTTATTCGTTATGGTATGTTCAACAGAACATTCATGACAACTGAGGGTGGTTTGTGTTTGGCCCGTGCATTGATGGCAATGCGTAATAATTATGCCTTTATTGAGGTTGATATTACAGGTCAGGTAGCCATGATGAAAAATGCTGATGGCACTTATTCTGGTTTCCCGGTAAATCTGGCGTACGCCCCGGTACCTGAATTAGCTAACCTGAAAACCTCTTACAAAAATCAGTTCATGCTTTCTTTCAGCCCCAATAACTACATTAAAAAGGGTGTAGTATTCGCTGGAGATACAACCGAAGATATTTTATCCCTGAGAGGCCTGTATGATACAGCTGTTACAGCTGCCGCTACGACTCAGACCACTACGAATATCTTTGTTAATGTTGCCACCATTTGCGGCAATACTGATCTGATAGAGCTGTATGCAGGCACACTGGCAGTTCCGGCAAATTTCATCATTACCAAAGTTTCTGATGGCACTACTCAGGTAGCTTCTGCCGCTACGATTGTAGCTGGAGAAATGAGGCTTACCGGTACTTATGTGAGTGCTGCAAGTTATTATGTAGCGCTGGCTGCACCTTCTGTTTTGAAGGCGGCTGGAATAGAAGGATATGAGGGTACTGTGAAAGCAACCGTTGTGATCCCATAAGATGCAATTAACTGGAGAACAGATAGCGTGGATTGAAAAAGAAGTTTACGTTATCTGTCCTCTTCAAAAGAATGAAGATCAGTTTTGTGCTAAGAGGAAAAAGAAGATAAGTGATTTGAGGGCACAAGTAAAACAAAGTCTTATAAATAGGTTGGTAAAAGAAAATTTCAGTATGGTTAAAAGTTATTCAGGCGTTTCGGTAGAGACTGATCACCCTACAATACAAGCGGCAAAAAATGTTGAAGATATAGTTCGCCTTGGTTTGTTTGATCATTTATCTAAAGACGAAGAGAAGGCAGCAGCAAAAGAATTGCTGGAGGACATTAAGCCGAAAAAAGCCAAAGATGTGCTAAGGCCGGAAGGGATTATCTAATACCCCCTATGTAAAATACCGAAAAGGCAGGCACAAAATGTCTGCCTTTTGTTTTTATGTTAGATGGATTAAAAAAAATAATTGATGATCTTGGTTCCTTTGATCCACAAAAGGAATACGAAACAATTATTGAAGATAATGCTGAGATTATTGTTGACCTGAATAGAGATCAGATGATGGAGGGCCGGGGTGTTGATGGAGAATTTTTACGTCCTTATTACAGTGAGAACCCTTATTTTAAAACTCCTGAATCAGCTGCCAGATATGCTAGGTGGAAGCAAAAAATTACTCCTAATCCACAACGACCTCTTGACGTTCCGAACCTTTTTATTAATGGGTACCTGCATGGATCACTTTACGGGAAGGTAACAGGTAAGGACACGCTATATACACAATTTGAAGTTGAAAGTGATGTGCCGTTTGCTGAAAGTGCATTTCGAGTGCATAAAAACGCACTAGGATTAAATGCCGAAAAGCGACTTTTGTTTGCAGAAGAGATTTTATTGCCAGAATTTTTAAACCAGCTCAAAGAAAAAACCGGACTTCAATGATGATAACAAAATGTTCAGAGTGTAGTATTAAGTTATTTATGACCTGTCTATTTGGAAAGAATACCGAAGGGCTGAATGGTGGTGACTTTGATAAAATATTTACAGAGTATATTGATCTGTCTGGTATTGGAGAAACTAAAGAATACGATCTATTGTGGAGTATTCATAACATACAATCACGGGTAACTTTTATAGCGGCCATGATAGATTTGCAGAAAAAATTCTTCAAGGAATTTGATATGCCATTTGTAAATGCTTTTGATGATTTTCGTTCGTATGGGCACCGGTTAAAGTGGAACCCGGAGAAGCCAGAAGAGTTCCTTAATCAGTTACGAATGATAGAGGTAAGGGAAAAGAAATTTCAGGCTGAATTAGATGCTAAAGTTGTTGAATTGCAAAAATTAAAAAAGGAAGGGGTGACGGCAGATTCAAATGGTAGGGCCGATTTTGTCCGTCAGTTAAATAGTCTTGGGAAGGCTGGGTTTAGAATTGATAAAGACAAAACTGATATGGAAGAATTGGCGTTGATGATAAGGGATCAAAACCAAATTGTTAAGGATCAAATAAAAGCCGGTTGATATGGGACAAAATATTATTGACTTAGGTTTTGATATTACTAAATTCAGTAAGGAGAAGCAGGCCATTTATGATGATCTGATGGCTATTTATGATTTGAGTAAAAAGGTAAGCGAAACAAAAATATCAATGGGTGGTAATTGGGCTGATTTAAAAGCTCAGGTTGAGGCATTGAAGAAACAGGTAAGTGATTTACAGGAGGCTAACTTAAAATATGCACAATCGCAGCAGGCGGCCAACATAGAGGCTACTAAAGCTGTTGCCACTGGAATTAAACTGACGGAAGCAAAGAAGCAGGAAGGGCAGGAGACGGCTAAATTAACGGGTGTGCAGGAGGCTTATAATGCTGGGCAAAAGAAGTTTCAGGAAATGCTGGCAAATAACCAGATACAGTTGAACAAACTGAGGGTGTCGAAAAAGGAATTGGCCGATATGTTCCGGGCCGATCTGATAACAGAAGAGGAGTATATACAGTTGTTGGCAATTGTGAATGAAGAGACTCTTAAATATTCGGAAAGTAATAAACAGTTGACGTTGGGCTTGAAGAATATGGAAAAGATTTCTCAGGAAACTGAGGGGTCATTAAATCAGTTGCGGGCTCAGTTGAATTTAATGGTGTATGTGCAGGATAAAATGAGTGGGTCAACGGAAGAGGATATTGCATTAAAGGCTGAACTAGGTGAGGAGATAAAACGATTGACAAAAGATATTAGTGATCAGGAACAGGCACAGTTAAAGTTCTCCCGGAATGTGGGTAATTATGCTAACAGCATGGCCGATGGATTTGAGAAAGTGAGGGCTGAGATTGCCAGATTGAAGGCTGAGGGACAATCACTGGAGGATTTGCGATCTACCGATCCGGCAGGTTTTTCGGCTCGGGGAGGAGATGCTGAGATACAGAGAACAACTGCGGCAATATCAGAGCTGGAGAAGGTACAGAAGGTTGCGCTGAATACGAATAGCAATCTTACCACTACGGTTGCAAAGTTGGGCCGGGAGTATATTACAATGGCTTCTAACGGGAATGTAAGTAAAGAGTTTTTGGAGCAGTTTGAAGCAGAATTAATAAAGGCTACAAAAGAAGCTAACGATCTGAAAGAAGGGATGAAGGCTATGGCTTCGCAGACAAGAGGTTTTGATATAATGTCTAGTGCTGTAAATACAGTGGCATCTAGTTTTCAGTTAGCAGCAGGAGCCGCCGCTATGTTTGGAGTCAAGGAAGAGAATGTTGCAAAGATTACGATGCAAATGGTAGCGGTTCAAAATGTGGCTAACGGAGTAAGAGAGTTGGCTAGAGAATTTACCAATAAGGCTTCTGCGGCTGGAATGTTTTATGCTTTTGTTCAAAAACAAATTGCAGTTGCTACTGATGCCTCCGCAGCTGCATCAAAGAGGTGGATGGCTTCTTTAAGGTTATTTGGAATTGCTGGTACTGTCATTGGTGCTATTGTTTTTGCTTACAAGTTATTAAGCGATCAGTTATCAGATGTAGCTAGAAAACAAAAGATTCTTACTGATATAAATGATAAGGCAGCTGAGAGTATAGGAAGTGAATTGGCCGTTCTTGAAACTTTTAGAAGAAAACTTAACGATGTTACTTTGTCCACAGATGAAAGGGTAAAAGTTGCAAAAAAATACAATGAAACTGCGGAAGATGCTAATAAGATTGATCTTACGATGATTGATAACCTTCAAACTATAAATGATAAACTTAGCGACCAAAATACGTTAATTATACAAAGGGCAGTTAGTTTGGCTGCCACAGCAGAGTTGGGTAAAAAGGCAGCTGACTATGTAAGAAATCAACTGGATTACGAGCAAATAGCAGAGAAAACAGGGCTGTCTCCTGAGCTTCTTGAAAAAGAAATTAATTTTTATAATAACCGGGCTTTACTTAAAAAGGCTGATTTTAAATTAACAATAGCAGAAAGGGAAGAAAAAACAAAACTTCAAAAGCAGCAAGAAACTATATTAGGGCTTTCAACAAAGGAGATCGGTCAACTTCAAAACTTAATCGAAAAGAGGAATAAATCAAAACAAGAATTAAAAGAAACTGGTGATTTACTTTCAAAGTTAATTATATCAAACGACCCCAAAAAAGGCAAAGAATCAGACGTATCAGACGTATCAAAAAAAATTAACGACTTAATATTAAAAAATGAAGAGGAGTATAGAATAGCACATCAGGCAATAAAAGAAAAAAATATTCAGGACGATATTGATGCCGCAAGTAGATTGCTGGAAAATGAAGAGCTTTCTTTTGCTGAAAGGATCGCCGCTGAAAGGGATTTTTATAATAGCTCAGTTGAGTTGATTGTATCACAAAGAGATTTCCAGTTATCTCAAATGAAACTAAAAAATGCCGAAGAAGTAGAAGAGGCTGAGGGAAACAAACAACTTCTTCTGGAAATAGAGAAGGCGTACAAGGAGCAAAAGGAGCTGGTTATTATAAATGCAGATGCTAAAATACAGGCCGCAAACAGAAAGTCAGAGGCGTTTATTACTGAGGAGATGGAGAAAGGTGAAAAGGAGAGATTAGCATTAAAACTAAAATACCAATTAGAAGCTCAGGCTCATTTTTCAAGCGCAGAGGAAATTCGCAGGAGTGACATTACCTTAGCAGGGGAGTTGGAAATGTTTGAGCTGGAAAAGAGACATAAGTCAGGGTTAATTAGTGACAAGAAATATCAGGAAGAGAAATTAAGAATTTCCACAGAAACTCAGGTTAAGATGCTAAAGGCAGAACTGGAGTTTACTCAGGAAGTTTCAAAGCTGGCCTATATCCGGGCTCAGGCTATCGGTGATCAGGAAAGCATGGATAGGTTGGCAGCCTCTTTTCAGAAAATAAAAGAGATTAGTCAGAAGGTCAATATTGCCATGCAGGGATTGGCTGATATTAGTAATAAAAAAAGTTTCAGTGAAGGGTTTAAAGAATGGGCCTCAGACTTTGCCAATATTGCCACTGCTGCTGGGCAAACAATTAGCTTCATTGGTGGGCTTGTTGATGCCGCCAATATCAGGCAGAAAAATGCTATTCAGGAGCTGATAAATGAAAATAATAAGTATGGTGAGGCAGAGCTGGAACGTATAACAAATTCTACCTTATCTGAGCAGGACAAGGCTGCAAGGATCATTCAATTGAAAGCCGAAGTTGATGCGAAAAACCAGCAATATGCCAGAAGGCAAAAGGAGTTAGATATTCAGAAGGCGAAGTTTGATAAAGCAGCTGCTATTTCTGCAATAATACTGAATACCGCTGTTTCTATTTCAAAAGTACTTGGAAATCCTTTTATGGTGGCACTAGTAGCTGCATTAGGAGCAGTTCAATTAGCTGTTGCTGTTGCTACTCCTATCCCAACGTATGCAGAAGGTACTGATGATCACCCCGGAGGTTTAGCTAGGTATGGTGAGGCCGGTAAAGAGAAGGTAATTCTTCCGGATGGCCGTTCTTTTATAGCCGAAAAAGATACCACCAGTTATTTGCCTAAAGGAACAAAGGTTATTCCGTTGACTTCGGATTCGATAAATAATTCTATGTATGGTAGCATGATCCAAAATACAGCGGATCGGTTAGCATTAGTGGAAGCCATTGAAAAAAAAGGTAGTAATGATGCTTGGAAAATTGCAAAGTGGCAGGCTGAACAAACTAGGGCTGCACTGGAAGCAAATAATAAGAAGCAGCCTATAAATATTACTAACAAGATCAGTTTTGACTGGATAAGCTATGTAAATAAAAACATAAACGGAAAGGCATGAGTGTTCCAGAAAAATTATGGTTGCATTTTATAGTGGATTCTCTTAATCGTTCATTGTATGTAGAGAACGGGGTGATAAAGAGAAGTTCGCCGCCTGTCCCGTTGCCTCAGCTAGCAAGGGGTTGGAAGGATAGCCAAATAAGTTTTGGGACAAATCAAAAATATTGGAACCTGCAAAGATCGTACACGGTGCCTATGTTTTTTGTTGGAGATGGCGCTGATATATGCTGGGATGCAATTTATTCCCGGAAGGGTTATGAAGAGGAGTTGTATATACTTATTCTTAAATTGAATTATGCAACTGGTGTATATGATCTGGAGTATAAAGGGAGACTTGATTTTTCAAAAAATGAAGATTTATTATGGAAAGGTATTACTGTAAATTCCATTGAGGGTGGAGTTTTGACGAAACTCATAGCCAACGATTCAGTACCTTATGAGTTGCCGCTTGATCCTAGCAATAATACAGGGGTTGTTCAAATATTATTTGATGGGGTTAATTTGTATGATCGGTACCGGTACTCACTTATAAATTTTACTCCTGATTATGCTCAAAGGGTTTGGGTAGTACCGTTCCCATTTATCTCAAATGAAGGGGACAGTGTAGGCATAGTGAAAGGGTCACAGAATTTTGAGGAGGTTGCTACCTCTGGCAATCCGGGCACTGCGGCAGCCGTAAATACTTTTTGCGCCAGCTCCGCTAATTATTTTTTTGCATCAAACGCTGCAACATCAATCCGGATCAAAGGACTTTTAAAGTTCCGGGTAAAACAGAATGGAGTAGGGGCTCACGATGTTGAGTGGTATATAAACACTTCACTTGGAAATAAGTATAGCTTATCGCATACGCTTCTTCCAAATATATTGATGGGCGATATAGCGCCACAGTATCAAGATTTTTCCGTAAATATTGATACAACAATTTCCATAGCTCAAAATGAAAATGTATTTCTATTATTGGCTTCATATAGTGTAGCAGCTGGAAGTACGATAGACATATACATATCAGACATTTTTGTGGAATTTTCTTCAAGAGTTCCGGCCTCTTCTGCTTTTGGGTTGCCGGTAATAGATGTGGCAAAGCAGCTAGTTTCAAAAATGACTGACGGGAAATATACAGCTGACAGTGTGTTCTTTTCTAGCAGAACTAATTTGGTATTTACTAGCACAAGTGCATTGCAGAATTATAATTTCCAGTACTATTATGGTTCGTTTGAGATGATTGAGTCAGGAGGGGTGTACCAGATTAAAATACCGGGCCCGCTTCAAGTATTGCCATCAGGGAATCAGTTGGTAATAAATGGTGCAGTTGCTCAAAATGGGGTTTACACTGTATTAAATATTTCTCCACTTATTTTAGGGTACACGACTATAACCGTCTTTGAACCTGTTACGGATCAGGTTTTATCTGGAACGATTTCAACCGTACCTAATTTAAAAATATCATGGCAGGACTTTTTTAATGATGTTGATTGCATTAAGAATATCGGGATGAAAATTGTAAATGATGTTGTGTTTATTGAGCCTAAAGACAGCCTGTACGATGATGATACTGAAATTTTTGATATTGGAGAAATTGCAGACTTAAAAATCCGGTATGCTAGTGAGCTTTTGTGTAATACGGCTACGTTTGGATATAAGACACAGGATTATAGGCAGCGAAACGGTATTTATGAGTTTAATACAACGACAAATTTTAAGCTCCCGGTAAATACACTGAAAAAAGATTATACTAAAGTATTGAAGTCTAGGGCCGATTGTTTTGGTATTGAGTTTATTCGCAGTAATTCACTTATTCGACCAACGCAAGATAATACCGGGGATAATCAGTCATTTATTGTAAACACAAAAGTTAGGCAGGGAGATGTTTCAGCCTTTGTTTCTTTTCTGACAGGATCACCTCAGTTTATGCTTGTCCCTACCAATGTCGCTTTTGTAGTAGGAGATGTTTTTACAATTACTGGAAGTGTCAATAACAATTTTACGCTAACGGTTACTGGAGTTGCATCAATTTTACTTTTTCAGGTCATTTTCGTTTCTGGAGGCCCGCTTGTGACTGAGAACGGGGTGAATGTATTTATAGATTTCCAGACAACAAATTCATGTTTATTATTCAGGGAGACGTATGACAATATTTCTGGTGTGTTGGATGATACCGTTTTTAATATTGAAGAATTGACTCCGCACCGCCTGTTATTGGCACACGGTAATTATCTGAAATCTTTACTGGTTCAGCTTCCCACAGAAAAGATTGAGTTTAAGACAGCTGATAAAAATTCAGCATTGTCAACAACTTTGTCCGGAGTTACAATTGCAGAAAGGCAGACGGAAATTGTCAGTGAGCTTCCGGGAGACATATTGTTTTTGCCTTGGGTTGCTGAGTTCACAACGCCGGTTCCTTTGTCGTTTGCGAAGGTGATGGCTAATATAGGAACTGGCTATGTAAAAGGTACTTTTTACGGTCAGCCTATGTACTTTTTACCTATTGGTAAAATGGATGCAAAGCCCGGAATAAATGCAGCGCAAGTGTGGTCATTATTACTTGCCCCAAAAAACGAGATCGCCAATATTAAGTCTCTATCTTTAGAAGGTCTTTTTACACTAGACGTTATGGGAAATTCAATTTTTACGACAGATTTAAACCCGTTGCACTTCAACAAGTACGATCATACACTTGCGGCAAAGTACCAGCATAAAGAGATGTATGATGATCAGTTCCAGAACAGGGTTGAGGACTTTATTAGTCAACCATACTATTGTCAAAAATTCCAAAAGACAGAGAATATCCCGGTACAGGTTATCACGAACGGGCTGGCAGATATGAATGTCGAATTGTATGGAAGTGATGGGAAATTGGTTAATACTTTCCCAATGGTTGTTTCAGCTGATCCCGCAGTATTATTGCCTTATGTATTATGGAATTATAGCATAGTAACAAGTGGACTGGCCGAAGGTATTTATTTTGTGGTTTTATCTTCTGGAGCTACTAAACTGAGGATAAGCGAATACATTGAGATTAGGACTTTGCATGAAAAGACTCTTTTGTTTGAGTATAGTCACACGACAAACAAGTATGCTACTTATTTCGGCTCATTTGCGCCTAATCTGAGGGTTGAGGCTACAATGTTGCCGTGGTTCCCTGACAGTAGTTTTGAGCCGTACACAGACGAGCTTGCTGACTATGAAGTGTTGGATGGAATACCAGTGGCAAAGCGGATCATGCGGATTGGTAACAGCTATGGAGTGCCTGATTGGATGGCGTTAAAAATAAGCCGAATACTACTCTTAAACAGGTGTTCTATTGACGGGGTACGATATAGCAGAACTCCTGAGAGTAAGTTTACTAAAAAAGAAATTCAGGGCCATCCGATGAATAGTTATGTAGTTGAGATAAGCCGGTCAACAAATCATCATGGACTAGGCACAAACGAAGTTGGAACTGAATCTGATGTAGCAATAGCGTACACGCTTAATGGTCAGGCGTTCGGTATGGCTGATCCGGGTTCAACTATTAATATCGAAATACCAATAGAACCATAATGGCAACAGTAACCCTAAATATATTTACGGCGGCTTTCCCGCTGATAACTACAAACGATCTAAAGTATGTTGTTTATGCAGCCAGCGATCCGGGAGTTGAGGTAGCTAGCCAGACCTTTTCCCCTGTGCATCCTGCACGGACGGTTAGTTTTCCCGGCCTTAACCGGATTAATTACATCTGGAAGTTGCTGGAGATGAACGGTATTACGGTTGTTGCAGAAAGAGCATCCTTTAATGTTGTTCCAGATAACAGTGAGTTTAGGTATAAGTCTCCGATTGAAATTCAAACAGACTTAACTCCGGGAATAGTAAACGGCGCTACTTCATTTGTGTTCGATGGGACAGGTGGTACCTACGACTGGAGAGGGTGGAATATTTTCACTGAGAGGGTTGGGATGGGCACCATGCAAAGAGATGTTGAGTACTCTTGGGATTCTGTAACAGGAACCTTTACGCTGCTGCTATCTGGTGATTCTTTTCAACCGACAGAGAAATTTAATTTTGAATTTGAGCTTCTTATCCAAACTTCAAGTGGCGTTCCTCCAGCAGAACTTTTTTCCGGAGTAATGATTGTAACCGGGACAACGACATTGGTAGCTGGAGATGCTGGGAAGAAAATCATAATAAAGGGGGCTTCTCCTTATTTCGTTATTACGCTGCCTGATATTTCAGTTACCCCGGCTTCCGTTCCATTTTATTTTGAAAGTGGTGTTGGTAGTCATGTATGCGTAAGAATAGCCACGGCTGGGAGTGATGTTATTGATTGGATGAAAGGATCAAGGACTGATTTAAAAATAGGGCCATGTGAATATTTGACTCTTTATAAAAATACAGACGGCGGCGCAAAATGGCGGGTGCATGACTATGAAGGTAATTTTTTGAAAGTTGGGAGGATAATAACTACCGATGCCGATATAGCAGACGAATACAATGCAGTTGAGATGGACGGTAGCTCATTAAGCATAAACAACTATGCCAGATTGTATGAAGATTTTGTTCAGCAATTGCCGCCTTCTCAGGTAGTTAATTTTGGTGATTGGGCAACTGGAGACAATAAATATAAATTCAGCTATGCCAGTGGTGGCTTATTTAAGGTGCCAGATCGCAGAAATCTTTTTGACAGGAACTCTGACGGCTCTATTTTGCCGGGGGTTTACTCAGCTGATAAAGTTGGCCCTATTTCGGGGGCTACCGCTACTATAAATAAAGGTAATAGCTATACGGGCCCTCCCAATAATAATATTTTCGGGAACGGTGCGGCTTCGCCTGAATCGAAAGATATTCCTATTGCTATTTCCACCGGGAACACTGAAACCGTTCCGAAGCATTATGTAACACGAAAATTCATTTTAGTATGAGAAATATATTGGTATTCTTTTTATTGTTTATTTCCGGAGTTTCTTATGGGCAGGTTACTCCCCCTTGGATGAAGCCCAATAATTCGTATGGCACTGTCTCTAACAGGGCCGCTATTGATAGCGCTTTACTAGGCCCGACAGGGTGTGGCGCACCTACGACCTTAAAGGCAATTGATCTTAATAGGTATGCACAATATTTTGACTCTTGTAATCACAAATTCTACCTGTTTGATCCAAAGCTAAAGACATGGGACACGCTTCGGATAGGGGTGTCTGGTAGTGGTGATACAGCGGCATCTTTTATCTCCAATTTCTACCGCATAGGCGATTCTGTTAAGTATGTAAAAGGTGGTATTCACTATTTTGCTTTTAAGGATAGTACCGGCGGTTCTACTCCTACATTACAACAGGTACTAACTGCGGGGAGTACGTTGACGGGGGTTAATGATATAAACCTTGATGGAAATGAATTTAGATTTTTAGGCGGTAGTGGTGATTTTTTAGTTCAAGATGTAAATCTTATA
>Ga0138256_10005457_pt1 | contig 13446 bp, 10 predicted proteins | sample KNB2016incub_MG_FD_105486 | JGI IMG/M metagenome (GOLD analysis project Ga0138256, IMG submission 105486) | Active sludge microbial communities from wastewater in Klosterneuburg, Austria - KNB2014incub_MG | ecosystem: Engineered > WWTP > Activated sludge > Unclassified | place: Austria...
CATCTGCTCGATGATCTCGCGCTCGTTGATGACGCCAACGTGCAGGGTGAGCGGGGTTGATCGCGGCTACTTGGTCCAGACCGAGATGAGTCCGCAGTAGCGTTCCTCGCCCTCGCCGCCGAATTCCAGCGGCTGGCGTGCGCTGCCCGCGAACACCTCGATGCCGAAGATCTCGCTCGGCGGCGGCATCATGGCCAGGTTGGGGCGGCCCGGGAGGATGATGCCATCAATCGACAGGCGAAGCCAACACAGAATCGTCGACATGCGACTCGACTTCGCATAGATGTAGCCGGCGCTGTCCAGCACCTGAAGCGACGGCACCCGCGTGAGCAGCTGCCATGTGCTGGCGGGATTGCGTCGCACAATCTCGTCCTGGCCGATACTGGCGGTGGCATCGCCACGTTCTCGCCGCCGCTCAAAGTCCATGTGTTTCGGCTTGACCGTGCGGTCACCCATCACCCGCACCGTTGCCAGTGTTGGCGTGATCGATCGCTGCAGGACAATCGGAATGGTATTCTCGCCCTGATCGACCTCGACCTGCATGTACCCGGACGCAAATCCCACCTTGCGCGCTTCCACGGTCACATTGCCCGGGGCCACACGCGTCACCGGAATGCGCCCCGCAGAATCGGTGCGCATGCGCACCGGCGCTTCCCCCGGCACCGTCAGAATGATTTGAGCATCGCGAATCGGACGCGCGGCGCTGTCGGCCACGGAAATGACCACGAGCGCGTCACGCGGATCAGCACCAACGGCACGCAGCGCCACGGGCCGCACCACGATGCGTGTGGCGGCAAAGCGTGCACCAGGCACTGCACGCAGTGTGCTTCGCCCGTCGCCAGAACCTGATGTGACACGCACCGTCAACCCGACATCACGTGGCACGTTGCACACCTGCCACGCGCCCAGACTGTCGCTGGTCGTCGACACCGATTGGTCGGCCCACATCAACCGATCGCGGACAATGCTGATCTGCTGCTGCCACCCCAGCCTCACGGCCGCATCACTGACCGGGAGTCCCAGACTGTCGACCACGACGCCGCGCAGATGGACACTCGTGTCGTCGAGGTCGCTGTCACTGCACAACGTGCGCTGCAACATCATGGCCGGCGCGAGCGCAACCGACTGCACGGTGGTGTTCGAAACGGCGATGTTCACGTCAACCGGCTCGGCAGGAATACCGAGCGAGTCCATCAGTGGTGTTTGCACGCGCAGCCGATAGGGTCCGGGAAGCACGGGACTGATGCGCGCCACGCCCGCCCGGTCAGTCAATGCCTCGTAGTCGGTGCCATCGAGCGTCACACGCGCGTTGTGCGTGGAAATGACGGAGTCCGCACTCGTCGTACGCACTTCCAGCGACGCGCCGCTGCCGCGAAAGAGTGCACTGTCGCCTCGCTGCACGCGGGAGACATCGCCGCCGACCAGGCGCACCGCCGTGACGGTGGTCGGTGAGGCCGTGACCGACACGCCGCGGCGCCGTATCGTGGCGGGTGCGGTAACCACCAGTTGCGGCATGCGAATAAACCAGCGATTGATGAGCCACGAGCCGGTGGCGAGTCGCAGGAACTCCACGCGACCGCCCGGCGCGACCTTTTCCGTGACGGCGGGCAGATTGGTGTAGCGATATTCCAGCGATCGCAATTCACTGCTCGCGCGATCAATCCAGAACGTTCCCTCGATATCGCTGATCCGCCGACGCTCAGTCACCGGTCGAAAACCGACGCCAATCTGCCCCGCATGTTCGGCGCCAGGGGGTTCGACACGAAAGCAGTGCATGGCCGCGAACGAATCGGACAGCAGCACATCGGCGTCGGGGGCGTGGAAAACGGTGCCGTCCTCGGCGTCCACCACATAGCCCTGCTCTGCCAACTGGTTCGCAGGCGCGCTGCGAAAGGCATGGGTCGTGACCGTCTTGGTGGACCGAACGCGTTGCTGGCGTACGAACCGTGCGGTCGCATCGAGCGTGCGTTCGTATTCGATCCACTCCGCCACCAGCGGTGCGGCATCGTCGGTCATGCCCGACGCCAGCAGCGCCTTTCGCGCCTCCTCCCACACGCGCGCCACGAGTTCACCGTCCCCGCCGCGCCCTCGACAGACATCGGACCCGCGCACACTCACGGCCGGCAAACTCACCGGAATCGCGGTCAGCACGATACGCAATGTCGTGGTCGTGCCATCGCCGTTCACGGCGAACGGCGGAATGACGGTCGGCTGATACCCCACACGGAGCGCGCGCCCCCGATACATCCCTTCAGACGCGAGGCGGATCGTGAAGGCACCTCGTTCGTCCGTCAGCGCCTTCGCGGACGGGCGCGCAGGCGAGGCACTCGCGTCGGCCGTGGCCGCTGTGCTGCTCGTTGCCGATTCAATCAGGACGATGACGCCGGCGGCAGGCGTGACCCCATCGGGTTGCGTCACCACGCCGCGAACGGTTTGCGCAGTGAGCGTCGAAATCGGCAGCGCAGCCAACACACCACCGAATACCAGCACCATCAACGCGACGCCCCACGACGTGAAACGTGAAGCACCACGCCGAGGAGAGGCGACTGGGGCTGAACCGCCGTGGGAATTGCGCACCACCGACGATCCCACGACGCTCGCGCGCCGTCAAGGCTGGAGCCCTAACGGCTGGAGCCGATAGGGCGAACGTGTCCCTACTTGTTGCCCGGTGCGCTGTCGACCCAGTGCAGGCGGAGTCCGGCGTAGAACTGCCGCGCAAAGGCCGGCGTCCACAGCGACGGCTGCTGATTGAGCGCGTTGTTCACGCCGGTCGACAGCTCGGCGTGCGCGGTCACCATCAATCGCAGCTGGGCATCCAGACTCAACAATGCGCCCTGACGGCCAATGATTCCCGACTCCGTCGAGAACGGGCCCGTGATGGGTGCGCCGCTGGGAATGCCGATGAGCGGCGCGTTGCCGGTATATCGCACCGACAGGTCGGTCGACAACCCGCGCTGCAGTGGCCATTCCCGAGACGCCGTTGCGCGTGCGGTGTGTGTTGCGCGCCGGGAGAGCGGCAGTCCGGTGCGGAGGTCGCGCGCATGGAGATAGTCGTATCCGACATTCAGGTCGGCACCGCCGGCGCGCACACGCGACGACAATTCCACACCCTGCGTCCGTGCCTGCGCAACATTCACATTGGCGTAGACCTGATACCCAGCGGCGTTGTTGCCCTGAAAGCGCCAGTCGATCAGACCGTCCACATCGTTGCGATACACCTCGGCGTCGAACGAGAGCGAGGGGCGTGGCGCCCATGCACCGCCGACACTGCTGCTCCAGGACGTTTCCGGACGCAAGTCGGGATTGCCAACCAACGTGTAGCCACCGGCAGGATTGAAGAACGTGTAGCGGATTTCCTTGAAGCCGGGCGCGCGAAAGCCGCGAGCCACGTTTCCACGCAGACGTACCGCATCACGCACTTGCCACGCCAGTCCGATCGACGGATTGGTGGAACTGCCCCACAGCGAACTCGCCGAGTGGCGCGCGCCGGCAGTTACCAGCACAGCGCCTACGGTCCACTGATCACGCGCAAACACTTCCGTCACGCGGTCGCGGGCGCGATCACCGTCCACTTTTGTGGGGGCCACCAGTGATCGATCGGAATGCTGCACGCCCAGGTCGATCGCATGCGCGGCAATCGTGCGCGTGTAGGCCACGAGATACCGTCCCTGTCGCTCCTCCTGCCGCACGGAATCGGCCGACCCACGAATGGGAAGCAGGCCGCGCGACTGGCGATACTCGTACCCGAACCGTTGTTCGAATGCCCGCAAGCGCACGCGCCCGCCAGCAGCGGAACCTGCCAACTCGACAAACCCCTGACCGCCGCGGTTATCGATGAAGCCGTTGAACTGTGCATCGAGCGGAAAACGCTGCCGTTCCTGCGACCCTTGGGCATCGAGACGCACCGTCCAGCGATCTCCCAGTGCGTAGCGCACATCGGCGCGCACATCGTAGATGCGATTGAACGTCGAACCCATGGCGGCATACCCGGTGACACGATCGGACTGCCGCCAACCACCGGAAACACGATAGCCCATGCGACCCAGTTGCTGGCTTGCACCTAGCGTGGCTTCCTGTCGTCCGAGTCCGCCGCTGCGCACCAATCCGTCGAGCGTCAGACGCGCGGCGGGCGGTGCCTGCACCAGGTTGATCACACCGCCCAATGCATCGCTGCCAAACTCGACGCTGGACGGACCCTTGGTCACTTCGATGCGTTCGGTGGCCAGTGTAGACAGTCGACCGATATCACGGCTTTCCACAAGCGACCCGGCAACCGGCTCACCATCGACCAGTACCAGCACGCGCGCATCATCGAAGCCACGAATGGAGATCGACGTCTTGGACGGCGGCGACGGCAGTTCCTGCAGGCCCGGAAGCTGACGGAGCAGCTGGCTCGCGGACACCGCGGCAACACGCGCCAGATCGCGCTGCGTCAGCACGGTCACACTGCGTGGCGATTCGCTCGCGCGAATGACGCGCTGTCCCGCCGTGGTGGTGAAGACCGGCAACAGGGTGGCGACGGCATCCATCTCGACATGCAAGGACTCGGCGCGAACGGCAAGACGCCGTACCTGAAACCCCAACGCGCGCACCAGCAGTGAATCGCCGGGCTGCGCGACAATTTCGAATCGCCCCGTTTCATCCGATCGTGTACGGGCCATTGTGCGAAGCACCGTGACTTCGGCCGACACGATACCCGCGCGATCGGCACGGCCCAGCACCATGCCACGCACGGTACGAGACGACCCCCCTGACGTTTGCGCGTGCACGGTGCTCGTCGCGGCGCACATCGCACCGAGACACACCAACGTCAGGACTCGTCGGACGTTGGTCAACGGATCCGCGCGTAACGGATCGTGGGATAGCCGGCCACACCCGTGTTGCTGTAGTAGTCCACCACCTGCACCTTGTATACGCGCGTTCCCGACTTCACCAGATACGTGTTGAATGCCGGGTGCAACCGATCATTGCCCGTCAGGTTGTACCGAAACGGTGCGCTCTTGTCGACCACCGAATTGGGAATCGGCCCCACGAGCTGCGCCAGGTACGATGCGTACAGCGGGGCATCGCTTGCCGTCGTGGCGTTCGCAAACGTGGGTGATGCCGGACCGGGATAAGTCCCGGCGCCGCACGCCGTGTTCAGCGAAATGGCCAACTGGTTTGCAGCGGGATTGAATTGGATGTCCCAGTTGCATCCCGTGGGCGCGGTGACCAACGCGTTGCCGGTCACACTGATCGCCACCGTGGCACCGGCCGGGTTGATCGTGAGCGTCTGCACGGGTCCGAGAGTGCTGCCCGTTTGCACGCGCGATTCAAGCGTCAGTGACAACACCTGGAACTGCGGTGAAAACGAGATCGCGGTGGCGCGGAGCAGCGCATACCCGCCGTTGGCCAGCTTCACCTTCCAGTAGGACGCGGCGTTCGCCGTGGGAATGCCGCTCAGATTGAGATAACCCTGTTTGTTCTCGGTCAGTCGATCGGTCTGGAACAGATTGTCCGCCGGAATCTGTGCATCGCGGATCTGATCAAACGCGGTCAGCGTTCCGGCGGTGCTGAACGCGAGGACCTCGGCGTCACTGGCCGTCTTGCTGTTGTCGAGCGCGAATCCCAGCACGTTCTTGCTGGTTGCCCCCGCGATGGCGGGACTGTTCAGACGCAGCTCGTAGCGACGGAACGCCAAGTCCCAATCCGCCGTGGACGACACCAGACCGCCCGTGGCAAAACTGAAACGCACCAGCGTGTCATTGCTGCTGGCGTTGAGTGGGCCGTACGTGACGATCTGATTGATCGCCGGCTCGGGCGTCTGCCCGTTCGGACCGGTGGGATCGGACTCGGATTCGGAGCAGGCGGAGACACCAAACACGAGCGCCGGCACAACCACGGAAGCGAAGACGCTGCGACGTGCGCGCGTCGGAATAGAGCGAAGTGTAGACATACGCGGAGGCTAGCGACCGACAACGGACCTCGCGATCCGTAGTTGTCCGAGGAGCCGATGGGGAGAAACCCCTACCGCGTTGTACGGGTACCCGACAATGACATGCTGAAGTCGCCGTGCGTCTGCGGTGTGTCACCGCAGACGCACCACGATTCACGGCACCGACTGTCCGCGCACACTGCCCAATGGCGCCCCGGGCAGGATCGCACTCGATCCTGCGGGTGTGGCCGAGATGGAGGCATCCACACGATGCAACGGTTCAAGCGGCGGACCCAACGTCGGCTCGCAGACACCTTCGGCCGTTTCGCGAATCAGCTGGTCCACGACAGCCCGGAGATCTCCGGTACGCGCATACGTGGCGAGCTGCCGCTGCGCACTCGACCCTTCTTCGAGAATCTTGAAGGCGTATTCAACTTCCTTGCGCGTGCCGAGTTCGTCGAGCACGTCATCGAGAAACCACTCGACGAGTTCACGAATCAGCACGGGCGCCGGCATCTCTTCTTTCTTGCCGAAGTCGATCAACTTGCCGCTCAGGCCCCAGCGCACCGCACGCCACTTGTTTTCTTCGATCAAGTCCTGCGCGTACACACGAAACGTGAGATTGTCGCGACGCAGCTTCCACATTTTTGCCACGACCGCTTGCAGGATCGCGGCGACACAGATGGCCTCATCCACGCGTGTGTTGACGTCGCAGATGCGGAACTCCAACGTGGGATAGACATGGTGCGGACGCACGTCCCACCAGATCTTCGAGCCGTCGGGGATGCTGCGTGTTTTGACGAGCGTGTCGACCAGATCTTCGTAGTCGCTCCACCCCTGCAGAATGCGCGGCACACCTGTGCGCGGGAAATTCTTGAAGACGATGCTGCGATACGAATGCAGTCCGGTGTTGCGGCCAAACCAGAAGGGCGAGCTGGTGGAGAGACAGAGGATGTGCGGCAACACGTACCGCGCCGCGTTCAGGCAGTCGATGCGGAATTCCGGATCCTCGATGCCGACGTGCACATGGGTGCCGAAGATGAGCAGGCGATGGGCGAGGTCCTGCAGCTCCGCCTTGACGCCGAGGTACCGCTCCTTCGGCGTCATCTCCTGATTCATCCAGTTGGAGAACGGATGCGTCCCCGCCGACGCGATCGTCAGGCCGTGTTGCTTGGCCGCCTTGATGACCAGACCGCGCAACGTCGTCAGTTCGCCGCGCAGCTCGGCAATCGAATGACAGACTTTGGTGCCGATCTCCACCTGGCACTGGTGCAATTCGGCTTTGACGTCGGCGAGGACGGCGTCGTCGCTCGTCACCAGCGCATCGAACCCGAACGTGAGGTCACGCGTGACAGGATCGATGATCTGGTATTCTTCTTCAATACCGACAGTGAGACTGGGTGCCCGCATGCGTCCTCGCTGGTCTAGGCCGAACCCACGAATTATCCCTGCGTGGCGTGCACCACGGTGCGCGCCGTTCCATGCTTCTGCGCCCAAGCAACCGATGCCCTGATAAAGCCGCCAAACAAATGGCGGATGTGCGGGTCGGCCATCTCGAACACCTCGGGATGCCACTGCACACCAATCAGAAACGCATCCGTCTCGCCTTCGACGCCTTCGATCAGACCATCCGGAGCAACCGCCGAGGCGACGAGACCGTTCCCCAGCACCTTGATGCCCTGGTGATGCATGCTGTTGACGGGCACCCTCGGCGATTCCAGAAACTTGCCGAGTTTGGTGGTGGTGACCACGTCGACCTCATGCGCCAGATGATCGCGCTCGAAGCCGGCTGTTGGGAAGTAGTCGTGCTTCTGAAACGCACCATCCTGCGACGCCAGATCCTGCCAGAGCGTCCCGCCGGCGGCGACGTTGATGACCTGCAAGCCGCGGCACAGCCCGAGCACCGGCTTGCCGTCCTCCATCGCCCAGCGCGTGAGCTGCAGCTCCACCCGATCGCGTGCGGGGTCGAGATTCCCGCACTCCGGACGCACCGCCTCGCCGTATTCCGCAGGATTGATGTCCACGCCGCCCGGAATGAGAATGCCGTCCAGGCGTTCGTAGATCTCGCGCAGCGTCACGAGATCGTCGTCGAGCAGCGGAATCATCCACGGCACGGCGCCCACCATCGTCGCGGCGAGAAAGTAGCGCTGATTCATCACCCACGACGCCGGCAAGGCCGGCGGAATACCGTCGATGGAATGCAGCGTTTGAGTCGTCAGCCCGATCACCGGGCGTGAGAACGCGGCCATCACCGCTCCTCGACGAGAAATGTTGGCACGTTCGAGCCTCCACCAGCAGTCACGTTCAGTAACGGATCCGTTGCGATCCGAGTCAGGCATCCCGTCATCAGCGCCCCGTCCACCAGGAAGGGCGCGGTATCCAGCATACGCTCGCCAAAGTGCAGACCGTCTTCCACCCAGGCGGGCCAGATCTCGCTTGGGACTTCGACCCGTTCCTGCACGATAAACGGTTCATTGAGCGCCGCGCGAATGGAGGCCTGCCAGACGTCATCATCGACGGTCCAGCCGAGCACGATGCCCTTCCCGCCGTATTCGTCGTTGGGCTTGAGCACCATGGTTTCGCGTCGTCCGGCGATGAACGAGAGCAGATCGACCTGCTCGCCGCCGTACGTCGTGGAGCGCTCTTCGACGACCCGCGTCCACGGCACGTGCGCCGCCACGGCCGCCTGCTGCGCCGGGGTCAGCAGCGGCGCCTGACGCTCATCGGAGACGACCGCCAACGACGCCTTCTTGTGGAGCAGCTTGCAGCGGAATGGATTGACCATGCAGACGGCACGATCGCGCACGGCGCGCACCACCGGCGAGTCGAGACCCTCGCGCGAGACCAGCTCGTCGATCAGGGCGCGCTTGTAGATCAATGAGACGGGGCGCCCGCCAACCGTGAGCCGGCCTCCCGTGTAGACGGCGTCCCGGGGATCGCCGATAAAGGCGTCGATCCCGATGGCCGCGAATTCGCGCACAAACAGCTCGAACTCGCTTCGTGTCGGGACTTCAGCCCAATCGAGAATGCAAAGGCTCGGGCGTTCGCGGACCCCGCGAAACTGGTGATACGCATCCAGCAGCGCGTGGATCACCGAGGGGGCCGCGGGGATCGGCAGCACCGCATGGGTGCGGGAGAACTCGTGCATGGCGGGCAGCGCCAGCATCACCCGCGACAGCGCGTCGTTGTACGCGGCGCCCGCCGGGGTCTCCGCATTGTACTCGGTGAACTTGAGTCCGTTTTCGCCCGCGGCAAAAAACGCATCCAGTCGCGAGGTGGGGCTGGCGACCGGAAAGCCCGGATCGTCATGGATGATCTGCTCTTCCCACGCGGTCAGCCCGAATTGTGCCCGGAGAGCGGCATCGCTCATGGCCGCCACCCGCACGGCTTCGAACGCGCTGCCAACCAGTGCGCAGGCGCGCGCGATGTGCCGGTACTCGCCGGTGGTCAGGAAGCGCGGACGCAGCACGCTACAGAGCGCGCGGTCACCAAAAAACAGCCCTTCGGTTCGCAGCAAGCGCTCGAGGAGGTCGGCCGACGCAATCGCCGTATCGCCTCGACTCAGCGCGTCGTGGTAGCGGGCAATGGCACCCGTGCCCATGGGCGGCGCTCCGGTTATCGCGTCGGCGCGGCGCCGGACGCCTCGCCGATCACGGGTCCACGGGGCATCGCGGGACGCGGCGCCGTCGCCAGCGCAATCGCCATGTCCGCCATGTGCTCGACCACCCATTCGAAGTAGCTGGGTGTGAGCGAATAGATGTCCATGTCGGGTGCCGGATTCATGAAGTCGATGGCGTAGGGAATGCCATCGCGGACGGCGAACTCCACGGTGTTCATGTCGTAGCCGAGCTCGCGGCAGAGCGTGCGTGCATCGGCCACACAGCGGTCCTCGATATCCTTGGGCAGGTACCCAGGGTCCGGGATGTACTTCCGCTGACGTGGATCGTACGGCATGGGCAGCACGTGCTCGCGGCCCAGCACCATGCATCGCACGTAGAAGTCCCACTTGATGAACTCCTGCACCACCATCGTCAGCAAGCCGCTGGTGTTGTAGTGGTGGAGGAGTTCTTCCATGGAGTGACAGACGTACACGTCGCGCCAGCCGCCGCCATGGGCGTCCTTGAGCACGCAGGGAAAGCCGATATGCTCGGCCACGGCCCGCCAGCTCAGTGGGTAGGCCAGGTTCCGCAGCGACTCCGAGTGCGAGATACCCGGGATGTAGTCCTTGTTGGGCAGGACCATCGTCTTCGGGTGCGCGACGCCCATCTGGGTGGCCATGGTGGCGTCGTAGAACTTGTCATCGGCCGACCACATGAACGGATTGTTCACCACCGTCACGCCCATGCGGGTCGCATGCTTGAGGAAGGTTCGGTAGAACCCGACCTCGTGCGAGATGCGATCAATGATGAGGGTGTACGGGACAGGCTGCGCCATGCGGGTGGCGTCGAGCTTGATGTAGTCGGCGGAGACGCCAGACTGGCGTTTGGCGACGGCTTCGAGAAAGGCCGGGGGAAAGGACCACTCCCGCCCGACCAGCAATCCGATCCGGGGTTCGACTGACACGTTGGGAATTCTCCAGAGTGAGACGCACGGAATGCCGCAGAATGGTGAATTCGGGCAGACCTCGCCATAGGGCGTACGAATTCCAGATCATGGAAATGCCATGCTGCTGGTACGGAGTCGAACCAATAACCGCGTGTTAGCAATCAAGAAAACAGCATATTTGTGACTTGACCGTGTGTGGATAAACGACCGTACCCGGCCCCAAAACACAAGCCATGGATGAGGGCATTTGTCCACATCGGCCAAGGGCGCACACGACGACACGAAAGGCACTTACCCACTTATCCACACAGTTACAAACACCTATCCACAACCATATCAACAACTTAGGGCACATGTATCGTATTGCGTGCGCGGCTCAATCGTCATAACATCACCGCCCGCCGACAATACAAATCGGCGCATCGTCACGTTCCTTCTCCGTCTTGGAATCGACCATGCAAGTCGTCGCCTGCAATGCGCCTCTCGGATCGCTCGAGCCTGCTCCCCTCACGTCCCTGCCGATGGACGACGAAATGGGGAAAATGCAGCTGCGCGCGTTCTGGGGAGAGGACGATGCGTACTTCGTGCAAGCGTGCGCGGGGAGCGACGCAGGGGCCGATGTCCAGTGGTACCGCATCGACGCGGGCGAAGTCCTGCCGACTGGCACGATGGAAGAGCGCATGGCGATCGCGCGCCTGCTGTCGGACATCACCCCGATCGGTGGCGGCCGGGTGGCCTTTCCGATCGGCAGCACGGGTCGCCGATTCTATCGGGTCTGGCGGACCGGATCGAGCGACAAGGGAAGTCGGACTAAAATCCTGGCAGTTCGAGCTGCGCGGTCACGCCGCCTGCCAGCGTAACGCCGGCAGCCTGCAACCACGCCAGCAACAGATCTTGTCCGTGATCCCCTGCCAGGGCGGAGCGCGCCGCGCTCAGATGGAGCTTGAACTCCGCGGAGACATCCGGCAGCGTGCGACGGAGCACGGCCACGGTGAGGAGTTCGGTCGCGTCTGCCAGATGGCGAATGGCGAACTCGTTCATGCGAGCGCGCAGGGCACTCGCGTTGAGCACCTTGGCCTCTCCCGGGACTTCGTGATCGGCGCGTCGTTCGCGGAAGACCGCGAGCCGCGTGCGGGTCGCGGAAATGGTGGGCAGTTCATCGCCGGCATGTTCGGGGATGACCGCCACTGGAGCCCCCAGCAGTCCGAGCCACGCCATCCACAGGGTACCGCGCGCGTAGGGTTCCCACGGCTCGTGCTCGAGCTGGTGGGAGACTTGTCGGATGGTGCTGTCGACACCGGAACGCACCTCCCACCAAGTCAGGAACCCATCGGTCTGACGGGAGACCAAGGCCAGCGCACCGAGCCGCAGCGCCCATTTGACGGCCAGTTCGCCGTCGTCGAGGGGTGGACGCAGGGCGGCACTGCAGCGGAAGGCTCTGGCGGCTCCCAGCGCGAGCACGGCCTGCGCCAGATCACGCACGGCGTTGGGAACGGGCTGAAGTGCCGCCTCGAGATGACTGAGTGCGGCGAGTTCGTAGGCGGTGCCCAAGAGTGCCAGCCCGTCGGCAATGGGCTCGCCCAGTCCGTCTCCGGCGACAAGCGACGCCGCCTCCGCTCGTTCGAGCAAAAGCGCGCGTCGTTCCGCGGGAATGGCAGCGACGGCCCAATGCTCGTCGAGCGTCGCTCTGGCCAACTTGGCCAGATCACGCGCCGCGAGATCGCGCTCTGCTGCGGGGCTGAGCACCTGCATACCGCCGCCTCCAAGGGAGGGGTGGATCTGGATCCCTGTCGCTTCGACGGACGCCGGGGGTGGCGACCGATCGACCACGCCCTCGCCGTGCCTCGGCGACGATCGCATCGGCGATCACCGCGAAGCCAGCTCGGGTACTGCCGAGCTCGGTAGTCCTGTTCGGCGCCAGGCGCCGATCGCGCAAGAGAAGCTACGGCAAGCGGTTACAACCGCCTCTGCAACAACGTTCCGATACTGTCGCATTTATGTAACAGACCACGTCCTGTCAAGGTCTGTTGAACGATTTTCCGGAGAAGCACCGGTGGGTTTTGAGTCATCACGCGCCGCACGTCGGCGTCTCGCGGCCATCGCCGCGACCAACAAGCGGGTGCAGGAAGCGCTCTCACCGTCGGCATTCCCCGGGCTCTTTGAGCGTGAATCAGACGAGCTGCAGGACGCCGCAGGATTCATGAGCAGCCGAACGCAGGCGTCGGAACTGCAGGAACAGCTCGATGTGCTCGCGCAGGATATCGTGGCCACACCCGGTGCTGGCGGCGCGCTGCTTGCCGCCTACGCAGCGCAGGCGCGGGCACTGACCATGGTCGTGGAAGCGGCGCGGCGCGCCGGGGGCGCTCCCCTGCCCGCTGCCGTCATCGCGGCGGCCGAGTCGGCCTTGACGTCACAGTCCGCATTCTCGGGGCTGCCGCTCATCTAAGACGTTTCACGACAAACGCACACGCGCAAGTGGCCCACCCACTGCGCGTTACGACGCCGACGTGAGTCGGTGTCGACAGGTCCGGGGACGGCAGTGACGCCCCCGGACCTTGTCGTTGTCCACTGCCTATTGCAGAGCCCGCTTGGTCTCTGCATCTCCAGAATTGCGGGTTCCGGTTTCTGGAATCGCGGAGACGCGTCTGCGCCTTCCCCAAAAGAAATGAAGATGGGCCCCTAAGCGGGCTCTGCCGACGTCGCGCCTCGGCGCCTCTGCGCCTCGGCGACACAGCAGTTCGTTTGCCTCGAGCACCTCAGCGCACCCCAGGCTCTCGCCGTTCGTGAGCGTGTGAGGGATGGGAGCCAAACATCTGAACGCGAAGCGCGCGGAGGCACACGAGGAACGGCGAACAGCTTTACCGCAGAGGCGCAGCGGCGCGGAGGCTCGGGACGGACAGGTGGTTGCCGTTTCCCAACGTTCCTATTTGGAATGGCTCCGCTCCTGCCGAAAGCACGACTCTGCGACTCGGCGCCTCTGCGACAAA
>Ga0138256_10005458_pt1 | contig 13445 bp, 10 predicted proteins | sample KNB2016incub_MG_FD_105486 | JGI IMG/M metagenome (GOLD analysis project Ga0138256, IMG submission 105486) | Active sludge microbial communities from wastewater in Klosterneuburg, Austria - KNB2014incub_MG | ecosystem: Engineered > WWTP > Activated sludge > Unclassified | place: Austria...
AAGCTCTTCAAATTTAGCAAAGAGTAAATCTCGCATTTCTTTTGGATTAGCTATTTTCACGTATTTATAGAAAGAAAGAGTAGAACGCCCGAAATCCTCTTTTTCAAGGTCTCTTATAAGCTCTTCTTTTGATTTTGTATTTACGAGTTTTTTCATATCTGTAAGGCAATATTAAAACGTTTTTATGTTTTGGGAAAGGGTTGACAAAAAATATTATGTTTGTTATTTTTAGTTTAAACAATCACATCATGGGAGCATTCGCAGCACTTCAGTACCAATATGCATACACGCAAAATATGATTATGACGTTCGACGAGAAAGCATCAGCTCTATTGATACTTTGCTGGTTCATCGGCGTACTAATCATGGGATTACTCGTGGGCACTACGAAGTAGAACTTACTTCACTGGGAGCCCCGCCAGAACACCGGCGGGGCTTTTTCATTTCCCTTTATCCTCTTCACTCTAAGCGAAACAAAATACTTCTTAAAAAGACTCGTCGGAGGCGCTTGTTTACAAAAGCGCCGAGACGGAAGAAAATACGACTTATGAACGTCGGATTATTCTGTTCTTTTTAAGAAGTATTTTGTGGAGCGACTTTTTACCCTCTTTTCTTTATCTCTTCCACCAACTGACAATACTTTTCATTTCCCTCGCCCATCGCTTTTGGATCACATTCGCTGTCCCAGAATTTTAAATTCAAAATCTCGTCAGAAACCCGCAAGATTTCTTGTTTTAGATTTTCCACTTCTTCATCTTTTGGAGAGAAGATGTGTTTTGTAAATTTACCTTTGTCGTCTGCTTCCACAAACTCTAGTGCACCTTCGTCCATCACAAATTTTCCATCTTCATAAAGCTGTAGAAGAAGTTTATAAAAAACAATCTGTCTGTAGTATCCACCGTCACTATCTTTCGTCTCTCCTCGCACCACCTTTTCTGATTTTGGTTTTCCTGTCTTATAGTCCACCACTCGAACTCGTCTTCGGCTGTTGTCGACAAACTCCAACTTATCCAAAACCCCAGTCAGTCTAACTTCTTCGCTTAAATAAACTCCACTTATTCTAAATTCTGTCAGCACGTCTGGATTCCATTTTCCTTTCCCTGCTTCATACCATGCGTCGAGCGCTTTGTGACCTTTGTCTAACAAATCTTCTCTGTCATTATCGCGAAGCGTGGCGCCGGCTAACTTTTCTTCAAACTTTAATAAAAGAAACTCTTTTCCTTGTTCTTCTATTTTCAAAGCTTCGAAAAAGTCTTGCAAGACGGCGTGGATCAAAGTTCCATAAACTTGATATTTGTTTTGTGCTTCTGGCAAACGAACCAAGTTTCGGTAGAAATAAAGCCAAGGAGATTTAAGATAGTTGTTCAAAGCTGAAACAGACAAACCTTGAGAGAGGAATTTCTCACGAACGAATTCTTTGTATTTTTCTTTGTAATCTTTGCCACTTGGCGAAATTGATTTTTCTTTAAACAATATTTCTTTCTTACTAGAAAAATCTTTGTGCAAATCTTCAACGTCTTGAATATCTATAAGTTTCTCGTCTATCTCGCCCACGAACTGACTCGGAACTCTTTCTCGTCCATCTTCGCCGAAGGTAGCATAAGATACGTGAACCTCTTTTTTCGCACGAGTTAGCGCCACATAGAAAAGTCTTCGCTCTTCAGAATCTTTGTCGCCATCCAAGTAATCGAAATCTCCCGCCCGAATGACAGAGTCAGGCGGGTTGTCTTTTTCATTTTTGATAAGAGAATAAACGCCAGGTAAAAGCTTTAAAATATCTCGTCTTGTTTTGTTTCCCCAATGCCCGTCATACGCGCCGACAATATACACGTATTCGAACTCCAAACCTTTTGACCTGTGCGCTGTCATAAGTCGCACGGATTCGACAGAACCTTTTGCTTTTCTTTTGATTGAAATATTATGCTTTTCTAGGGTCTCGATATATTTATAGAAATCAGAAAGTCGCGCCGAAGGATTCGAAGACTCTAGACTTCTCGCTTCGTCAAAAAATGTATTTAGAGTTTCAAGCTTTTCTCCACTGTGTGAAAGCGAGAGAGCTAAAAGTCCAGATTCTCTGAAAATCTTTTCAAGGGAAATTATTAGGTCGTCGTTCTTCGCACTTTTAACCCAACCAGAAATCAGGGCAAAAGCTTCTGTAAAAGATTCTTTATTTTCTAAAGCTATTTTATCCAAAAGACCTTCTTTATTCGCGACGACATCATATAAGTCGTATTTTTTCTTTTCTTTCGCACTTCTTATAACCCGCACCAAGTCTATCGGCGAAATTTCAAAAAGATCTAAGTGAAGCATCTCGGCTAAAATATCATCGTTTCCAAAATTATGCACACCTTTTATCATTGTGATCAATTTCTTCACATATGCATCGCGCAAAATATCTTGGTCTGATTCTATCACATACGGCAAACCAAAACGCGACAGCATATCCGCGACAGGAAAAGCGTCGCCGTTGTTTCTATAAAGAACTGCTATTTCTGAAGGCTTTACACCTGCTTTTATTTTCTCTCCGATAGATGAGGCGATAAAATATTTTTCTGCTGATTCGTTGTCTAGCGTGTAAAAATGAATATTTTTCTCGTCGGTCTTCTGGTTTGATTTAAGTTTGGTTTCTCCAGACAAAAGGCTGTGAGCAGAATCTAAAATCTTCTGAGATGAACGATAGTTCTCTTCGAGAGCCACAAGCTTAGCTTTCGGATACAAGTGCTTAAAATAGAAAAAGTTTTCAAGTGAAGCTCCTTGGAATTTGAAGATTGACTGCTTTTCATCTCCCACGACAAAAAGGTTTGGATTGTCATGGAAATTAACCAGAAGTTCTAGTATTTTGTTTTGAGCATTGTTTGTGTCTTGATGTTCATCAACCAAAATATATTGATGATCTTCTTGAAGTCGCAAAAGCAAATCTTCGTCTGCGCGAAGAGCTTTTAAAACTTCCATAATCATATCGTTGTAGTCGTATTGTTTTTTCTCTACCAAACTTTCTTCGTACGATTTATAAACTGAGAAAAGTTCTCTGTTTTTCTTTATCTGTTTTTGGAGAGTTTGATATTGGCTTTTCATTTTGCCTTTGTGGGCGCCCTTTTCGTGATGTAAATCAGAAATTCTTTCAAAATCTCTTTCGGCCACGCCGACAATTTCTTCAAAATCTTCAGGACTCACGCCTTCTCTTTTTAAATCTGAAATCGCAGAGAGGATAGGTTTCGTATAGTAAAGCGTGTCACCGAATGGTTTTAGTATTTCGAGTTTAGTCTGGATTATTATTTCTTCCACCACGGCAATCTGATCCACGTCGGTTATACTTTTCGATCCGATAATTCTCGGGAAATTTTCTGGATTACTTTTTATTACGTCGTTGGCAAAACCGTGGAAAGTTTTTATCACAACAGAATATGCAGAAGAACCTATTATTTTAGAAAGTCTTTTTCGCATACTCGCCACGCCAGATTCTGTGAAAGTAAGAGCCAGAATGTTTCCTGGCGCTGTGTCTGTCTCGCGTAAAATATTCGCAATACGAAGCGAAAGGATTTGTGTCTTTCCTGTTCCAGGGCCAGCTACAACCATCACCGGGCCGTCTATGGTGTCCACAGCCTCTTTCTGGGCCTTGTTTAAACGCTTATATTCTTCTAAAAATACAGATTCATCTTTTTTCATATTTTGATTATAACACGCCCAAAAATTGATTAAAAAGAGTTATAATTAAACAAAACCGAAAGCCATGAAAAAGATTGGATACGAAAAACGTATACCATTCGAAAAGATTGGTATAGGCAAATGGATTTTTTACAGATACTTAAATGGAAAAATCACTCTCAATAAGATCTGTGAAAATGGTGAGGAAAAACTCGAGAAAGAGTTTGCAAGCATGGAGGAATTAATAGAGCTCGGCGAAAAATCTGGATTCTATGGAGCTGACTTGTCCATCATCTGCAACCTCTTATCATAAAACCCTGACAAGTCAGGGTTTTAGATTATTTTATTCCAAGCTCTTCTAAAAAAGCTTTGTTGTTAGGCTTTCTTCCTAGGAAGTCTTTCATTAATTTCATAGCGTCTTCAGAATCTCCTTTTGCCAAAATTTTATTTCGCAAATCCATACCAACCTTTTTATTCATTATACCCTCTTTTTTAAATCGAGAGAAAAGGTCGTAAGAGTAAACAAGCGACCACATGTAACTGTAGTAACTTGCGGCATATCCAACCATATGACCCCAACCAGCTGGGAAAAGTGACTTTGGTGAAGATTTAATACTGGAATATTTTTTATCAAATTCCTTATTTAAAACCAAAGGATTTATATTGTACTTATCTGTGTGCATTTCAAAATCCTGTAATGAGGAAATAAAGTAACCATAATAACTAGATGCTTTCATAAATTTACGAGAATCTACAAGTTTTTGCATTGTGGCACTATCTAGGCTTTCGCCTGTTTTAAAATGCTTTGAAAGTTTTTTTAATACATCTTTATCATGAACCCAATTTTCAAAAAGCTGAGAAGGGGTTTCTACAAAATCCCTAGAGACAGAAGTTCCACCTTGAGAATCAAAACGCGTGTGAGAAAGAGCTCCGTGCATCAAATGCCCAAATTCATGAAATACAACTGTTAGATCATAGGCTGATAAAAGTGAAGGATTATTTTTTGATGATTTTGGGAAATTTCCAACCATGCATGAAAAAGGTGCCTTATGAACACCGCTTCGATATCGAGTCATTCCTCCGTGCATGAAACCAAATGCCGCCATATGAGAATACTTCCCCTCTCTTGGATACATGTCAAAACCAATATGACTTATTACTTTACCTTTATCTAAGACATCAAAAATTAAAACGTCCTTATGCCAAACTGGAAGGGTTATATTTCTTTTAAAACTTATAGAGAAAAGATTTCCGAAATGTTCCATCATTGCATTTCTAACATAATCCATTTCAAAATATTCTTTTATTTTATTTTGATCTAAATCAAAAAGTTTTTCTTCCATTTTTGTTGCACAATAAGAGGCATTAAAGTAAGTTATTTCTTTTACACCAAGTTCATTTTTAGCAAATTTTTTAAGATTACTTATATCATCATGTTTACCCTTATCTAAAGCCGTAATATTTTCTTTTAAAAAATTTTCTACGGATTCTGGCTTTTTAGCTAGTGTGTCCTCTAAGGCGTATTCTGCGTAATTTTTATAACCTAAAAGTGTGGCCATCTCATGTCGAGCCTTTAGAATTTTTGACAAAAGTTTTATATTTAACTTTCCTCCTTTTGCAGCATTTTTATCGGCAAGTTCTTTTCTTTTTTTATCACTTTCAGACTTTTGCATAAACGGTTTATACTCAGGATAAGCTATTGTCACGATGTATTTACCAGTCTTTTTATCTTTAGAGAGATTTGAAATAAAATTTTGAGATAAACCTTCAAGCTCTTTTTCTGTACATAAAATTTGAGCTTTATAATTATCAATATTAGCCGAAAAATCTTGAGACCAAACAGCCAAATCTTTTTGGAGTTTTTTTAATTTTTCTTGCTCTTTTTCAGGCAAATCAAAACCAGAACGAGCAAACTCTTTTTTCATGTGGTCATATAATCTTTTTTCTTGAAAATTTAAAGTTTCACTTTTAGGATTATATTCAAGAAAAGCTCTATACAGATCTTTATCATGTAAAATATCCACAGACTCACGAGAGAATTTTTGCGCACCTTTTAGAGAAGCTTCTCTAACATCTTTTTTAGGACTGATATAACTAACTGCAAAGATGGGTGTGTCTTCGTTTGCGGAATCTCCAGCTACCTCTATTGCATAAATTGTATTTTCAAAATCTCTATCCTTTTTAGGGATATTTTTTATTTTTTCTATATCGGTTTTTAATCTTTTAATTATTTCTTCTGTTTCTTGCTGTATTTGCTTTGCAGTATATTTTACCCATGCAAAATCTTTTTCTGTTCTTGGTATTATTTTCATAAATTATTTATCTTTAGGTTTAAAATCAAGAGAGCAGGAATTTATACAATATCTCTCTCCTGTCGTGTCTTTTGGCCCATCATTAAAAACGTGTCCCAGATGTGCGCCACAATTTTTACAATTAACTTCCGTTCTGCTCATTCCGTGACTTTCATCTTTTATTAAATCTACGTTTTCTAAATTCTCTGGTTTATCAAAACTCGGCCAACCAGTTCCCGACTCAAACTTTGCGTCTGAAGAAAAAAGGTTCTGTTCACAAACCTTGCACACATACATTCCAGCTTCTTTATTATTCAAAAGCTCACCCGAAAAAGGCGCTTCTGTCCCCTTTTCTTGAGTGACTTTTCTTTCAAGCTCTGAAAGCTCTTTTTTACGATTTTCTAAATCCATATTATTTCCCAAACAACTCTGAAACCTTATTCCAATTCACAACATTCCAGAAAGCTTTTATATAATCCGCTCTTTTGTTTTGATAATTCAAATAGTAAGCATGTTCCCAGACGTCGATCCCGAGAATCGGCACACCTTTTACTCTTGCCCCGTCATTTGCGGGGTTTGAGTCGTCCATGAGTGGATTGTCTTGTAGTGGAGTCTGAACGATTTTTAAACTTCCCTCATCTTTTACAAGCCAAACCCAACCAGAACCAAAAAGCTTTGTGGCTGATTCTGTAAATTTATTTTTAAATTCTTCAAAACTTTCAAAGTCTTTTTCGATTGCTGATAGGAGCTCACCGCTTGGCTCACCACCCTTATCTGGACCGATTATTTCCCAGAAAAAAGCATGGTTCCAATGACCTCCTGCATTGTTGCGCACAGCTCGATCGGCTCTTGAAATATTTACAATAATTTCTTCTATAGATTTTCCTTCGAATTCGCTTCCAGAAATAGCCTCGTTTAATTTTGTAACGTAACCCTGATGATGCTTAGTATGGTGAATCTCCATTGTTTTAGCATCTATGTGAGGCTCAAGCGCATCGTATTCATATTTTAATTTTGGTAATTCAAACATATTTACATTATAACAAAAAATCCAAACCTTTGCAGGTCTGGATTTTTGGCATAATTAATCAAATTAACTACAGATAGTGTTCAAGACAGATCGTGTCATAGGCCCAACAATACCATCAGAGTCTAGAATGTGTTTAGTTTGGAACATTTTTACAGCATTGTGTGTCATTGGTCCGAATAGTCCATCAACTGTTCCTGCATTCATGCCTTCTTTGTTTAATAGTTCTTGTAGCTTGTTTACTTCACCTTGTTTTGATCCTTTTTTCATTGAGGTTGTGAATGTGTGTGTTGTGCAAGCAGTATCGTCATTTGTTGTAATTGGTGGTGTTGGTAGAGTGTTTAGAGCAACAATACTTTTACTTGGTCTTGAACCTGATGAAGATGACGAGCTTCCTCCACTAGATGATGGAGCAGTAACTCTAGCAAATCCAACAGGGTCGATTATTGTTCCGTTTTCTAGTCCATCTTCATCTAAAGCCCCACCGTCAACGACGTCGTATGTCATTCTTAAAGCTCTTTCTCCATCTATTGTAACTTCTTCGATTACAGCAGAGTCGATTGTGGTATATTCTCCGGTTGATTCATTGTATTTTCTAGCCAGTGTTCCATCTACTGGAGTAACTTCACAGAAGCAATATACAGATACTGTTGCTGTTTCTCCTGCTTCTTTACAATTAACTTCAAAAGATATAATGCCGAGTGGGTAGTCATATCCTGAGTCTTGTGTAGCTAAAGAGCTTTCGGCTGCGCTCGTAACTTCTGAGTTAGATACACAGTTTCCTGTTGTTTGTACTGTTGTGTAGTTTCCTGATACAGAGTTTACGAAAGATGTGATGTTTTGTTCTATGGCATCATCGTAGTTATTTTCATTTACATCTCCATTGTTTGGTGCTGCGTCTTCGATTGAGGATGAGATGCCGTCTTCGTCTGTGATTTCTGCGAAGAAGATGTCTGCAACACCGTTTGTGTCACCGGCAACAAGATTTGTGGCATCAGAATAATATGCTATGTACCTTGATCCATCTGAAAAGATCCCTATGGCCTCAGAATATCCGTCTGATTCTGTTCCATCCACAGCAACACTAACCCTGGAAAGAGTTTCTAGATCCATGTCATAAACAAAGATATCATATTTACCTGAAGTTGTATCACCTGGAACTAAAAGGTCTGATTCTGACATAAAAGAAATGAACCGTCCTCCAGAATCTATACTACCTTGAAAAGAGTCTGCATCAGCTTCTACTCCTGCTTCGCTTATACTAACCCGTCTAGTTGTCCCCAAGGTTCTATCACGCAAGAAAATATCGTAAGACCCATTTGTGTCTCCGGAAACTAGATTTGTCCCAGAAGACTCAAACAAAACATAACGACCATCATCAGTTACAACATTTTTAGGGGAGAATAAAGACGATACAAATGAATCAGAGTTAGATATCACTTCATTTGAATCTACACTTATTATTTCTGTTGTGCCCAAAGTTAAATCACGCAAGAAAATATCTTTCGCACTATTTGTGTCTCCCGCAACCGCATCTGTTGCATCTGACTCAAAAACAACATAACTTCCATTTTTTGATATCATCGCAGTATATGAAGAATTATTCAGTTCCTCTTCATCTGAATTTACACTCACCCGTTCTGTTGTGCCGAGGGTCATATCACGTACAAAAATATCATCTACGCCGTTTATGTCACCGGCGACTAGGTTTGTGGCAGAAGATACAAAAGCTACATATCTTCCATCACTACTTATTGAAGGGAAGAATGATTCATCATTAGCAAGACCGTCATCTGCTGCAACACTAACCAATTCTATCGTGTCATTATCTCTGTCATACAAAAAAATATCACCCGCACCATTTGTGTCACCAGCGACTAGGTTTGTGGCAGAAGATACAAAAGCTACATATCTTCCATCGCTTGTTATTACAGGGGTGCCTGAATCTCCATTTGATTCAGCACCTAGACTGCTTAGACTCACTCTTTCTAGATCGCCTGTACTAACATCATATACAAAAATATCCACAGCGGCGTTAGTGTCCCCTGCGACTAAATTTGTTGCAACAGAAACAAAAGAGATAGAACTACCGTCTCCTGAAATAGAACCAGTGTAAGATTCATCATTACCTAAAGTACCCACGCTGTTTTTACTAATTATTTCTAAACTACCTATTGCAGCTTGTGCATACGATACTTGAGCGATGAAGATTACCGAAAATATGATTGTACTGATTATTTTTTTCATAATGTTTTTAATTTAATATTAATTAATAATTATTTTTTAAGTGAATCTCTGATTTCTATTAAAACATCTATTTCTTTCGGTGCTGCTGGAGCCGAAGGTTTTGCCTCTTCTTTTCTTTTTAGTCTATTCATAGCTTTAATAATTAGAAAAAGAGCCCAAGCAACAAGCAAGAAAGCTAGGATGGCATTTATAAAAGATCCGTAAGCCAAAACAGATGCTCCAGACTCACGAGCCACTTCGACAGAAGTAAAATCCTCCCCCTTGCCTCCACTTAAAACAACAAAAAGATTACTGAAATCTGGAATTTTAAATATTCCCGAAACAACCGGCATTATAATATCGTCCACTAAAGATTTAACTACTGTACCGAAAGCAGAACCGATAACAATACCGACGGCTAGGTCAATCATGTTCCCCTTCATTGCAAATTCTTTAAATTCCTTTAACATAGCTATTTAAATTATTTTTAATATTTAAATTATAACAAAATATTGATAATTTAAAAACCAAAAATTATTAAATCTTAGTATGAATATTTTTACTAATTTCAAGTATTTTAAATTCTTCTTGTTTTTTATCTTGATCTTTTAGTGTCTCTTTTGGATTATTTATGAAGATATTTTCGTATTTTATAGTTGGCATTATGCCAAATCTTATAAACTTAACCCTAATATCATCTTTAATATTGTTTGTAACAAGACTTGAGTCTGGCGTATTTGTAAATGCTCCATTTAGCCAAACAACAGTTACAGCGTTCGTATTATTTGAAGTAGAGTGATTAACTGCATTTCCTGTTAATCTTATAGATACTTGATTGTCATTATCTCTTGTTAAAACAGGAGTAAGACCTTCAGGATAATTTGAAACCTCAACGTGTTGTCCAAGAACCAGTGGATTTACAAAAGTGTCATTTAAAATATTTACTACTACTGAGCCGTTTACTGAACCATTATTTGTATTACTCTCTGTAAAGTTTCCAGAATACAAAAGGCTTGGACCTTCTTCTACTGACATTCCTGTGAACGGATCCGCCGGCAGATAATTTGTTCCCGCACTTAAATTGCCCACAACACTGTCTTTTAAGACAGATTGGGCTTCCCCACTATTTTCATAGGCGTAGTCTAGGGTTGTTGCCCCATTTGCAGGCGAAGCAAGCGTTAACGTAACCTTATCATTTGAAACAATGGCTGTCGTAACTGGCACCACTACACCATTATCTTTAACTCTCCACACTGAAGTAGAAAGCCCTGAAGATGGTAGCAAAGGAAGAGTCGCTTCTGTAAAAGTTACTTCTATTTTAGTGTTATTATTTATTTTTCTTGCAGAAGTTGCAACTGGCCCACGGCCGTCTGTTCCACCGTAAAAATGCTCTTCGAGAGCCTTCCACCATCGAAAACCAAACCCTCTGATTTGTGCATTAGAGCTAAAATGATACAGATCTCCTGAGCCGTCACTTATTATATTGTAATCGTAAGTTTCTGGACCAAATAAAATATCTGGGTTATCGTCCCAAGCTTCTATTGTTGCCAGTCTTATTCTTTCAGCACCTAGTGGGTTTGGTTGCCAAGCACCTATAACTCCAGCAACAAGCACTGGGTTACCTGGCAAATCTGCTTTCGCGTTAGCTGTAAAAAGATCTAACCCGGCATTATAGTCAGCCTGACTCACGTTGTTGGCCGCGTCTTGTTCCCCCTGAAACCAAAGAATTGCTTTTACAGCATTTACACCTGATTCTGTAACTTGATTAACCATATTGTCATAACAATTTAAAGTTGGATTTATGCATCCAATACCACCTTTTTTCCAATGTGTTGGATTAACAAGTCCTCTACCTCCTGTGGCAGTAGTAATAAATGCAACAGGAACACCTGTATTTTTTACCATGTATCCTCCTAAAATAGGCCATACTGATCCGGCACCACCGCCTGGGTCTGTATCGTCGTTACCAACCTTCCAAAGATCAGCTTCTGTATACACTACTGGGAAAATAGTAGAGGTTGGAGCTATGGTCGTGTATTGTTGAGCAAACTGAGCGTGACCTTCTGCATTAGATTGACCCGCTACAACATAAACGTCGCCAATACCAATATCTAGAGCAGTGTCGGTTAACGAAGAATCGCTCATACATCTAACCGTTAATGGTCCCTGCCCAGAAGTTTCCACAAACTGACCATTGAATATCCCTGTGGAGACTGAAGTATCTATGGTGAAATATTCACGCCCAGCAAAAGAAGCCTCTATTCCAATACATGAGCCAGAATATGTTCCAGTTAAAGAAAAAGTATAGTAATCTTGTTCATCTCTTTGAAAAACTTTATATTGAGGATAATTAGTTTTATCTAAGGTTATAGTTCCTGAAGCTTCTACTACGGATTTTTTAAAACCAAAATTAAATAAATTATCACTATTTTTCTGAATTAAACTAAAAGGCAAAGTCAGAATTACCAACATTAGGATAACAGCGAGTCTAGATTTATTAAAAAATTTCTTCATTTCGTAATTTAATTAAAGTTAAAATATTTGTGTATTATAACATTTTAAAATATATAGTCAAGTGAATGATTTACTGTAATTAAATGTTTAATTTATGTGATAAACTAAAAAAATTGGAGACTCCCGCCATATCGGGACAAGGTCGCATAGCTCCCGCCGTGCGGGATAAAGGTCTAGCTTGCCCCGCACAGCGGGGTGCACAAATATGTATTACGTATATATTCTAAAAAGCAATAAAGATGGTGGTTTTTATATAGGTTGCAGTAACAATCCTAGTAAAAGATTGCTGGAACACAACTCTGGTAAAACTCAATCTTTAAAAAATAGAAGACCTTTGCGAATAGTTTATACTGAGAAATATGATAATGTAAAAGAAGCTTATAATAGAGAAAAACAAATAAAGTCTTATAAGGGTGGTAAATCTTTTAAAGACTTACTGGGAGACGTCGCATAGCGGTCTAGTGCACTACCTTGGAAAGGTAGCAAGGTGTCAAAGCCTTCGGGAGTTCGAATCTCCCCGTCTCCGCCATTAGCAGATAGCACGACATGCTGTCTGAAATAGGTAAACAAAGAAGCACAGAATTCTGTGCTTCTTTGTTTTGGTCTTTTACTAATTTATTCCAACCAAGGTTCTGTTAACTTGAATGTTTTATTCTCAAAATCTAATTCTGCTGATACTCCAAGAGGAAGTACTATTTGTGGATCAGTGTGTCCAAAATCCATATTGGTCACTATTACAAGCTCAGGTTTTTCAAATTCATCAGATACTACATTTTTAATCATTTCGTCCAACTTCTTTTTCTCGTCGTCAGAATAATCTCTTGCTCTACCGAAAATGATTGCAGATATATTGTCAAAAATTCCTTGTGTGCCGTAATTACGAAGCATCCATCTTACATGATCTATTGATGGCTTTTCCTCAGATGTTTCAAAGAAAAGTATTTTATTATTCCAGAAATCTTTTCCTGCCCAATAATCTGTACCTTTCATAAATTCGAGAACTTCTATACAACCTCCAAAAAGTTCGCCGGTTACTTTTCCACTTCCTTGAATGAATCTCCATCCATCTGATTTCTTTGACTCTTTTACTTTACCGAGATTTTCAGGCTTAGACCAATCCAGATAACCATCAGAATATGAATCATATTGTTTGAACTCGTAAGTTTCTGTTGGTGTAAACAACATATCGTGAACATGTTGTTTAAAGTCTTCTGAAAGATTCTCCATCTGAGAAAAGCCGGCCATTATACATGGTCCATTAAAGGTTACAAAACCACTTACATTTCCAAAAGTGAGCAGTGTTGTTGTATCTGAATACCCCATAAGTATTTTTGGGTTTTCAGAAATAAGTTTTCTATCCAAAAAAGGAAGGAGTCGCACAGAATCATCACCGCCAATAGTTGCAAAGATTGCTTTTATTTCTTTGTCGGCAAAAGCATCATTTATATCTTTTGCCCGAGCACGGTGATCTTTTTTCAGAAAATCAGCATCCGCCCTTGCTGTTGGATACTCTTTTATCTTTAAGCCCCATTCCTCAAGTACTTTAAGTCCGTTTTCGTAAACATGAGGAAAACGGCTTGGTCCTCCCCATGAGGGAGACACGATTGCAACAATATCGCCTTTTTGGAGTCTTTGTGGTCTCTTATATTTCATAACAAATCTATTTTAACATTTTCAGGTTTATTTCTCTAGGCTGAGATGTTTCTTTCCATATGCACTCCATAGGAAAAATAATGTTAAGG
>Ga0138256_10005460_pt1 | contig 13439 bp, 9 predicted proteins | sample KNB2016incub_MG_FD_105486 | JGI IMG/M metagenome (GOLD analysis project Ga0138256, IMG submission 105486) | Active sludge microbial communities from wastewater in Klosterneuburg, Austria - KNB2014incub_MG | ecosystem: Engineered > WWTP > Activated sludge > Unclassified | place: Austria...
AGTTGGTCATGATGTGATCCTTCCGTTCTGGATGTGGCGGGCGTTCTGCCCAAGGTTCTTGAGGGGTTCGGTTGGTCTGAGCCGGGCGGTCTTAGTGCCGGTTGCGCAGACCAGAGAATTCGGCAGAAATGTGGCGCGGCTGATGGCGGAAGCGGGTGTCGGATCCGGTTGACAGCATATTGCCGCAAGGAATGCCACCGATGCGCGTCATGGCGCTTGCCCGGTTGTTGCGTGCGATATCAAGGAGTTCCGTCATCTTTCCGCCCTTTCTTGTTCGTCTGATCCGGTTTTTTGCTGGCGTCTTACCGTCGCCTTATTTGCCGTGTGAAGACAAACTTGTTCCTCACACGTGACCGAATCCGGGCAGAACCCCGCCAAAAACATGGTTTTCCGGGGGTATTTTATTGGCAACCCAAACGGGTAAACACACCATGCAGACAATACCGTCTGATTGTGCCAACTGTTCGCATATGAAACGCGGAGGGACCTTATCGCCACTCGGCGAGGGCTGTCAGCGAAGAATCGATTCTTCCCTTACAACATATCAGCGACTCTCCAGCGCCAAGGCGCCAGACTGTCAGCGATCTGTGGGAATATTGGGGTAAATTCTGAAAATCCTTTCAAATACAACGGCCTTCGAATAGGCCAACTCACAAAATCTAACTTCAATAGATCAAGCTTATCCTAAAAAACGGTAAAAATCAAACCCCACTTATGCGACGGCGATATCGGACGATCCGCCAGACCGACAGAAGGATCAACGGGGCCGACAGAATCACGGCTTCCTGCGGGTTGTGCGTGGTCATCACCCAGTGGACAAAGGTCAGCACCGCCGCCGGGTAGACCCAGCGCTGCAACGCCTTCCAGCGCGGGCCGAGCTTGCGCACCGCGCTGTCGGTGGATGTCACGGCAAGGGCCACCATCACCGCCATCGCCACCCATCCGGTCAGAATCTCGATCCGCACAAAACTGCGCAGAAGCGCGCCCATGTTCGCGTTGACCAGCCAAAACAGAAGATGCAGCGCCGTGTAGAGGAAACTCGCAACCCCCAGATAGCGCCGGCGCGCCTTGAGCCAGGGCAGCGGGCCGATCAGAAGCATTAAGGGCGTGACCATCATGGTCGCGATCAGCAGATAGGCCGCGATCTCGCCGCTCAGCGGCACGAAGGCGACCTTTCCATGCAGCACCAGCCGCTGCGCCAGCATGTAGACGGCCGGCACGGCGAGCAGGGCCCAGAACAGATAGACATTATCAGTCAGTTTGCGCAGCGCGGGGGTATTGTTCGTCATGGTGCCCTTAATTCAATCTGCGGAAAAGCTCTCGTCCGGCTACTCGGCCGCCAGGGCGGGGGTCGGGGTGTCTTTCTTCACCTCGAATTCCTCGTGATAGGACCGCTCGACGTTCACGTTCCAGACATCATTCTTCTCGCCCAGGATGTTGCGCGCGGCATACATGGCCGACAACATGGAATGGTCCTGGTTGTTGTAACGATGCAGGCCGTTGCGCCCGACGGTCTGGAAGTTCTCAAGGCTCAAAAGCCAGTCCTCCAGCACGTCCAGCGCCTCGCGGTATTCGCCATCATAGACCGGATAGGCCTTGGGCTGGCGAATGATGGCGGCGCCGATCACATCCTTGAACTTGGCGAGCCCCAGCACTTCCAGCTCTTTCGCTGCCAGGGTGCGCAGATCCTCGTCCTTCATTTCCCACAGGCCATCCCCCTCCTGGCAGAAATATTCCATTCCGATGGAGGCGGTGTTCTGGTCCGGCAACATCTCCTTGGACCAGGCGCGGAAATTCTGGATACGGCCAACCTTGACCTTGGGGGAATGGATGTAAATCCAGTTGTCCTTGAACGGATCGGCATGATCCAGAACCAGCGTCACGATCAGGAAATCACGGTATTTCAGCTTGTTGGCGGCTTCCACCACTTCCGGCGGCGGCGGCGGATCCATGGCCAGGATCAGGTCGCGCAACGCCATCGTGTTGATGAACTCTTCCCCTTCGATCCGTTCTTCGACCGGGGCCGCGCCATCCGTCGACCAACGTTTCACGTCGACCGAGGTCACGCGGTTGCCCTTGCGGTTCACACGGACGACCGGCGCGCGCATCTGCACGTCGCCACCCTTTTCGCGCACCAGATCGCGGCATTTTTCCCACATCATACCGGGGCCAAGGCGCGGATACTGGAATTCCTCGATCAGGCTGGCCGTGTCGTTCGACCCCGAAATCGCGTTCCAGACCGCCTTGAACAGCGACAGGTTCTTGATGCGCTGCGCGGCCCAGTCGGCGCGGATTTCCTTGGGGTCGATCCCCCAGACCTTCTGCGTGTAGCTGCGGAAGAAATGCATGTAGAGCCGACCGCCGAACCGGTTGATCACCCATTCTTCGAAGCTCTCTTCCTTGCGGAAGGGGCGCACCTGCCACTTGAAGTAAGACAGCATGATCCGCGCGCTTTCATAGGGGCCGATATTGCCCAGCGCGTTGAACAGCTTCAGCGGATAGTCGAAGAATTTCTCGCGGTAGTAGATGCGGCTGAGGCGCGGAACGGTGATGAAATCATCCGTCAGGATCTCATGCCACATGTCCTCGACCTCCTTCACCTTGGTGAAGAAGCGATGGCCGCCGATGTCGAACCGATAGCCATTGTTGGATTCTGTGCGCGAAATGCCACCGACCATGTCGGACGCCTCCAGCACAACAGGGCGATGCCTGTTGCTCCGCTTCTGCAACTCGTAAGCCGCAGTCAGACCCGCTGGCCCCGCGCCGATCACGACGACGCGGTCTTGCTTGCCGTCTTTCATGTATCTCACCACTGCTTCGGAAATGTCAGATCAAAAATTACTCTTACACATGACGACCATACTATGTCCTGCTGCCCCGAGAAACGTTCTTACCGATGCGGACACATTTGCCACAGGATTTTGGAACCAATCTTACTCATTAAACCCACTTTAGTCCCCACAAGTCACAATTTGACGATGGGGGGCAAAGCGACATTCTTCCTATGGTTGATCTCCGCAACACATACATACCCTGCCGATTCGCGCCTTCATATCTTTACCAATTTGCCTTTGCCGGGCGATAGGTTCCCTGCGGCAAAGACATTGCGTGTATCCAGGATCAAACGGGCGACCTGAGCCACCAGCGCATAATCCACCCCGCTGTGATCGGTCGCCAGCAGCACCGCGTCATAGGCTGAGACGGTCTCTGCGGTCAGGTCCGCAGACCGGCGCCCCGCCAGTCGAGGATGGTCGCGCGTCACCGGCATCACCGGGAAATAGGGGTCGTGATAGTCACAGACTGCACCCATCTCCTCCAGCCGGTTCAAGATGGCCAGCGCCGGACTTTCCCGCGTATCTTCCACGTTCTTCTTGTAGGCCACACCCAGGATCAGGATGCGCGCACCTTTCACCGGCACACCACCATTCTTGGCCAGTTCGACGGCAACGCGGCCGGCGATCAGGTCAGGCGCGCCGTCATTGTTCTGTCGCGCCAGATCGACGATCGGCAGGGACGACCCCACGTCCCGCGCCCGCCAGCTCAGATAGACCGGCGAAACCGGGATGCAATCGCCCCCGATCCCCGGTCCCGGATAGAAGGGCATGTAGCCGAAGGGTTTCGTGGCCGCCGCCTGCACGACTTCCCAGACATCGACACCCATCGCTTCCATCGCGACCTTCATCTCGTTCACCAGCGCGATATTCACGGTGCGGAAGCTGTTTTCAGCCAGCTTCACCGCCTCTGCCGTGGCCAGCGAACTGACCGGCACGGTGCGCGACACGACGCCCGAATAGAATCGGTCCAGCAGATCGCGCGACTGCGCATCATCCGCGCCCACCACCTTCGGGATCGACTTCGTATCGAATTTCGCATTGCCAGGATCTTCGCGTTCCGGCGAAAAGCCCAGGAAGAAGTCCTGACCGGCCTTCAGCCCGCCGCGCTCGAGGATCGGCTTTACCACGGTCGCGGTCGCCCCTGGCCAGACCGTGCTTTCCAGCACCACCAACTGACCCGGCTTCAATTCGGCCGCCACCGTTTCGGCTGCGCGCACCACATAACTCAGGTCCGGTTCACGCGCAGCCGACAGCGGCGTCGGCACGCAGATCAGGATGATGTCGGCAGCCCGCAGAACCGCCCGGTCGGACGAAGCTGCAAACCGGCCCGATGCCAGAGCCGTAGCAATCCGATCCTCGGCAAAATAGGAAATCACCCGCTCGCCGGCGTTGATCGACGCCACGCGGGCTGTGTTCAGATCAAACCCTGTCACCGGGAAGCCGCACTCGTTGATCGTCAGCGCCAGAGGCAGACCGACATACCCAAGTCCGACCGTGACGACACGCGCCTCTCGCTCGGCAATCCGGTCCTTGAGGGTGGAATACATGGAAAAAGCTGCCGTCATATCTGTCCTCAGCAATCTAGTCGGTCCCCCGGGTCGGTTCCAGTAGGGTAATCCAGTCCTTCACGGCTGCGGCCGATCAAATGGAGGTCGCCGCCGGCTCCCCCGGCACCATCGGAAGAACCACATCTTCCTAGCAAGAAAGGCCCTCGCGGCCAAATGCTCATCGCTAAATCCGCGTCTGACGGGGCGCTGGCCAAGCCAAAATATCAAGTCTCGCACATAAAACCGGCGACCCACTGTGATTGTTGCACCGAAGGCAACGGCCAAGCTTTTCCAACGTGCGCGGCACCCAAGCGCCTGCTAGCATCCGGGGCAGATTCAGAACCATGTCCGGATAGATTCATGAAGATCCTCATTACCGGCGGCGCGGGCTTCATCGGTTCGCACCTTGCAGAACGTCTTGTCTCCAGCGGCCATCAGGTGACAGTTCTGGATGACCTGTCCACCGGGCGGCGCGAAAACCTGCAAACGCTTGCCGGGTCGAACAGCCTGACCTTTGTCGAAGGCAGCATTCTGGACAATGATCTCGTCCATGACCTGACCGACGGCGTCGATGCGATCTTCCACATGGCGGCGGCGGTCGGCGTCAAACTGATCATGGATGAACCCAGCCGCTCGATCCTCACCAATATCAACGGCACCGAAAACGTGCTGCGCGCCGCGCTCCGGAAAAAGCCCCTGACCTTCATTGCCTCCACCTCGGAAGTCTATGGCAAGGCGAAGAAATTCCCCTTCAGCGAGGATGACGACCTGACGATCGGTGCAACGAAGAACCTGCGCTGGTCTTATGCCTCCGCCAAGACCCTCGATGAGTTCCTGGCGCTGGCCTACGCGCGTGAAACGAACCTGCCGGTGATCATTCCTCGCTTCTTCAACACCACCGGTCCGCGCCAGACCGGGCGCTATGGCATGGTCGTGCCGAATTTCGTGCAGGCCGCGCTTGAAGGTCGCCCCCTCCTCGTCCACGGCACTGGCCAGCAGACTCGCTGCTTTGGCCATGTCCATGACGTGATCGAAGCCCTCATGCGGCTGATGGCGGAACCCAAAGCGCTGGGTCAGGTCTTCAACGTGGCCAACGATCAGGAGGTTTCGATCCTCTCCCTCGCTCAGCAGATCGTCGCGGCGACCGGCTCGAAATCCGAAATCCGTCTTGTGCCCTATGACAGCGTTTATCCCGAAGGGTTCGAGGATATGGAGCGCCGTCTGCCCGATGTCTCCAAACTCGAACGCACCATCGGCTTCCGTCCCACGCGCGGCCTGACCGAGATCATCCGAGACGTGATTGCCGAAAAGCGCGGGGCGAATGCGGCATGACGGCTCTGCCCCGCGACCGGCTGATCCTGGCCGCGATCATGGCACTCGCGCTTGGTCTGCGCCTTGTCGGGCTGAACGGTCCCCTGTGGTTTGACGAGGTCGTGACCCATGACACTCATCTCCGCCTCGGCTGGGGCGAGATGTTGTCCTCCTATTCGATGAACCACCACTACCTGCACAATATCGCCGCCAAGCTGTCGATGAGCCTTTTCGGTCCCGACCCCTGGGCGATCCGTCTGCCGGCGCTGATCTTCGGGCTGGGCGGAATCTGGGCGATGTGGGCACTGGTGCGCGGCATCGCGGGCAGCCTGCCCGCCCATGCCACCGCGCTTCTGATGGCGCTTTCCTACCATCACATCTGGTTTTCGGGGAATGCGCGCGGCTATACCGGCCTTGCGCTGTTCTCGACCCTCGGGCTGATCTTCTTTCTCAAAGGGCTCAGGTCCGGCCGCACCGCCGACTGGCTGTGGTTCGCCGCCATGCTGGCGCTGACGATCTTCACCCACCTGACCGGCGCATTTTTCTTCATGACGCTTGGCCTTGTCTGGCTGGGGCTGGTCGCCATCCGCGCCATGCACGGCACACTCGCCCGCCCAACCATCACCGGCCCCTTCCTCGGCTTCCTGATCGGCGGGCTGGTGACACTGGCGCTTTATGCCCCCGTGATCCCCAGCCTGTTGTCCACCGTTTCGGGCGTCGCGGCGACCTCGGCGGGCGATCCGATGCAGGAATATCAGAACCCGCTCTGGACCGCCTACGAAGGGCTGCGCACCGGCCTTGGCCAGGCCGGGCCGCTCGTCACGCTCGTCGGCCTTCTTACCGCCGCACTCGTCACGCTTGGCGCCGTGGCGCTGCGCAAGCGCGAGCCGCTTTTCGCGCCCGTCGCTCTCGGTCATATCCTGCTGACCATCGTCCTTCTCACCGTCGTTGGCATGCGCATCTGGCCACGTTTCTTCTTCACCGACATTCCCTTCCTCCTCTTTCTCATCGTGATGGGGGTCGGCCTCATCTGCCAGTGGCTCGCCCGCCTTCTGCCCGACCGCCTCGGCGCGGTGCTCTTCCCGCTCGCGATCCTTGCGATGGCGCTTGTCTCCACGCCGCTCGCACTGCGCAACTATTCCGCGCCGAAACAGGACCTTGCCGGGGCCTTCACCCAGGTCGAGGCCCAGCGCACCCCCGGCGAGCGGGTCTATGCCATCTCCTACTCGGGCGAGATCTTCACCGGACATTTCGCCGCCGACTGGCAGACGATCTGGACAGAAGATGACTACCGCACCGCCATGGCAGAGCCCGGCCCCGTCACCATAATCGTGACCTTCCCGGCGCGAAACCTGCGCGAATATCCCGCGATCGACGCCGACATGCAGGCGGGTGTCCTCGGAGAGCGCGCCTACCTGCCCGGCACGCTCGGCGACGGCGGCATCTTCCTGCTGCACCGGGACTAGACCGATGGATGTGGTCATCGGTTCCGGTCCGGCCGGCGTCTCAGTCGCCACCGCCCTTCTGGCGCGGGGCCGCAAGGTTTTGATGATCGACGGCGGCAAAAGGCTGGAAGCCGACCGCGCCACTGCCCGCGACCGCCTCTCTGCCAACGAACCGGCCCGTTGGTCCGCCGCCGACCGCACCGGCTGGCAGGCCCCACAATTCGCCACGCCCCCCGGGCAGGTCCGCCGCTTCGGCTCCGACTTCGCCATGGAACCTGCTGCGGCGACATTCGCCGACGGGTCTGACCCCTTCCTTCTTCGTGCCTCGTTTGCCGAAGGCGGCCTGTCGAACCTCTGGGGCTCGGCCCTCCTGCCCCACCGGGCAACGGACATGGCAGGCTGGCCGATCGAGGCGGAAGATCTTGCCCCCCACTACCGCGCCATTTCGGCATTCCTGCCGATTGCAGGCCGGGTGGATGACCTCCAGCACCTGTTTCCGGTCCCCGAGATGGCAGGCCGCGCCGCCCTCCCCCCCTCGGCCCAGGCCGAACGCCTGCTCGACCGGCTGGCACAAGCACAGAACCGTCTCGCCGCCGCCGGGATTACCGCCGGTCAGGCCAGGCAAGCCGTGGCGACGGGCTGCCGCCTTTGTGGCCAGTGCCTGCACGGTTGCCCCTGGCGCCTCATCTGGTCCGCGACGACCGAGATTGACCGGCTGCGGCGGAATGCCAACTTCTCTTACCGCCCTGGCGCAATCGTGCATGCACTTCAGGACCGTGCCGATGGCATCGACCTGCGCCTTCTCTCGGGCGAAGTGCTGGCCGCCGACCGCGCCTTTCTCGGCGCTGGCGTCTTGGAAAGCGCGCGCATCTTGCTGGCCTCAAATATTGTCTCTGGCCTTTCACTGCGCGACAGCGCGCACGGGTTCCTGCCGTTCCTGCACCGCTGGTCCGCGCCCCGCCGCCCGGATCGCGGCCCCTTCCACACCCTGCCGCAGATCTTCGCCGAGCTTGACGCGCCCACGATTTCGCCCTTCTCGGTCCATGCCCAGATCTACAGCTGGAACGAGTTTTTCGAACATGACCTCGTGCAGACCTACGCCCGCCGCCTGCCCGGCTCGGCCCCCTTCTTCCGCGCCCTCGCCCGCCGCCTGATCGTTGCCCAGATTTTCCTGCATTCCGATCAGTCCGCGCGGGCCGATCTTACCCTCGCCACCGATGGCCGCCTCATGGTGCGCCTCCGTGACAATCCCGCCACGCGACCGGCCTTCGACGCCGCCGCGCGGGCCTATGGCCGGGGGCTTGGCGCTGCCGGATTGACCGCGCTCATGCCTGCACGGCGGCTGAACCCGGCGGGTTCCTCCTTTCACGCGGGGGCAACCCTGCCGATGGCCAGAACGCCCGGCCCCGGCCAAAGCGACACACTCGGTCGCCCGCATGGCCTTGCGCACCTGCATCTTGTCGATGCCTCCTGCCTGCCCGCCATCCCGGCCACCACCATCACACTTTCCGTGATGGCCAATGCCCACCGGATCGGCAGCCTCGCCCCCTGATCCGGCCACGGGCGCGCGGGGCCAGCCCCTCGCACTTCCCTGGCGCTATTCATGCCACAATGAAAATGCCTTTCATTCTGGCTCAAATATCCTCGGGGGTGAGGCGCGGATGCGCCGAGGGGGCAGACAGCCCCCTTTGAACGCCAAACCCAGCGCCCTCAGGCGCTTCCTTCGAAGGCGCCCGCCTCAAGCCGTTCGGCCAGATCCAGATGACCACGTGCCCGCGCGGCCTGCGCAAAGGCCGCGCCGAAGGCCGCGATCACCCGATCTTCGCGCCAGTATTCCTCGAACGCCCCGCGCGCCGCTGCCGCCATGGAAGCCCGCCCCGCCGCATCGGACTGCATCCGGGTCATGGCTGCCAGCAGCTCTGCCTCCGTCTCAAACAGCAGTCCACCGCCCGCCGTCTCGACGATCTCAGGGAACGGCCCCAACCGGCGCGCGATGACCGGCGTGCCCAGCCGGAAGCTTTCGATCAAGATGATGCCGAACGTCTCATAACAGACCGAAGGCACGATCAGCGCCAGCGCCCCCCGGTAATAGGCGTTCAACTCGTCGGGCGACTTCCGTCCCAGGAACTGGATGCGCGGATGGCCCGCCGCCTGGCGTTTCAGTTCCTCCGCATAGTCCCCATCCCCCAGGATCAAGAGATCCGCATCAGGATATTTGTCCATCGCCGGAAAGACGTCCTGAAGACCCTTGATCTTCTCCAAGCGCCCCACGAACAGGAAATAGGGTCGCGGGTGGCCCGCAAAGGGCGCAACCCGGCCGATATCCAGATCCGGCAGAAAATAGGGCAGCACCTGCATCTCAGGCTTCAAGCCGAATTCCGCATGCTTGCGGCGGCTGAACTCCGACTTGGCGATCACCAGATCAGCCTTGTCCAGCATCCGCCCCATCAGCCCGCCATACCGCCACAGCTGCGGCGGGCGGCGGTAAGTCAGCACGCATTTCAGGCATTCGCGCTTGTCGCACAATTCCCGCCCGTGCCGCCACAGGACGTGAGTCGGACAGACCAGCCAATGCTCATGCGCCTCATAGACCTTGAACGCATCGCCATAGGCCAGAAGCCCCGGCCCACCCACCAGCGAGGTGTTGTTGTACCAGATGATGTCCGGCGCCATTTCGTCGATCAGCCGCCGGAACCGGCCGGCATGCACCGTGGGCCTGCCGGTCTGCTGGGTCAGAAGGTTCGACAGAAATCCGTTCTTCGCCCTGAGGCCCACACGCCGCACCCCGTCCGGCACGCCCTCGGCCTGCACCTTGCCGCCCAGAATCAGATAGCTGTCCTCGTCATGGACGACCGTCACCTGGTGGCCCCGCGCCACCAGGGCACGCGCCATGCGTTGTACGCCCACCGCATCGCCCCCAAACGAATAGGGCGGGTAAAACGTGGTGAACATCAGGATCTTCAGCGCCGCCATCTGTCCCTCATCCGTCATGGCCCCGCACCAGCCGCAGCAACAGGGTGAAGCGGTCGCGCATCATCACCACCGCGAAAAGCCCGTAAAGAGCGATCCCTGCCGGTACCGCGATCATCAGAACCGTCAGGGGCGGGCGCCCATCCAGTTGCCCGGCAACCAGCCAGACCCCCAGCCCCATCAGCGCCGCCCCGATCGCAGGCGACCACAACCCGCCAACGAGACGGGCCACAGACCGCCCTGACAGTCGCGCAACCGCGCCGAAATAGAAGGGCCAAAGGCCGACATGCGCGCCTACCACCGCCAGCGCCACCGCCACCATCCCCCAGCGCGAGGCGACCCAGATCAGCACCGCCATCAAAAAGACCGCCGCCCAGGCCAGGACCGCAACCTGCCCCGCCCGTCCAGCGGCCAGGCAAAAGGCAATCTGCACCCGCGCAAGGCAGATATAGACGCCCATCGCCCCAAGTGCTGCCAGCACCGGCGCCGCCCCCGCCCAGCCCTCACCGAACACCAACCCGATCATCGGCCCCGCCAGCACCACCAGCCCGGTGAAAAACGGCAAGGCCACCAGTGCGGCAAGCCGGATCAGATCCTCCAGCAATGCCCCCGCATCGCCCCCTTCCCGCGTCAGCGCCGCAAAGGCCGACTGCGACGCCTGCCTCAGAGGGGTGACAATCAGGAAGGCCAAGGTCTCCACCAATCGCCAGGCGACGGAAAAAAGCCCCGTCGCCTCAGGCCCAAGCGTCGCACCAATCACCAGAAGCGGTGTCTGCGTCGCGGCCAGCTCGCCCGCCCTCAGGCCCAGCACCTGCGCCCCGAACCCCGCCGCCCGGCGCAGATGCGCCCGCGTCGTTGCGAACCCCGGCCGCCAGTCGACCGCGGTCCAGGCCATCACCGCGTTGGTGGAAATCAGCGTCAGCCACTGGCCGACGAAACTCCAGACTCCGAAGCCGTTCAGCGCCATGCCGATCCCGACGATACCGCCCAACACTACCCCGGCAATCGCCCTGAGCGACAGGATCCGGAAATCGAGCCTGCGGCGCAAGATCGCCACCGGCACCGCATTCAGCGCCACGATGATCACCGACGGCGCCAGCGTCATGATCAACCTTTGCACCTCCGGCTCGCCATAGGCCCGCGCCGCCAGGGGCGCGACCAGCGCCAACCCCAGCGCCAGCAGGCATCCCAGAACCGTCAGCAGCCAGAAAGTCGCGTTCAGATCCTCCGGATCGGCCTTTTCGGCGGCAATCAGATATTCCGACAGGCTTTCGCGCACGAGCTGTTCAGACAGGACAATGAACACCGACGCCATCGCCAGAAGCCCATAATCCCGCGCACCCAGAAGCCGAGCGAGCGTGACGAAGACGGCAAAGTTCACCGCCTGCTCGATCCAGTTGCCAAGCGCCATCCAGGCCACGCCCCGGCTGAACTGCCGCGCGACGGACATCAAAGCCCCTTCCAGGGCGTCATCAGCCGCGCCTTGATCCAGCGCAGTGCCTTCCTGCGCGCCAGATAGGCCCCGCCCCGCCCGGCCAGATGGGCCCGCCAGCGCGCCTCATCGGTGAAATAGAACATCTCGATGCGCGGCAGGTCGTGCAGGTCGTCGCCCGGTCCGGCCTCGCCCAACCGCGTGCCGACGGAAGTCGCGTAAAGCCCGGCGATCCGCCGCCGCACCTGCGGCCCCGCCAGCCCGTAGGGCGGCGCGAAATGGCGGATGGTCGCACGCAGCTTGGCCTCAACCGCCCGCTTCGCCACGGTCAACTCTGCCAGCTGCGCCTCTGGCGGCAATGCATTGAGGTCGGGATGGCTGACCGTATGGCTGCCGAACAGCACCCCCTCGTCCGCCAGTCGGATGATCCGGTCCCATCCCATCAGACGGCGCGGCGGGCTGCCGATGCCTTTCCAGCCCTCAGCGCGCCCGACAAAGCCGGTCGGCAGATAGATGATGGGGCGAAAGCCCAAAGGCTTCATCACCGGCCAGGCGCGCTCGTCGAAATCCCGAAATCCATCGTCAAAGGTGATCACCACCGACCGCGCCGGCAAGCTTCCGGCCACCCGCGCCGCCAGCCATTCGTCCAGCGTCAGCACCGGCACGCCGCTTTCGGCCAGCAGCCGCATCTGCATGGCAAAAACCTCGGGCGGGATCGCGGTCGCGCCCCCCACTTCGGACACCGAATGGTACATCAGGATCGAAGTCACTGGCCCCGGCACGCCACACCTTCATTTTCTGTCTCTAAATATCCCGGGTGGGTCCGGGAGGGCAGCGCCCTCCCGGCGAATCGGCCCGCCGCAGGCGGGACGAAACCTCTCGCCCTCAATCTTCCACCCGATGATGTTCGAACTCCGCCCGGTGCCCAGCCCAGGCCGTCCGGTCGATCGTGCCATCCGCCCTCAGGACCTCCGCCGCCGCATAGGCCATGGCAAAGGCATGATGGGTATTGTCATGGGCAAAAAGCCCCTGCCGGCCGAACGACAAAAACCCATCGAGCGTCGACAGCCAGCCATCCACCGTCTCGAAATGTCGCTGATAATCCAGATCATAGACCGGATAGGCCTGCCCGATGCGCCGCGTCTCGCAGCGCAGGACCTCGCAGCGGACCGGCAGGCCCAGATCGTTCAGCCATTGCACATAATGCCGCCCGATCTCCTCGTCGCTCATGCCCCACCAGGTCTCGCCCGGATCGCAAGGCAACTCGCCGCACAGGATCGTCAGCCCCTTTGGCCCCGTGGCGGAATTGTAATTCTTCGGCTCCGACATGCGGCTGATCGGGATCGACAGTTCGGGGAAATAATGCGCGTCATATTCGGTGAACTGATCGGTCTTGAGGATCAGATAGACCAGGATCATCCCCCGGAACCGGATCGAGGATGCCGCCGCCTGCACCGCCTCCGGCGCGGGCGGGTCCATCAGCTTCACAACCGTCGTCAGGGGGATCGTCGAATAGACCTGGGCCGCCTCATGCACGACCTCGCCCTCGGGTCCCTTCACCACCACACCGGTCACACGGTTCCCCTCTCGGGTAATCCGCACGATCTCCGCGCCAAAGGCATAGTCCGCCCCCGCCGCCTGCGACGCTTCGACCATGGCCCCGGAAATCTGGCCAAAGCCCTTCCTCGGATAATAGAACCGCCCTGTCGTCGGCCCCTTCATCCCCGGCAACATGCGCAGCATCTTGCCCAGGATCTTGCCCACCGACCCCGACGACACCCGCCGCTCGGCCAGCGTCACCGCCAGCTTGTCAGGGTCGAGCCCCCACAGCTTCTTCACATAGGGAAAGTAGAAATTCTCCGAAATCGTCGGCCCCAGCCCGTCATAGAGGACAGAGGAG
>Ga0138256_10005464_pt1 | contig 13436 bp, 19 predicted proteins | sample KNB2016incub_MG_FD_105486 | JGI IMG/M metagenome (GOLD analysis project Ga0138256, IMG submission 105486) | Active sludge microbial communities from wastewater in Klosterneuburg, Austria - KNB2014incub_MG | ecosystem: Engineered > WWTP > Activated sludge > Unclassified | place: Austria...
AGACGATCGCCGCGGTGCGCAACCTCGAAGCCGCGCTCGACCAGCTCGACGCCCAGTCCCGCGCGTTCGTGGTCAGCATGCAGCAGCGGATCGCCTCCGTGAGCGGTGGCGGTCTGGGCGCGGTGATCAGCTCGCTGTCGACCAACCGGGACATGCTGCGCGGGCGCGTTGCGTCCGGCGGCACCCCGGAGCGCAGCCTGGCGTACCTGAATGAGTTCATCGCCACCGTGGATGCCTGGCTCGCCCAGAGCACTGCGGAGGTGAACCGTATTCTCAACGAGCGCCTGTCGGGGCTTGCCGAGGAGCGCGCCGCCATCATGGCGGCGTCGGAGTACCGCGCGCAGCAGGCGCAGAACGAGCAGGAGGCCCGCGACCGCGCCAACGAGGCGCTGCGCGAGGCCCTGCAGGAGCAGCTGCAGCTCGCCCAGCAATGGCAGGGAATCCTCGACGCCACTCAGCGCCAGCTGGACGAGATGCGCTTTGGCAGCGCCAACCCGCTCGATGCCCAAAGCCGCTTCGCCCTGCTGGGGGCCGAGGCCGACAGCCTCCTCGAGCTGTTCCGCGGCCAGACAGGCACCGATCGCACCGACACCGCCACCCGGCTGTTGGAGATCCTCTCCCAGCAGCAGTCGCTCGGCCAGGACCTGTTCCAGCGCCCGAGCCCCGAGGCCCTGGCGCTCTACAACGAGATCGTCAGCCGCATCGGCGAAGTGCAGGCCGTGGCCGAGCCGGAAGCCGAGCGTGCCCGCCAGCTGCAGGAGGAACTCAACGCCCTGGCCGAGGCCACGGCCGCCGCCACGGGCGGCACGTACGGCTACCTGACCGGCGACGAGCAGGCGCGCCTGGCCGGCATCGCCGAGGAGGAGCGCCTGGCGCGTGAAGAGGCGCAGCTGGCGCTCGACGAACTCAACGAGTTGGCGAAGGCTGATTACGAGTGGGCGCTGAGCGAAGGCCAGCGGCTGCAACAGGAGCAGCGCGATCTACTGCAGGCCCAGCTCGACGAGATCACCGGCGGCATGGACGTGCAGCTCTTCATTGCCGAGGTCGAGGCCCAGGCCCGCGACGCGCTGTTCGATATCCGCGACAGCATCAACCTGTTCCTCGACGCCATCACCACCACGGGCGCGAGCCTGGGCCAGATCGGCGGTGCGCCCGGATCGGGCGTTGGTGGCGGCCCTGGCAACGGCGGAGGCCCCATCGGTGCACCCGGCCAGCCGAGAAGCCAGGCAAGCGTCAACTATTCGCCAGTTATCAACGTTTCCGGCAGCAACAACCCGCAGGCCACGGCAGCGGCCGTGGTCGAAGCCATCAACGCGAAAGCCCCGATGGTCGCAAGCATCATCAAGCGCCACCTCCAGAACGCCTAGGAACGCCCATGCCACGCGTCAGCAGCTACGCCGCCATCACCGGATCGGTCGGTGATCTTTACGTGATCGAGGGTGGGACGCCGCGCAAGGCAACCGTTGCCCTGCTGGTGAGCGCCGGCGGCGGGCTCTACAAGGCCGACGGCGCCGACAACACGCTGGTGCTTGACGTCACCAACAACCGCCTGGGAATCCTCACCGCGGCGCCGGAGCAACCGCTGCACGTGGCGGGCGGGCTGCGCGTCTCGGCTGCTCCGATCTTGAGCGCGGCAATGGCACCCGGCGTCTTCGGCTTCGAGACACCGATTGTCCGGCTGTACCTGGGCAGCGGCGGCGGCAACAGCCTTGCAATCTCCACGCGAAATGGCGGCGTCACTGCGGACAACCTCACCGTGAGCGACACGGGCATCGTCAATGCGGCCGGCAGCGCTGCGCGCTACAGCATCTCGGGAACCAAAGTGGTCGGAGCGCGCGAGACGGGCTGGACGGCCGCTACCGGCACGGCGAACAAGGGCGCCTTCGCCACCGGCAGCGCCACGCTGACCAATTGCGCCGAGCGCATCAAGGCCCACGAGGACGCGCTGCGCACCCATGGACTGATCAACTGAGCGCCCGAAAATGACCGAAGTCACCGTCACCCTCACCGTCGAAGACGTCAACCGCATCGTTGACGTCTTGTCCCGGCAGCCGTACGCCGACGTCTTTCAGGTGGTCAATCGCCTGCGCGCGGCCGCGCAGCGGGCCGCGGATCGCGAACTGCTGACGTCGGCCGCACCGGCCGCACGCGAGCGCCTCGTGGTTGGCGATGCGCCAGGTGCCGTACCGGCCGGCGACATCATTGGCTGATCCGTGGCCGCAGTCGCCCACGTTGCCTACGCCACCTTCGCCCGATTTCTGGTCGGCGGCGTGCTGTATGGCGTGGCGACGCAGGACGCCCTGCGCCTGGGTACTCCCTGTGCCGGGCTTCTGGAGGACGACGCGGAACTCTCGCGCCGGCTGACGCAGGGGCTTGCCGCGGGCCAGTCGGTGACGCTGACGCTGGTCGATCGCGCCGACGCCGACGGCGGCCTGGTGGATGAAAACGACGCGCCCCTGCTCGACGAGTACGACGACCCGCTCGCCACGGAGAACGCGCCCTTCGGCGCCGCTGTGCATGGCCTCGACGGCGCGGCCGTGTACGTCGACACGGTGTGCACGGTGACCTTCGACAACGGCTCGGTGTCGGAACAGGTGGCGTCGCAGCAGCTCACCGTGATGGGCAGCAGCGTGTCCGCCGGGCGCGCCACCGTCACGCTCGTGGATATCGAGGACCAGAAGCTCAACACCCTGTTCCCGACCCGCACTTACCGCGTCGAGGACTTCCCGCAGCTACGCACCGACGATGCCGGCAACCCGGTGCCAAACCCCAATGGCCTGGCGCGGAAGCTGCCGTGCACGCTGATCAGCAGCGCCGCCCTTGACTACCGCTACGCCTACCGCGAGGGCACCGGCGGCACCGTGCTGGCCGTGTATCGCAACGGACGCCTGGTCGACCCGGCGGAGTACACGGTGGCCACTGCGGGTTCCCCCTTCAGCTACAGCTACATCAAGTTCACCAGCGAGCAGGTGGACTACGACGGCACGCCCTACGCCATCGCCTGCGACTTCGACAACACGGGCAGCGTGGCCCGCGAGGCCTCCGAGGAGGTCAAGCGCCTGCTGCAAGCCGCCGGCGTCGCGACCGACACCGCCAGCTTCACGATTGCGCTTGGCGTATGCACCGCAGCAGGCCTGTTCGTGGACACCGATCACGGCCGCAGCGGCCAGCGCACCGTGCGCGCGATTGTCGAGGAGCTGCTGGTCATCGCGCGCGCGGCGCTCTACCGCACCGCCACCGGCACGTACGCAATCGCCCAGGACAAGGACGGTGCGGTCGCTGCGGCCTATGACGAGAATGGCGGCGACCTGGTCGAGGTCATGGGCGTGGATCGCCCAGCGAAGCCCACCAGCGTCGCCATTCGCTACCGGCCGAGCCCGGTTGACCCTGACAAGCTGCAGCACCTGTCGACGCGCACCATTCCAGGCGGCGCCCTGGGCGCGCTACCGGTGCGCGACGAGCACTACCTGGTTGATCACAGCGCGGCCGATCGGCACCTGTACTACATGGCGGCGCGCGCGGACGCCTCGCGCAGGCTGCGCGCGCGCCTGTACGGGGCCACGCATACGCCTGGCCAGATCGTTCGGGTCAGCAGCCGCGCGCACTACCTCACGGCGTCGCTCTGGATCCTTTGGGAGGTGCGCCAGATTCCAGGCGGGATCGAGGTGGAAGGGCGCGAGTACACGCCGGCCACCTATGGCTACATCGCCGGTGCGCTGCCAGCGGATGCCGCGACGGTCTACTCCCCCGATTACACCAAGACGCCGCCACTCGCGCCCAGCGCGCTCAGGATCACCGCCGGCAGCACCGCGGCCGCTGCGGATGGCCCCATTACCGCGCGCGTGACCGTGGATTGCCTGCCCCCGGCCGTGAACTGGAACGCGGTGTGGTTCGCGGCCTTGCACAACGTGACGAACGAGATCCCGTCCCTGCTGCTGGGCGCCGACATCGGTGGCGGCCTGCGCGGCGTCACGTTGACTGGCCTGCGCCCCGGTGAGGTCTACAAACTGCAGGCCTACGCGATCAATGCCAACGGCGTGCAAGGCGTGGTGCAGAGCACCTTCGATGCCACCGCCATTGGCGGCGGCGGCGCCGTCACCACCTTCACGGCCCCGGGCCACGCCACCGTGCCTGGCAACGTAGCGAGCTGCACAGCGACCCAGCGCATGGGCCGGATGATCGACGTGACCTGGCCCGTGGTGGCGGCCGGCAACCTGTGGGGCTACGTGCTCGAGCGGCAGATCGGCGCCGGTGCCTTTGCAGAGGTGTGGCGGGGCAGGGCGAACAGCTACAGGGATCCCGACGTTTCGATTGGCACGGCCTACACGTATCGGGTCAAGGCCAGGGACACCTACGGCAACTTGAGCGCGAGCTACGCGACCAGCTCGAGTGTGACACCCACCGGGAACATCACCGGCGGCACGTCTGGCAACGACATCGGATCGAGCACGGTGGTCACGGGGAACCGCACTTCGGTGAGCACGTTCTCGACGTCGTACACCAATCCAGGGGCAGGCAAGACTGGGTCCTACGGGTTTACCCACAGCGTGGGGAAAATCCCGCTGCTGACAATCGACCTCGGCGGCAAGACGACGTCCATGGCGTGCCTTCGCGCCGTCGATACCTCGGCCGCCACCGTAATCGTGCTCGGGATGTGGCTTGGCACGCCGCCGATTTCCGATCACTTCGGAAACACCGGCAACAACCTGGCAGCCGGCGACCCGCACGCGCACAACATGGACCACAACCACAGCTTCATCAGCTCGGCCGAGGGCGGCACGATCAACCTGAGGGTTTGGTAGTGAAGGTCCGCCGCTACGTGATCATCGCCCCCGACGGGTTGGTGCGCTGGCAGATCAGCCTCAGCGACCCGAACCTCTACCCCAGCGCCGTGCTCGCCAACATGCAGCCCGGCGACGTAGCGGCAGAGGCGCACGTCCGCACGGATATCGACCCGGCCGAGGTGCCCGGCGCCACCGCACTGCCGGACCATGCCCGCGCCGGCCAGGTGGGCGGCACGCGCGACCACGCTGTTCGCCACTGGCACAACCGCACCCATCATTCGCGCGCGCAGCGGCGCGATACGCCGCAGCGTGGGCCGGAGATCGTGGGGGTCTATGCCTTCGCCGGCGATCCGGACACCGACTTGCCCACGCGGCGCAGCATGGTGCCAATCCCCGACGAGCTGCTGGCCCAGGCGCCCCGGCTGCTGTTCTGGCGCGATGGTGACGTCATCCGACGTCGCACGGGCAACACCTGGTCGATCAATCCCGAGGAACTGACGCCATGACCGCGCGATTCTTCATCAGTCACAACGTCGCGGTGGCGGCGTCCTACAGCGCGCCGAGCCAGGCGGACTATCCGGCTACCAACCTCCTCACCCCCAGAGTGGGGCTCCCTTGGCGCTCGCTCGATCTGACGGGGGGTGACGTCATCCTCGATCTTGGCGTGTCGAAGACGGTGAAAGCCATCGCCATCCAGGACACGAATACCGCCGACATCACTGTTTACGCCGACAACGCGCCCAGCCCGACCACGTATCGCGGCGACCTGATGCAGAGCATGGACCGGTCCGGTCGAAACAAGGCGTTGTTCATCCATGGCAGCAGTTTCGGCGCGCGCTATGTCCGGCTGGCTTTTTTTGATGGGCCGACCGACGACCTCACCTACTATCGCGCTGGTGCGATCTACGTGTTCAGCTCCGAGTCCGTGCTACCGCGCGACCCGATTTACCCGGTCGAGATCGGCTACAACGAGCCGATGACGGCGCACGACCTGCCCAACGGACAGGACGTGCCAGTCAATCGCGGCCCCAACTACCACGAGCTGCGCCTCGATTTCGCGCTCCGTCCGGATCAGGACGTTGAGTTCATGCGCCGCCAGGCGCGCGCCGGTGTCTGCTGGCTCGACCTTGGCCTGGTGTATGGCGGGCTCTCGTTCCCGGTGATGCACGTCGAGAGCCGCGGCGGGCGGATGATCGAGCGCCAGAACCGCGAAACCGTGAGCGTGCCGCTGCGCGAGGTGGTGTAGCCGGACACGCGCGGGACGACATGTCCGCACGCAGGCGCTATACGACGCGCGCAAGCCACCGCGCCCGGAGGCGCCATGCGCGCTCGTACCCCGATCATGTTCCTGATCCTGCTCGCGCTGTGCGCGTGCGGGTCCACGGCCAAGCGCAACGACGCCCGCTGGAGTCAGTGGGTGCAGATCACACAGGCGAGCGAGGAAGCGGAGCGCCTGGCTGCAGAGGCGCGTAGCGCCCAATTCGATGAGCTGGCGGCGAAGTGCCCTGCGAACGACGCAACCTGCATCGTCGCGATCGCGGGGTTCAAGGCCCTTGCCGGCGATGGTGATGGATCCACGACGGGCCAGATCCCGGCGCCACCGCGCGAGCGCGATTGGGCCGAGAAGCTCGGCAGCGTGGCGCCGTTGATCGGCACGCTGGCTACCGCGGCCGTGTCCTGGCACCAGCTCGACACCAGTCGCGACGTCTCGCTCAGCCAGAACAGCATGGTCACGGACATCGTGCTGGGCACGACGGGGGCAATGGCCGACGTGGCCACCAACGCCACGCCCACGATCACCGTGCACGGGAACTTCGGCGACACCTACGACAACGACACCACCACCACCGTCGGCCGCGACCAGACTGGCCGCGACCACCAGGACGGCAGCGTGGTCGGTGACGGCAACCGCATCGGCTCCGACGACAGCACGTGCACAGCTGGCGCAGCGGCCGCTGGCGGCAATGCCGCGGCGGCGGGCCCCGGCGGCGTTGGCGGCGCTGGCGGCGCCTGCAGTGTCGGCGGTGGCTGATGGACTTGGCGACCGTTGCGGCGTGGGTGGGCATCGCCCTGACCGTTGCTGGCGCGTTGATTGGCGGCGGCGTGCTCTATGGGCGCGTAGGCAAGGCCATCGAGCGCACGGATGAGCACGACGAGGACCTCGAGGAAATCCGCAAGTGGCGGGAGGAGCTTCGGGTGACGATGGCCACCGAGTTCGTCCGCAAGACCGAGATGAAGGACGAGATTCGCTCCGCAATCGCACCAGTGCGCCGCTTGGCCAACGCCACGCACGAGATCGTGGTGGCGATCGCCGAGAAGCTCAACGTGCCGCACCCCGCGATGACGCTGCCCGATGACCACGGGGAAGGGCGCTGACCATGCCGCTCAGCATCCAGCTGGTGACCGCGGTTCTCGTGCTCGCCGTAGCGGCGATCTGCGCGTTCGCCGCGTGGCCAACCGTGATCGATGGCAAGCGCAGATCGCCTTGGCACCTGGTGACGCGCTGGGAAGAGCTGTTGTGGCTCGCCGGCGTGCTGGCGCTGCTGCTCGTCGGCTACTACCTCATCCCGCGCATCGACCCTCGCAGCGGCATCGACGGGTGGGGCGTGGTGTGGTCGATGCTGGTGACGATGCTGGCGCTGTTTCTCGCCGGATTCTTCGCGTGGCTCTGCCAGCGTCTGTACTTCCGGGAGCTCAGCGACACCGACGAGGAGGACCTCGCCGCCATCGTCGTCGGCGCCGCCGGTGATCCCGCCTCGGGCCCGGATGGCCGCCCGCTATTCATCCCCGAGGAAGACCGCCACTGGCGCGGCCGGCACGCCCTCTTCCTCTTGCTGATCGACCGTGGCCTATGGCTCGCCGTCTTCCTCATTGCCTTCGCCGCGCTGGCTGGCTGGCGCTAGTCGTCGCAGCCTTCGCGGGTTGCTCGGGCGCACCCGCCCCGGGTACGGCGACGCCTGCCCACCAGCCAGACGCGGCGTCCCCCACCGAAGCGCGCACGATCGCCGACAGCGATCTGCAGCGGGCGGTGTACATCACCGAGGAGGCGCTGCCGCCGCGCCTGCCGGTGGCATTGCTCGAGCCGCCGATCCCGAACCGGGCCATTGATCTCATCGTGGCCTTCGAAGTCGGCGACCCGGCGCAGTACCAGGCCAAGTATCGCCACCCGATCTGGCCTGGCGCGCAGAGCGGGGTCACCGTCGGCGTGGGCTATGACCTGGGCCACCGCGCGCCCAGCGTGATCGCCATCGACTGGGAGGCGCACCCGCACCACCTGCGCCTGGTGACTGCCAGCGGCGTGATCGGGCCGCTGGCGCGCGATGCAGCGCGGCGCCTGGCCGACGTGGCCATCGAGTGGGATCTCGCCCGCGAAGTGTTCGACCAGACGAGCGTGATCGAGCACTACCGCGTGGCACGCCGGGTGTTCGCGCCAGGCTTCGCCACCGCGCCGGCGGTGGTGCAGGGCGCGCTGGTTTCCGTGGTGTTCAACCGCGGCGGCTCCATGGTGGGCGCGCGGCGTGCTGAGATGCGCGCGATCCGGGACGAATGCCTTCCGCGCGCCGATCGCGCCTGCGTCGCGGCGCAGCTGCGCGCGATGAAGCGTCTGTGGGCGGGGACCGACATCGAGCGCGGCATGTCCCGCCGTCGCGAGGCCGAAGCGCAACTCGCCGAGGCGGGCTGACGTGCCGGCGCCAACCCGCTTCGACTTCAGCGAGCAGCTGGGCCTGGCCGGCCAGGCTGGCTATCACTTCACGCAGCCGCTCACGTTCTACCAGGACGAGGCCGAGACCCTGCCGGTGAACCTCACGGGGTTCAGCGCGGTGCTCACGCTGCGCCAGCCGGGCGGCGTGGTGTACATGACACTGACCTCGGCCGGCGGTGGCATCGCGCTTGGCGGGGCGGCGGGAACCGTGGCCATCGCGAGCGCGAGCCAGGCGCCGCCGGCGACGGCACCGCCAGCGGGGCGGCATGCCTATGCGCTGGAACTGTTCGCGCCTGGTGGCGCGCTGGACACCGTCCTGCGCGGGTTTTGGGACTTCCTGCCGGATGAGAGCCCATGACCGCGGCTGTGCGGGTGACCGTAGCCAAGGCGTACGTGCGCGTGGGTGCCACGCAGCATCGCGTGGTGGTGGCGCAGCCGCAGATCCGCGTGGTGGCCGTTGGCGTGCAGGGGCCTGCCGGGCCTGGCAGCAACGCCGGCTACAACCACGTGCAGGGCAGCGCCTCGAACATCTGGACGATCAACCACAACCTCGGCTACCGGCCCAGCGTTGAACTCTTCACCACCGGCGGCGTCGAGTTCGAGGCCGAGGTGGTCCATACCACCGTCAATCAATGCGTCGTCTATCTCGCGGTTTCGATCGCGGGCTCGGCTCGTCTCGTCTAAGGAACCGCCATGGCCAAGCAAGTCCTCCGCGACCTCGACTTCAACAACGCCTCGCGCGTCACCAACCTGCTCGACCCGAGCGCTGCGCAGGACGCGGCCACCAAGGCCTACGTCGACAGCGCCGTGGAAGGGCTGGCCTGGAAGGATTCCTGCCGCGTCGCGACGCAGTCCAACCTGAACCTCGCGAGCCCGGGCGCGACCATCGATGGCGTGTCGATGAGCGCTGGCGACCGGGTGCTGGTCCGATCGCAGTCGTCGGGCCCTGAAAACGGCATCTACATCTGGAACGGCGCCGCCACGCCGGCAACGCGCTCCAACGATTGCAGCACCGCCGCCGAGCTGGAGCAGGCAATCACCACGGTGGAGGAGGGGACCAGCGCGGGTTCGTCCTACCGCCAGACCACGATCAACTTCACGCTGGGCTCGGGCACGGTGACCTGGTCCGTGTTCGGCACGGGTGCGCCGAGCGCGAGCGAGACCACGGCAGGCATTGCCGAGATCGCGACGCAGGCGGAGACCGACACCGGCACCGACGACCTGCGGTTCGTGACGCCGCTCAAGCTGGCGACCTATGCCGGGCGCCTTCGGCGATACAGCGTCGCGGTTGGCGATGGCTCGTCGGCCAGCATCGTGGTTACCCACAACCTCAACACGCGCCTGGTTCAGGTGGCCGTGTACCGCGACTCGGGCGTTTACGACGAGGTGCTGTGCGACGTCGAGCACACCAGCGTGAACACCATCACGCTGCGCTTTGCCGTTGCGCCGGCCAGCAACGCATTCCAGTGCGTGGTGATCGGCTAAGCCGTGAAGAATCTCGGCTCCACTCCGAAGACCGTCAACGGGTTGACCGAACTCAACCCGGCCGACCCGGCTGCCGACTTCCTGCTGGTGTGGGATACGTCGGCTGGCGGGTCGCGCAAGGTCAAGCCGAACAACCTGGGTATCGGTGGCGGTAGCGGACTCACGCAGCCGCAAGTGCTCGCGCGTGCGTTCCTCGGAAGCTGACCCATGCTGATCCTCGCCGCTGATACCGATGCCATCGAAGTCGTCTTGGGGGCGAACCCGACGACCAACGCGGATTTCTTCGCGTCGTGGCGCGACTTGGATGCGTCCACGTTCGTGCCGGGCAACGCTGCTGGCGCGACGAACGGAACCACCACGGTCGACCTGGTGAGCGGGCCCGCGGCCGGGTACTACCGCGTCATCGACTACATGAGCATCCTGAATCTGAATGCCGGTGCGATCACGGTGACGCTCAAGTTCGATGCGAACGGCACCGAGCGGCAGCTCTTGGTCGTCACCATCGCCAACGGCGAGCGCATCGAGTACGTGGACGGGCAGGGGTTCCGCGTACTGGCGAACAACGGCTCGGTCAAGCATGGGCTAGTGCAGGGCACGAACCCGACGCCTGTTGGGTTCTCGATGGCTTCGCTTGGTGCCGATGTCGTCAACAACAACGCGACCGCGAACACCATGGCGGACGTGACCGGCCTGAGCTTCCCGGTTGTGAGTGGGCAGCGCTACTACTTCCGGTTCGCCATCCACTACAACGCGGCGGCGACCGCCACCGGATCGCGCTGGTCGATTAACGGCCCAACGACGACCGACTTGAACTTCGAGTCGGACTACTCGTTGACCACCACCACGCGCACGGTTAACACCGGGCTCAGCGCATATGACACGCCAGCCGGTGCGAACGCGACTAGCGCGGCGACCGGCTCCAACATCGCGATCATCGAGGGTTTCATCCTGCCGAGCGCCAACGGCGACGTGATTGCGCGCTTTGCTTCCGAAGTCTCGTCCAGCGCGATCACCGCACTGCGCGGCTCGACCGTCATGTACGCGCCGGTGGGCTAACAGGAGACATTCATGGCCTTCCCCGCAACCGCCCCCGAGCTCGCCACCGCCTACGCGCAGATCAAGAATCGCGTGGGCTTCATTAAGCAGCGCACGCAGGCCCTGCGCGCTGCCTCGCTGTCCACCCTATCGGCCCAGGCGATCATCACCTACGTGCAGGAAATGGCGACGATGCGCGCCATGCTCGACACGCTGACTGCAACACCGGGGTTGGCCGAGTACGCGCGTGCGGCCGAGGCCAACGCGGGGCTCGACATCGTTGCCGAATACAACGCGATGCTGGCTCAGCTGGCAGCCACCACGGCGTGGATCGCGGACAACTTTCCCGACGATGGCACCGGCTACAAGCTTGCGTTTACGCTGGACCAGGGCGGCACCATCGTATGGCGCACGTTCGCTCCGGCCTCGCTGGCCGGCCTTCGCGCCGTACTCGACGCGCTGATTGCCACCATCGCGTGAACGCTGATGCCGACCTTCGGCGATACCAGCGCTGGCGGGGACGAGTTCCCCGGATCGGACGGCCGCTGCCTGGTAGATCGGTTCGCCATGCCCGACACCGGGACGGTCAACTTCGCCCAGGCCTACGCGGGGGCGTCGACGACAGCGGGGGCGAGCTGGAAGTTCGTCATCCTCGCGGACGCTCTCAGCTTGCCCGACCTCGTGCTGTACGTGTCGAACGGAACCGCCATCGGGGCGGGCGCGGGGTGGCACAACTTCACCTTCAGCGGATCCCCGTCGTTGACGCCGGCCAACTACTGGCTCGGCACCGTGGCGAACTCGTTCGAGGCGTACCTGGGCGAGGACGTTTCCGGCGCCTCCCCGGATGTGCAGATGGCAAACGGGTCCTTCGACTACGCCACCCCGCCCTCCGCGTGGCCGGGCAGCGACGGAACCTACGGGGTCGGCCTGGACGTGTATGTGGACTACTCAACGGGTGGCGGGGCGCCCGGTGCATTCCCCTTCGCGCGTGCTTTCCCGCGATCCATTCTGATGCACTGAGGACCTGACCATGGCTTACGGCCGAATCTACACGGTGAGCTTCGCCAACGTCTCGGTTTCGGCCGCGCAGGACCTCGTCGAGATCAGCCCGGCCGATGACAAGCCGGTTGAGATCGTCGGGCTCGTGCTGGCCCAGAACGGCGTTGCCGATGTGGGCGATGCGGCCGAGGAACTGCTCCGATTCTCGATCATCCGTGGCCACGCTACGGGCGGTAGCGGAGGCAGCGCCGCGACCGGGCGGCCGGTGAAGCGCACGGACGCCGCTGCCGGGTTCGCCGCCGAGGTGAACAACACCACGGTGGCCAGCGCGGGTACGGGCGTGACCGTCCACGAGGATGCGTTCAACGTGCGCGCCGGGTATATCAACTGGTGGCCGGAAGGCTGCGAGATCGATGCCGCCCAGGGCGACGGGACCATCGTGATTCGCATCCCTGCACCCGCCGACGCGATCACCCTGACCGGCACGCTCTACGTGCGCGAACTGGGGTGATCCGTGGGTCTGTTCCGACGCCGCCGCCGCATACACCGCACCCTCAGACGATGGGTGCCTTCGCTGCCGCCATCCGCTCCCGAGGAGTCGGTCCAGGTCATCACGGAGAGCGACGGCTCCATGCTGGTGATCGAAGACGGGGCCATGGTGCTGACCGCGTGAACGGGCAGGAGGCCACGGAACTCCTCGCCTGGGCCGAACGCGCCCAGCTCGACCATGCGCGCGGCATGCAGGCCATGCGCGCATTGCGCGCCGACCAGGTGCAGGACCTTTGCCGCGCCTGGCTTATCGTCCACGGCGGCAAGACCGAGCCGCAGCTGCTGGTGGACACCATCAAGCGCCGCCGCAGCGACGCCACCGGAGGATCCCGATGAAGTTCTTTTCGTCGCTCGTCGCCAACGTGGTGCTGCCGCCCTGGCTTGCGCCGTTCCGCCACCTGCTGATGCCGCTGGCCATCGTGCTGGCGGTGTGGGCCACGTACGCCTGGGTCACCGGACGGGCCTACGACCGCGGCTACGAGGCCAGCCAGCTCGAGGTGGACAAGGCCAGTGCCGCGTTCCTGGCGCGCCTGGCGGTGGCCAACGAGGCCATCGCCGGCGAGTCCGCCCGAACCAACGCCGCAGTGGCCGCGGCGCTCAAGGAGCGCCCGACCATCGTGCGCACCGTCAAGGAGATCGTCGATGCGAACCCTGAGTTTGCTGCTGTCCGCCGTCCTGAGCGCCTGCACGCTGAGCGCGTGCGGCAACTCGACACCCTCGAGGCCGCCGCCGCCGATCGCGAGCTGCGGTGAAGAGGCGCTGGAGTGGTGCGAGCCCGTGCTCAACGCCTGCCGCGACGACAACCGCCTGGGCTGTACCGAGCCGGAGGACGCCGAGAATCGTGAGCGGCAGCGGGTGTGCATACAGCGGCACCACGGCGC
>Ga0138256_10005465_pt1 | contig 13432 bp, 8 predicted proteins | sample KNB2016incub_MG_FD_105486 | JGI IMG/M metagenome (GOLD analysis project Ga0138256, IMG submission 105486) | Active sludge microbial communities from wastewater in Klosterneuburg, Austria - KNB2014incub_MG | ecosystem: Engineered > WWTP > Activated sludge > Unclassified | place: Austria...
CTTGATAAACTGCTTCCGTCAAAATCTATTGAGTAAGTGCCGGCATTTAATTCTTTGCTGAGAAGTGTGGATATTTCCTGACCCTGAACATCATAAACGATCAGCTTTACAAATGACGGTGTAGGAATATCGAACTTTATTTTAGTAACCGGATTGAATGGATTTGGGTAATTTTGAGAAAGTGAATAATCTCCCGGGATCTCAGATGAAACATTTTGAATATTCGTTATGCTGCCGCCGTTAACTGTCTTCAAAATTGTTCCATTATTGCCGCATATATACCCAGTATCATTTCCAGTAAAAAAGATACCATTTAACGATTCTGAAGTTGGGCTAGGTTCCAAAAACCAGTTAGTCCCCCCGTTAAGTGTTCTCATGATGCCATTCGGACCTACAACTCTTCCGTCAGATGAGTTGAAAAAATGCATAGCAAATCCGTTATCGTATGGCAATGGCTGTTGAGTCCAGCCTGACAATCCGCCGCTTGTTGTTTTGCGTACAGTTGCAGAATTACTGGCAAGCCATCCGGTATTATTATCTACGAAAAAGACATCATAAAAAGCAATATTAGGAGACCATGACATATATGATCCCATTCCTCCGTTCGTTGTTCTATAGATTCCCCCTGTATGTGTAGTTGCCCAGCCCGTGTTGTAATTGATAAACTGAACAGACAGATAATTGCCTGCGTTTGAATAATGATAAACCCTTGACCAGTTAAGCCCCGCATCAATTGATCTCCAGATCACTCCATAGCTTGTGCCGGGTCTGCCGCCGCATGCAAATAAAATCATTGAATCTGTCCTGCTTATATCATAAACAAGCGTATCTGCAAACCGCGAAAGGTTTGTCCATATAGCCCCACCATCAGTTGTTCTTTTAGGATTATGTCCTCCTATGATACCTGTATTCCCGTTTATAAAACAAACCCCGCGTGCGCTATCTGAAGATTGTATAGCCCAGTTAAAGCCTCCGTTTGTTGTTTTAAAAACTCCCGGAGAGCCAACTACCCAGCCGGTCTGATTGTTAACAAAGTATAAACTATTCAGTGATCCGGTTAGTGCAGGAAGCAAATTCCAGGTGCTTTGTGATAATACAGCACTGTTCAGAATTAATATCAGTACTAAAAGTAACCTTTTGCGATTTGGACTTTTCATATTAGATTTTATTTTATTAACACCATTTTCTTAATTACGGAATAATTTTCTGAAGTTATCTTATAAAAATATACACCGCTTGATAAACTGCTTCCGTCAAAATCTATTGAGTATGTGCCGGCATTTAATTCTTTGCTGAGAATTGTGGATATTTCCTGACCCTGAACATCATAAACGATCAGCTTTACAAATGCTTGTGCAGGAATATCGAACTTTATTTTTGTAACCGGGTTGAATGGATTTGGATAATTTTGTGAAAGCGAATAATCCCCCGGGATCTCAGATGAAACATTTTGAATATTGGTTATGCTGCCTCCGTTAACCGTTTTCAAAATTGTGCCATTGTTGCCGCATATATAACCAGTATCATTTCCAGTAAAAAAGATTGCATTCAACTGCGCAGTAGTTGGGCTTGTTTCCAGAAACCAATTAGACCCGCTGTTAACTGTTCTCATGATATATCCACCCGGACCCACAACTCTTCCGTCTAGTTCATTTAAGAAATGAAGCGCATATCCACCGAAATTGGGCAACGTTTGATTTTGCCAGCTTGAACCACCGTTAACCGATTTGCGAATTGAATTGCTGTAGAATGTAGTCCATCCTGTATTTTCATTGACGAACCAAATATCGTAATATGGATACGTATTATTGTTCATACCTGTCCAGTTTGTGCCTGCGTTTGTTGTTTTCGAAATTACGCCGCCTGTACCGCATGCCCATCCGGTATATGGATTTATAAAATGCACTTTACGATAGCCCCCTGTACTTTGTGAAAATACTTGTGTCCAGTTTAAACCAGCATCAGTTGTTTTCCATATGATCCCGTTTGGTGATAATACTCCAACAGCAAACCCGGTAAGGGTATCTGTAAAAGTTATATCCGAAACATTAACAATTACCGGGATACTAAACCAGTTAGCTCCGCCGTTTGTTGTCTTTTTCCCGCTGTTGCCTGCAAAAAAGCCGGTGTTTTCATCAATAAAATATATAGTACTTGCAAATTCAGCCAGCTGAAGGGTCCAGTTAGCTCCGCCATTTGTTGTTTTGTAAATATTTGTACCTCCAGCCCATCCAGTTTGATTGTTGTAAAAGTGAATATCGTTCAATGTGCCCGATAGTGATGGCAGCAAATTCCAGTTACTTTGCGCTGATACAAGTGCTGTTAAAATAAAGAAATAAATAATAGAAAACAATGTCCGCATTTTCAGATTCTCCTCAATTAGTATGAATAATTACTTGATTAAAACCATTTTCTTTGTTTCAGTATAATTTCCTGTTATTACTTTATAAAAATATACACCGCTTGATAAACTGCTTCCGTCAAAATCTATTGAGTAAGTGCCGGCATTTAATTCTTTGCTGAGAAGTGTGGATATTTCCTGACCCTGAACATCATAAACGATCAGCTTTACAAATGCCGGTGCAGGAATATCGAACTTTATTTTAGTAACCGGATTAAAGGGATTAGGATAATTGTTATACAGCGCAAATACTTCGGGTATTGATGGTGATATCTGCTGGTTATTGTGGGGCGAAGTTCCACCCTGAAGCAGCTGAATGATATCCAGCGCAATTCTTACCAGTTCATCAGCCTGCTGCTGTGTAATTACCTGTGAATTCAGCAATGTATAAAGCTGCGCTCCGAATGCATAAATCTGGTTTATGGCGGCTTCAAATCTTCCTCTGCCGCTGTGCTCGCAGGCGGCATTCAATTTCATTATCAAAGAATTAGCCTGTCCGTGATTTAATGTATCTGAAGCTCTTAATTCATTTATCATAGTAATCATTTCAAATATATTATCGCAGGATTTATAAGACCGTGCAGTATCGTATGCAGTAATTGAATACGGCGAATTTCCGTTTTCATTGTACGAAAAAATCCTGTAATAATATACACTGTACGGAGTTAACCCTGTATCTGAATATGCGTTTGTGTTCTGTGGAACTGAATCAAATAGAATCCAGTCAGCATTATTAGTACTTCTTTCTATCATAAAGCCCAGTTCGTTTAAAGAGTTATCTGTCCAGGAAAGTACAATCCTGCTGCTTGAATCAGCAACTGCTTGAAGGTTAGTGGGTTCAGCAGGCTGAAAAGACTGATTGGTTATTATTGTGCCGTTTGATCCGCAGATGTAACCTGTAGTATTATTAATAAAAAAGATTGAATTGAGAGTTTCTGTAGTCGGACTTGGTTCCTGTATCCAGTTAGTTCCGCCGTTTGATGTGCTTAATATAATACCGCCGGGTCCGGCAATAAAGCCGGTAGAGGTATTTGTAAAATGAAGCATATAACCGGCGAAGGTTGGTAAAGACTGTAAGAACCATGAAACACCGCCATTGGTTGTTTTCCTTACGCTTGAGCCATAAAAAGTTATCCAGCCGGTTAAATGGTCTGCAAAAAATATGTCATAATTTGTAAATGTTCCTGTTGGCTGCGATACCCAGTTAAGCCCGCTGTTTGTTGTTTTAAAAGTTCTGCCTGAGCTTCCGGTAACCCAGCCTGTATTGTTATCCAAAAAATGCACTGCCCTGAAGCCGCCGCCGGAATTGGTTGAAGAAGAAAATACCAGGGTCCAGCTTTGGCCTGCATCGGTTGATTTAAAAATGCTTCCGGTAACGCCGGCGCTTCCTGCCGCCCATCCTGTAAAGCTATCGGTAAAGGTTATATCCATAATATTTGCTACCGAAAAGTTAGTCTGCCAGTTTAACCCCCCATTGGTAGTCCTTCTTATGAAATTACCTCCGGTCATTCCTGTATTTTCATCAAAAAAATAAATTGAAGCTGCAAATTCGTTTAGCTGAAGACTCCAGTTTGCTCCGCCATTGGTGGTTTTGTAAATGTTTGGTCCGGCAGCCCATCCGGTTGAGCTGTTGATGAAGTGTACATCCTGAAGGTTTCCGCTTAAAGAAGGTAAATTAACCCATGCATTCTGGCTGAACAATGAGCTGTGCAAGAACAAAACGATGAGTTGAACAATGATGTATTTCATAATTTCCTCTTAAAAAGTTTATAGTTTAATATTCTTCTTTAAATCATTGTGCAGCATCCTGCAGGCTCTTGTAATTACGGTATCCTGATCTGCATTCAGTAAATACTGCAGCTTATCTATCAGCTTGTGGGTTGAGATTTTCAGTCGGTATCCTTTAGAGGATTTATTATTCTTTTTTGTTTTTTTTATCAGTGTCATGATTGTGCACTCCATTATGCACATTTAAGTGCACAAACATAGTTGTTTTAATTTGTTTGCTGCAAAGAAAGTTTTTTACAATTCTCACGGCAAAAACTTATTAATATTTCTGAAAGCTTGCTTTTAGGGCTTATCTAAGTATATGTTTTTAGTGTTTATATTTAAAATGGTAATGCCTATTTTATCACGGAAAATTTTATGTAAATAAATTGTTAAATGACAGAAAACAAGCTTATAAATCTTGTAAAAACATTTTCGAAAGAAGATATGAAGAATTTCGGTAAATTTATTTCATCGCCGTATTTTTCAAGCAGCAGGGATCTAAAGCCTCTTTACAATTTTCTAAAGAAGTATTACCCTGATTTTAAACCGGCAGCTTTAACAGAAGAGAAAATTTTCAAAAAACTTTACCCCCGTAAAGTATATGTGCCCAAAAAATTTTCTCACATTTTACAGGTTTTATTTTCTGAAATGTTTAAACATGCCGAAAAATTTATAGTCTATGAAAGCCTTAAAGGAAAAAATTTTAATTATATGTTTAATATGTCATTGAGCGAAATATACATGAATAAACAATTATATGATTTATCTTTAAAAAATTTAGTTAAAATTACAGGAGAATATAAACGATTTGACAGAGCAAACTATGTCAGGAATTTGCTTGAAACATATATGCATATTTCTGATGTATTTATTTTTAAAGTTCAACCTGAAAAAAATTATGATTATACTTCTAATGCAATTTTATACATGTATGCTTATATAATAGAGCTGATGGCATATTTTCATAATAAGAACAGAGTTAATTTAAGAAATTACAATATACGTTTTAAAGGTTCAGAATTTTTTTTTAAGTTCGTAAGTGAATTTGATATAGAACAATTTAATAAAGATTGTAATGAGGATGAATACGGCACTAAAACGCTTACTATTATAAAATATTACTACTTAAAATCATTTGTTGATGAAAAAAGTGATGAACATATTCCTTTGGCAGCACAGCTGCTCCTGGATAATTTTGACAAGTTTACTTATTCGATTCAGTACGATTTATTCAGCTTAATTTTCAACAGATGCATCGGGAAAGCTTCATCTAATCCTGTTTACTTTCATTTAGGAAACAAATTAGTAGATTTTGTTTGGGGAAAGGGTGTAGTTTCTACTTCTCAAAATAAATTCATTTTTATTGTTACATTCACCTCGATTTTAAATTTTAAAATGGCAACTGTTGATGCAAAAAACATACAGGAATTTGCTGAAAAATATATAGATAAGGTTGAGCCTGAATATAAAAAAATTGCGAAGAGCTATTCATCTGCCGTTATTTTGTTTAAGAAAAATGCATTCAGTCATTGCCTTAAAGAAATATCCATAGAGGAGAAAGTTCCGTTTTTTATCAAAAACGGGTATCACATTCTGAAAATATGTTCACTATATGAGTTAGAATATAATGAATCATTAGTCTCTGCAGTTGATGCTTTTGAACACTTTACCAGAAAGAATAAATCTGTTTCTGCATTATACAAAAGTTCAAACTTAAATTTTGTACAGACAATTAAAAAATTGATCCGCCTTAAAATTGATAACAATGGAAACCATCTTAAATTAACGGAAGAAATTACCGAACTTTCAGGGAGTTCATATTATAAATGGTGGTTTGAAGAAAAAATACTCGAGATTAGAGGAAAATGAAGCATTTTCATTGAGGGATAATCTAACTGAAATTAAGACGCTGTGGAAAAGAAGTTAAAATGTAAAGGCAGGTTTTAGCCCTGCCTTTACTTTGAATATTAACATATCTACTTAATCAAAACCATTCGTTTTGTTTCAGTGAAACTGCCTGCCGTAATTTTATAGAAGTAAACGCCGCTTGGATATTCCGAAGCGTTCCAATCAGCATTGTACGTGCCGGGACTTAGCTCAGTGTTTACAATTGTTTCAACTTCTTTACCCTGAGAATTATAGATCACAAGTTTTACAAGACCGCTCATTGGAACAGTGAATTGTATATTGGTTACCGGGTTGAATGGGTTTGGATAGTTTTGAGATAAAGAGTATCCATCCGGAAGTGTATTTGAATACGGACTAATTCCAATAGTTCCGGGAGCAAATTTGATAGTACACATATTGTTAAATCCGCCCACATTGCTGCCACCGGTAACATACACATTACCGGAGCCATCCATTCCGATTGCATTTCCGAAATCATTGAAGTTACCTGAGCCGTTATGAGTTGCATGCCACTGTGTCGTGCTTCCGGTATTTATCTTTTCTGCCAGCAGATCAAAGTAAGAGCCCGCTGCAATTTTACCTGTTATATATATTACCCTAATTATCAATAAGCAGATCGTTAACTATCTCATTTCCCCCTGTTCCCGTAATTATTTTATTCAAGGCAAGTGTGCCCGCGCTGTTGTTGTTTTTGCAAAAAAATCTTTGGATATTACCTGAACTTTTTTCCAGTCTGTTCAATCCGTCATTGGTTCCAGCCCATAAAATACCTTTCGGAAATTCCGTAATGGAAACAATTCTGTTGCTGGAAAGACTGTTGTTATCACCTGCAATGTTGACTAAAGAAGTAAACTTCTCGGAAACGGGATCAAAGCTGTTCAGCCCGCCTCCATAGGTTTCAATCCAGATAATCCCATCGGAATCTTAATAAAGAATTTGTCTTTCCCTGAGAAAATAATTGCTAGAATGTAAATCAAATTTAGCGGAAAAAATCATTGTATTATTCATATTTAGTTTTGTCCTGATGAATTACCGTGACTTAGCGGAAAAATTTACATCGCTTTTTGAGGATTATTTTAAATATTTCAGTTGTTTGTATTATTTTACTTTTACCTGCAGCTTTTTGGAGGTAAGCATCTTCTCATCGTAATAAACATATATCCTTACAGGATAACTGCCTTTTTTACCAGGTGCCGTGATTATTATATCAAACTCAGAGCTTAAACCGGGCAGCAAAGTCCAATCACTGCTCCACCCCGGAGCTATCTGAAAGTTGTTATCATTTTTTAGGACAATACTTAATAATGCTGATGATACTTCTGAAGCAGAATTATTTGTGATACTGCAGGAAACAATCTGCGTGCCCGAAATTTCCATATTCTTGGATACATCTCCGATTACCGCTTCAATTTTCTGTGTTTGACTTAGAATGCCTGCTGTAAAAACTAATGATACAATTAACAGGAAAGATAGTTTTATAGTATGTTTCATGGTTTATCCTTATTATAGATTGCCTCAGCAATATTTAATTTATTAATACTATTTAGTGTAAATATAACTGCCGTTAAAATGCAAACCAAAGAATTTATGCGACAAAATACACTGATATTTTGTTATTATTAAAAAAAATTAGTGTCAATAGCGCAACTTTATTCTGTATTTATCAGCATTTTATATTGAACCAAAATTACATATATTTACACAGTAATTATACGATATAAATGTTATACCCAAAATTAATTTCGATACTTAAGAGTTTTTCTGAAGATGAATTAAAGCAATTCGGCAAATATTTAAGATCGCCCGTTTTTTCCGGGGGAAGGGATTTGTGTGGTTTGCTAGCTGTGCTTAAGAAACATCATCCGGAATATTTATCACCCGGTTTAAAGCAGGAAAAGATATACGGCAGGGTATTCAGCGGGAAAAAATTTGAGGGCGCAAAATCGCTGCATCAGCTTCAGGTAACTGCTTCAGAGCTTACTGTTGCTGCCGAAAAATTTTTAAGAGAGCGGGGCAGCGATTTGCTGAACTGCTATAAAGATGTAATTTTTCTAAAAACCCTGAATCAAAGAAATCTTACCGGGAGCTTTGAAAACTATTCTGCAAAAGCTGTAAAAAATACCGGAAAAAAAGTTGATTCTGATTCAACAGTATTTATAATAAACTATGCAATTGAAAAAGAAATTGGATATCACAATATAATTCAAAACAGGGAAAAACTTACATCAGAAAACCTGTTGAAACAAAGTGAATATCTGTTATTATTTTTTTTAACGGAGTTTTCCAAAGTTGCGGGCAGAATAACAACCAATGAAAACATTTTTAATCAGGGTTGCAAAAACCCGCTGATCTATGAAACTTTAAACAATATTAATTTTGAAAATATAGTCTATTCTCTAAAAAGCCATTCGCCCGGTTATTACGCTGCAGCTGCCGTAAACTATTATTGTATGATGTCTCATTTAAAACCTGCAGAGACGGAACATTTTAAAAAATTCAAATTTTTCCTTGAAGAAAACGAAGAGTTATTTACAGCAGATGAAAAACACAATTTATATTCAGATTTAACAAACTTATGCTGGAAAATAATGCATGCTGATACTTTATCTTCTGAAAGCAGGGAAATTTTCAGAAAGGAGCTGTTTAACATTTATGGCAGAATACTGGAACACAAATTTTATATATCAGGTGAATATAAATATATGCAGGCTGGATTATTCAGAAACATATTTATATGTTCGCTGATGGTAAGTGAATTTGACTGGCTGGAAAAATTCATAAACAAATATTCAGCAGAGCTTGAACCGCGTCTGCGGGATAACATGCTGAATTACTCATTAGGCTGGCTAAATTTTGAAAAGGGATTGTTTGAGCTATCGCTTAAATATCTTTCAAAGGTTAAATATGATTATTTCTATTTCAGGCTTGATGTAAACAGCCTGCTGCTGAGAATTTACTATGAACTTGACCACTATGAACAGTCTCTTTCTATGCTTGACTCTTACAGGCATTTCTTAAAAGGCAGCAAAAACATTATAAAAGATATAAAACGATCTCATTTAAGTTTTTTGAAACTCTACAGTGAACTGCTTAAAATAAAGCACAATAAATTATACCACAAAACAATGCGTTTGGAAAATGAAATTAATCAACAAAACACCGTATATAAAAGATGGCTTGCCGCTAAAATCAACGAACTAAAAACAGGTGAACTGAAAACAAGTGAACTGAAAACAGGTGAACTGAAAACAGTTCTAAAATAAACAAAAATAGCCAAGCTGCCCGTTAAAGCTGCCCGGCAATTATAAAAATTTATGCAGTGAACTTTACTATAGTTTATTTCATCAAAACCATTCTCTTTGTTTCGGTAAAATTTACCGCTCCGCCGGTGCTCAGCCTGTAAAAATATACCCCGCTGGTAAAATCTGATGCTCCGCCTTCGGCGTTCCAATCAGCCTTATATGTCCCGGGTTTCAGATTACCATTTACGAGTGTTGCAACTTCTCTACCCATGACATCATAAATTGTGAGATTAACAAATCCGAATTCGGCAATCCGAAATTCGAAATTGGTTGTTGGGTTGAACGGGTTAGGGTAGTTTTGTGACAGTGAAAATTTTTCGGGGATTTCGCTGCTGATAGGTTCTATTCCTATCGGGTCGCCGCCTGTTGTTGTGTATAATATTTTGCCCGCTCCGCCTACAATTACTCCGTTTAATGCAGATGTTAACTGAACACCGAACCATGTAATATTGCTGACAGGGGATTGCTGCTGATACCAGCTATCGCCGCCTGTGGTTGTTCTTAAAATTACCGAGCTCCAGCCGACAGCATTGCCCGTCATAGCGTTGGCAAATGAGATACTATTAAGTGTGTTTGCAACCGGTGTTGTTTGCGGAAGCCAGCTTACGCCGCCATCAATAGTTTTTAATATTGTTCCATTTGAGCCTGATACAAACCCGGTATTCGCGTCTACAAATGAAACTCCGTAAAGATCAGCAGTAGTGCCGCTGGTAAGTTCTGTAAAGGATGCTCCTGCATCAGAGGATAGAAGCATTTTCCCGTAAAATCCGAGTACAATTGCGGTATTGGCATTGATGAATTTAACGGTATTATAACTGGGAGGATTAGGTGGAACAGGGATTTGAACCCATGTTTGTCCTCCATTAGTTGTACGAAGCAATGTACCAACATAACCAGAAATTAAACCGGTATTAGCATCTTTAAAGCTCACAGAATAGTAATTGATAAAATTAGTCCCTCCCTGTTGCTGCCATGATGCGCCGGTATTTGTTGTTCGCAGAATTTTCTGCGGGTAACCTACTGCGCATGCAGTGTTGTTATCTATCATGTGAATACCGCCCAGCCAGTATTGATTATTCTGGTTTACCTGACTCCATGTCATACCGCCATTGACGGTTTTCAGAATTCTGCCTGCTTCGCCGCATGCCATGCCGGTGTTTATATCGGAAAATGATACAGCGTAAATTATATCTGTATGACCTGAGGGTCTGACTACCCACTGAGACAAAGTTATAACAGGTAAAAAAAGTATTAACGATAGTAATGTCTTCATAGCTAACGAGATTAATATTCCAAACTAAAGATAATACAAAAAATTTGATTTTGTAAGTGAAATTTAATCAATATGTTAAAAATAGCGAAAAGGACTAACAATAAATGCAAAAGGCAGGAATTTACCTGCCTTTTGCGGGGGATATGTAACTGTATTTCCTCTAATGGAGAAATAACAATTTATATAAGTCTATTTTACAAGAATTAGTTTCATCGTCTTGCTGAAAGAATTTCCATCATTGGAATTTGCAATCAGCCTGTAGAAATAAACACCGCTTGCTAAGTTAGAACCGTTAAAATCAGTTGTGTAGAAACCGCTTACTAATTCTTTGTCTAACAGAGATGCGACTTCTTTACCTGTGATATCGTAAACTTTCAGAGAAACCTTTGCAGAAAATGGAATCTGGAAATCAACTTTTGAAGTTGGATTTGACGGATTCGGATAGTTCTGGAAAAGATCAGCCACGTTTGGTGTTCCAATTACAACATCACTTGGAGCAGTTAAATTATGATATTCAAAATTACCATTGAAATCAATCTGCTTTAGACGATACTGGTACTTTCCGGTGTTGAGTTTTAGATCAGAGTATTTATAATTTATCTGCTGGTTTGAGTTGCCATTTCCTGGTACAAAAGCAATTTTTACCCATGAACCATAAGCGGCAGTTACAGCATTAAAGTCTCTTCTTTCAACTTCAAACCCGCTGTTATTTATTTCTGAGCAGGTTGTCCATAATAGATCTGCCTGGCGGTTAAATACATTGGCGTTAAATGAACAGAGTTCAACCGGCAGGGGATTACCCTGGTCAGTCAGCGCATAATCAGAAAAGCTGTTCATGCCTCTGGTTGTTATCATTTCTGAAGCCCAGTTCAGCTCTGTTTGCCAATTGCCGTTACCCGGTGTAGAAAACACTTCCCATGTACCGTTGTATTTTGCCAGTCTTGTATTTGATGACGGCGTAGATATGGTATAAGTTTCGTGGGTACCAAAGTTAATTGTTATGTTATAAGTTGCCCCGGTTAAAGAACCTGTTGGGTTAATTGACCAGTATGAATTTGAGTAGCCGCCGCCAAGAACCCCAGAATGATTTGTACCGGAGTAATATTTTACGTCAATCGCAGATGGATAAGCTGAGCCTCCTAACCCCCAATCGATTGTAACAAGAGTTCTGCCCCATAATGTATAGTTAGAAGTAATTCCGCTTCCCGGTGCGTTATCAACTCCTGCAGAAGGATTTCCGGGCGGTGTAGCTGTGAATTCATGGCTTCCAATATCACTTGTCCCGCCTGTAACGTCAGTAGGTCTGCTGTTACCGCTGTAATCTGAACTGCTTCCGATAATTGCGATTCCTTTTCCTGAAACGATCCACGCTTCCCAGTTTCCTGTTTTAATAGAAAGGTCACCGGTTGAAACATTGTTGAAGAGATTTGTCGGCGCAACATCGCTGGAAATTGTACTCCATGTATGTACATCGCCTAAAGAAGAATCTCTCCACTGGTAAATATCCTGATTTGAAGTACCCCAGATCGCGATACTTGTTGAATTTGGAGCTATATAAACGTTAAAGTCTGATGATGAATTTGTCCAGTTATCATAGCCAACTTCATTACCTATTGCATAATGGCCGCCTGTACCGCCTGTTCTTGCATTATAAAAAATGTTATTTCGTAAAGCTGCGTCAGTAGCCCAGTCTAAAAGAGGTCTGTCATAAGCCCATGAATTTGCCGAACCGCCCGAAGCTGATCCGCCAATATAGATTGAATTATAGTAATATAAACTTGGGAATTCCGCTTCATCATGAATGCCTTTTATCTCAACGCCGTTTGTCGAAAGATCAGTTTCGAAATTACCAACTTTATCAACTGATGTTTCTGCCAACGGTGATTCTACCAAAAAATTTTGCGATACTTCTTCGGAAATATAGGAATTTGATTCAGGAATATATTCATTACTTATCTTATCCTGATTTGTATTACCATTATTATTATCAGATGCTTCTCCGTTTGTTATGGATATCTGGTTATTGAATATATTCCAGCTGCCCCAAAACGCATTTATACCCCATATCTTTGCAGCGCCTGTTGTTGATGAATGATTCAGGTTAGATATCCTGTTTTTTTCGAAGGTACCTTTTGCAACATTGTTATAGTAGCCAAACCCCATAACATAAGAATCTGAATTATTTGTACCATATAGTCCGGTTATTGTATTGCCCGAAATAATTTGCGTTGAAGAACTTGAACCGGTGAACAATCCGATTAGCGACGTATTATCAGGATACCTATCCGTACTGCTGCTTGCACAATAAAGCTCTGAAATTGTGTTGTTGGTTACAGATAGTGACGCGCTGGTGCTTCTTGACTGGTATATACCTCTTATCCTTGAGCTTACGGCTGTATTTGTTACCCTTAAATTAGAAACAGTATTGTTACTTATTGTTGCCAATATAGTATTTACCTGACTGTGAATTCCGGTTAACTGGAATTCGAAAGTTGATGATGTCTGCTGAATACTGTTTGAAGTTGTTGTGCTTCCGATAGTATTATTATTTATAGTAATACCCGCTGTTGGCGTACCTGAAAAGTAAATGCTTTCAAGTCTGACTGTTTGATTGTTAGTGCCGGCATAGTTGAATGAACCTATAATGTTGTTTTCTATGTTGCCGGTGCTTGTGTGAATGATACCCCTGGTAATGATATTATCAATTGTACCGTTAAATGTCAGGGAGATGTTTCCGTTAGATGTTGTATTTCCTATGGTATTGCCTGAAGATGAACC
>Ga0138256_10005466_pt1 | contig 13432 bp, 10 predicted proteins | sample KNB2016incub_MG_FD_105486 | JGI IMG/M metagenome (GOLD analysis project Ga0138256, IMG submission 105486) | Active sludge microbial communities from wastewater in Klosterneuburg, Austria - KNB2014incub_MG | ecosystem: Engineered > WWTP > Activated sludge > Unclassified | place: Austria...
CCTCCTCATTCCTTCCGTGCTCCTATTCCGGTTCCGTCAGAAGGAGCTGACACCCTTGCGGGTCCCTTGTGGCAACGCCTTACCTCGCTGCCACACCACATGAACGCGATCCACTGTGAACATGTTTCATCGCCGAAGATGACCACCTGGATCTCCTGTTCCGAATGCCATTCGCCGAGCGGGGTCCACCGCAGGATGGAACGGGCATGTTCGGTGATGGATGCCGAGAGGGTACCTGGAAGAACCTCGCTCCGGCGGCATCAAAGGCAAGGATGCTCACGATGGTCCGCGTTGTTCCCACCGGTCAGGCGATGGGCGACCGCTGGCATGCGCAGGTCTGGTCCTTCCGCACAATGGGCCCTACAATAGGAAGGCTTGCGAGTACACCGGCGCTCCACTCACATCCCGGAACACCACCCGCCACGGCGCCTTGCGGTCCTTGCGCTTGATCCGTGCGCCGAACCATTCGGCCACATCCAACTCCACGCGTTCCCGATCCCACCGGGTGCCGGACAAGCCGCAGTCCATCTGATCGTTGGGCAAAGGCACGGCCTCCACCCACACCTTCTCCACATAGCGTTCCAAGCCCATCATCGCGCGGTCGTTGCCGCAGGATCCATCCAGCATCACATCGCCCGTTACATAAAGCAGTACGTGGCCTTTCGGCACCGGTGTGAAGTGGTCCACCTCCACACGCAGCGGCACCTCCACCATCGGCGGTCGGGGCAGGTCACAGTCCGGCCCACGGGGTACCTCGGGCAGTACCACAGGCACCTCCTGTGCATTGGAGACACCAGCAACAAGCAGAACCAGGAGGAGGACGTGGCGCATGGTATAAGACGGTACACCAAGGTAGCGCGTAGGTTCAGTTCAGCAGCACCAACGAACAAGGCGGTGGGCCGCCCGAACCCCGAACTTGTGGCAAGGCCACGAAAAGGCCTGCGTGCCCATGGGCAGTGGCTGCATTTGGTGGGGCGGTCCTTGGCTCTTGGGCGGTGGCCGGCGGCCATTGGCTTTTGGCTGGGTTGGCTGTTGGGGTTCTTGGTATTTGGCTTCTTAGGCCTCTTGGTGGTTTGGGTGTTTGGGGTTCTTGATAGTTGGAGGCGAAATGGCTCTAGGTATCAGGTATACAGGCCCTTGGCTTCAACGGCATTTGTAGAACACTTCTATTATTCAGGCTGGCGGCTGCCGCCGGAAAGGTCAGTGGCACCTATGCCGCCAACTCACTGAAGCCATTGCTCATCGCAATGCTGTGCAGTGGGGTAAGTGTGTCACGCAATTTGTCGCCGAAAAGGTATCGGTCGCGGATGTCGGCATAAGACATATGGACAACCGTGTGGTAATCCTCCAACAACTTGTTGCTCAAGTCGTGATCGCGCACCACGGTGATCAGTTGCCAGTGCGCATCCACGAACGGTGCCAGATGCCGGCCAAGGATCGGTAAGCGATCGCCCTTGGACATGTTGAACGAAGGATCCGCTGGAACGAGGTTCCAGAATTGATCGTGCGCCACGAAGGCATGCGGTATGAAATGCTCGATGTGGTGGGTTGCAGGATCGATACTGCGACCGGTGTAGATGCAACTCATGCCCCCCGCATGATCCATCACGGCATTCCATAGGACGCGCTGCCGGGTCAACGCATCACGCGCTGGTGGCCTCACCAGCTTGTTCACGATCTGCGGCACATTCGGGTTCCGCGCTTGCAGGAATTGGGCAAGATTCCACAAACAGAAATCGCGAAGTACGGCCTGATGTTGCCTCAGGTAATCGGCCCATGGCGCAGGAACTTCCAACCGATCGTCGAACAGCGCATACGGAGTACCTGAGCCTGCGTTCTGCGAGCGATGCATCACCTGTACATCGCTGAGGTTGGCTGCGCCCAGCCAAGGAGTAAGGAACTTGTATGGAACGTAGCGACCCAGACCCAGCAATGCGTGCACGCTCGCTGCATTCTCAGTATGGAGGAGCGCATGCTCCAGGTCAGTGCGCGAGGTGCGCGCATCCAAACCTTCCTCTTGCAACAGCAACGAAATGGCCTCCTGCAGCGTGTCCCATGCCCCGAACGATAGCTTGAAGTAGTTGACCGTGTACCACGCATGGCACACCATGCGCACATACAAAGAGCGCAATGGTACGGTAGTGCGACCCTCGCCCACCACATCCAGCAATGCCAGCAACCAATAGTACTTGTACGTAGAGGTCGTCGCGCGGAACACCCCGGCCAATCGGTCGATGGTCAGTTGAGGGTGTTCGGGCAGCGCGGTCATGATCCTTCAGTTGACGGCCTCGAAAGGTCTGCTTTCTACGCGAAACTCGGAACTCAACGATGGCAAACTTGGCTGAAGAAAGAACAGCCACGCTCAATCGTACCTTTACATCAACACCAATTACAAGGTGGCTGAGTTCCACTCTAGAGTGTTCCTGAGACCATGAAACGACAAGTCATCTACCTCGACAATAATGCCACCACGCCGATAGATCCAAGGGTACTTGAGGCCATGATGCCATACCTCACTTATGAATTTGCCAATGCGAATAGTACGCACCAATTTGGATTGAATGCCTATGACGCTGTGAAGACAGCACGCAAGCAAGTTGCAGAACTAATTGGTGCGGAAACGAACGAGATCATCTTCACGAGTGGGGCCACCGAAGCCATCAATCTTGCGATCAAAGGCGTGGCCGAGCAATATGCAGACAATGGCAAGCACATTGTTACAGTCGCTACGGAACACAGCGCAGTGCTTGACACCTGCAAATACCTTGAAACAAAGGGCTATGAGGTCACCTATCTGCCTGTGGAGCGTGATGGGCTGCTGGACAAGGAGGTGGTAAAAAACAGACTACGGGATGACACCATCCTACTCGCTGTGATGTACGCCAACAATGAAACGGGCGTATTACAACCTATCCAAGAATTAGCAGCTATGGCCCATGAAGCTGGGGCATTATTCATGACCGATGCCACACAGGCGGTAGGCAAATTACGGATCGACGTACAGGAGCTGAACGTTGATCTGCTATGCATGAGCGGCCATAAGTTCTATGCTCCAAAAGGGATTGGCGCTTTGTATGTGCGGCAGCGTGGTCGCAGGTTGAAGTTGCCTGCTTTGCTCCATGGGGGTGGCCACGAGCGAGGTCTTCGGAGTGGCACGCTCAATGTGCCAGGGATTGTCTCATTAGGGAAGGCCTGTGAATTAGCACTGAAGGAAATGCCTGCCAACGAGAAGCACATTCGCACTTTGCGCGACCGCTTAGAGGCTGAGTTGCTGGAGATCGAGGGAGCGAGCGTGAACGGCAGCACAACACACCGCCTCTATAACACCAGTAACATTCTACTAGAAGGAGTAGATAGCGACGCTCTCATCTTGGGCCTGAGTAATTCGGAAAGTGATGAGCCCATCATTGCCATTAGCAATGGGAGTGCATGTACCTCTGCCAACATAGAGCCGTCTCATGTGCTTACATCTATGGGCTTGGACGACTTGGCTGCCTTTAGTTGTATACGCATCTCATTAGGTACACCCAATCATGACCACGAATTGACTACCGTGTCTGGTAGTGTCAGCAAATTGGTCAACAACTTGCGTTCGATGATAATTCGGTAAATAAGAAAGACAACTTCTTCAAGTCCTATTAAGTATTTCATTAAAAAGCTCGATGTCTTCTTTCTTTAAAGTGCGCTTCGTAGGTACATTGTTGGCAAAATAGAGAAGGTTTCGAATTTGAGCACGACCTTGTGCATTGGCTGGAAATTGACCTTTCGTGAAATCAACCTTCTGAAGGTCCACAAGGTAGTTTCTAAAGAAATCAACACTGATATCCTTTTGAAGTATCGCTTCTGAGCATATTTCTTGTAGAAAATCAAATAACGCTTGAATTCCAATTGACTTCGTCATAAATCCGCGTTCTTCTTGACGGTCAAATATAGCTTCCTTCACTGCAGTGAAATAATTGAAGACAATCTTGTAGATAACAACATCATTTACTTCAAGGTATTGCATGCGTAGTGGAGAACTATCGGAGTCCTCTGAAAGAAGTGCCTGTCGATTCCTCCTGTCCTTGGGATATCTCCCAAGCTTGTCTCTATCCCGTTGAGCATTTTTCGAAATTAAACCGCATATTCCATCCACAATAACAGAAGTAGAAACCACCCAGTCTGTCAAGGAGTATACCTTCCTTCCTTGCCGTGCAATGACTTTGATATGTCCTTTTAGCGGTGAACCATCCTCTACACTAAGCCGTCGTGTCAGAAATACCGCCAGCTTGTCTGGCGCCCATGCTTCCTTCGGTTCATCATCCAAATTATATGCGAAAAGGTTGTATGCTAAACTCCGATCAACTCTTGTTTGATTGATGTTTATCGTAGCAAATATTGAGGCTTGCTCTGGCATTGACATATCCAGAAAGACTGAACACGGCAGTTCGAAATTCTCCGGTCTAGGTTCGACACTGTACTTAAACCCTCTAACCCTATGCTGGCCATCAATAATTCTGGCCAACATTAATGAGGTATCCGGAATAGTCAGCCAGTATATCTGACAATTTTCATCATATTCAATAGTCCATCTAGAAGATGAACTATTTTCATCATCTTCTAGTATGCTGCCGTCTTTTGTAATGTTGGCCGCAAGAATAATCGTATTTGGGAATGTTGCCTCCGCAGTTGATATATAGTCACCAATTTTCCTGCGCCGTTCCTTAATAAACTCCCTTTGCGCACCTGTTAATTGATAGTAACTTGGCAGGTGCTCTCCTGCATCTGTAAGCGTCAACGCATCCGGAAACGCAACTTGCTCAAGTATTTTATAGGGTATCGAGCAGATATAGAATGTTCCAATTGGCTGATCAACCGATATAGCAGGAAGCTTCATTTCCCTCAATGATTAAGCATTGTATCCGGCCAAGGACCCCCCCAACGTCGCGCCTGCTGGATTGTCTCCGCCTTTGGGGGAATTCGGGTTGACATCCAGATTCGTTCCAATCACGTCATCGTCAACGTAAACTAGGACCCAAAGCAAATATGTCAAGAACAAACTAACATACCCAAAGTACCATCCATTCTTGGACAATGATACAATAGCTGCCAAAAGTCCAAAAATAAATATGGAGAATGTGAATATTTTCAAACCTCTTCCCCTTTCCTTTTTCGCCAGCATAAAATGCGCCATCGCTCCCGCTAATATGGAGATAGAATAAACTGATAAATTTGAAATAGTGAGTGTATCAACCATGAAGCTCAAGAAGGACTTTGAGTAATCGAATAAATTATACCATATACCAAAGCTTCCGACTACAACTACTATGGCACAAAAGTAAAGAACAATTACAGGGTTACTTAAGAACTTCTCTATTCGATTGCAGAATGAGAGGAAATAATTCTTCCAGATTTTCATAGTCATGCCTGGATTAATTCACCAATTTCAAACTCCTTCAAGTTGCTCACTAACTGGTACTTCTGAATTTGCTCTAGACTGTTCTTCAGAATGGCAGCATCATTGTCCCCAACACCCATGAACTTCTGCACCATTTTGAGATTAGTCTTGTCCTTGATGTCGAAAAGGAAGGCCGTTTCGCACATGGAACTGAAGTCGAACGAAGGTTGATTGAACTCCTCTATGCCTTGGGATAGCAGCATTACAGAGACACCTTTGGAACGAATCTCGCGTAACACCTTCTCTAACAAGTCTTGACTCTTCTTCTCTTTGAAGATGGTATGGGCCTCATCGATAAGCAGAACATATCTCATGCCTTGGTGCTCGCCTTCAATGGGAGCGTTGTCCATGTTCATGAAGGTGTTGTAGATGTAATTGATCACCAAGAAGACCGACGTGAACCGCACGTTTCTTGGGAGGTCACCACTTAGACTGAGGTAGTAGTTGTTGTTCAGCAGGCTATTCTTGGCATCCGCCTTCACGTCGAAAAGATCCAGTTCGCTAAGGCTCTCCATTATCTCGCGCAGCGTGCTCGCCTTGCCTCCTTCTAAGGCTACGACGCGCTTGAAGATCTCCTTGAACGAAGGATACTGGCCGTGCTTCATGGTGTTGAAGACGTCCCGCGTCGCATCCTTCAGGGTTTGCTGCTGGTTCTTACCGAGGTTACTATAGCTCGTGATGATGTCCACGAACTTATTGATCCCCATGATCCGGTTCTTATCATTCACGTTGTCGATGAAGGACAACGGATTCACCGGGAAAGGCTTGTGGGGGGCCTTGATCAGCGTGGTCTTGGTATCAGTGAAGAAGACCTTGTTCTTCTGCTCATCCTCTTTGGTAATACCCTTGAAGTCCAAGAAGATGAAGTTGACCTTGCCCGCTGATTCCTTTACGACCTGGCGCAGGATGCTGTTCGCAAAGTATGTCTTACCAGTACCCGAGTTCCCTGCCACAGCCACGTGGGCATTGTTGTGGATGCTTGTATCATTGAGTCGAAAGAAGATCTCCTCGCCATCCAAGGACTTGCCCACACGGATGTTGATAGCCCCCGTGAAATAATCCTTATTCGCAATGCGGTTCCGTCTTGTGGCTTCATCGAAGATGATCGGGTCCAAGCTGACGCTATTCTCTTCAAGTTTATCAATGCCCTTTTCGACATGTTCGAGAAGAAAGTCGAGTCCTGAGTAGTTCTTGCTGTCCTCGAAGAGCTTGTTCATCAGTGCAAGGCCATGATCGACGTGCATCTTGATGTACTTACCGATATCCTTATCCGTTTTGTACAGGCCATATTGCTGGCAGACCATAGCCATGTAGTAGCTACGATAATGCCCGAACAGGATCTCATCCTTGTATTCTTTGCCCTTGCTATCGTGTAGGTCTTTGTCCAGACTGAGATTCACATTCTTTGATAGGGAGTACGCGAAGGCGATCCGCGAGACATAGTTCTCGGAGCCGAGATTGAGCTTTCGGGTCAATTCTTGGACAACGACCTTATTTGCTTCGGACGTCCGGATGTTAATCAGCATTGCTGTACAACTTGTTGTAGGTCTTCAAGAACTGATCCGGTTCCACTGGGAGGAACTCGCTCTTATCCTCATGGACGTTCTGGATGAGAACCGTTCTTGAGATGTGCTTCTGAAGGATGGAATACTCCTGAGCTGTAAGCTCCTTATTGATCAGCGGGAAGATGACGACCTGATCGGAAATGTTTGGATAGAAATACTTGACGATGTTCTCAGCATGTTGTTCGTCGAACTTCTGCATGGGCGAATCGATGAACACCGGGAAGCGAATATCGCTCTCTTCAACCAAGCCTCGAAGGAGTGCGGTGGCATACATCTGCTGCTCCCCCTTGCTTAACGCTTCCTTCCTGATTACGTCATTGCGCCCATTCTTTAGGATGATATCAATGTCATCCCCGATGATATCGACCTCCACCTTTTTAATGAAGCTCTTCTTATGCATGAGTTGCTTTAGTCCAGCTAGGATCTGTGCTTCAAGCGATTCCTTCTTCTTGGCTTTGAATTGTGTGATGACGGTTTTGAGGTTCGAGATGTTTTGGGTTATGACCTCGTCTTTCCTCTTGTTGTCTTGGGAGACTTTGAGCTTCTTGGAAAGCTCCTCGATCCTCTTACCCTTTTGGGTCTTATCGTTCGTGAGCTCTCCGATCTCACGATTCAACGAGTCGATGTGTTCTTCGATCCTGAGAAGTTGCTTATCCAACTCATCCTTCTGCTTGCGGAATCCCTCGATGATCGGGTCTTCTTGATTGGCTTCAGCATCCTTGAGTTTTCGCCTTATCGCGTTCAGTTCATTCTTGCTCTGCGTATAGTCACCGCTGATCCGGGCGAACGATTCCTTGAATGACTGTTTGATGTTCGAGAGCATTGCATGAAGTTCCGAACGCTCTGCGTCAGAGAAGTCATGCAGGGTTTTGAAATCACTAGGAAGGCTTGGGGTGTCCGCGAAGAAGTGCTTGCGTATCAATTTCTCCAAGGTTTCTTCATAATGCCGCCGGACCCTGTAATCGATGATGATATCGCTAGGAACAGGAACACTCACCAAGTCTGTCAAGATCCGGTCCGTTGCACCCTTCACATTCTCTTCCTTGAATTGAGCTGCCTTATAGTTGGCCTCATTCTCCATCTGCTTGTCGATCTCCAATAGCTTTTCACCAGCAATGGCAAAGGGAATGAACTCCAATGAATCCTTGAGTTTCACTTGTAGCTGCTCTTGCTGCTGCATTAACTGGGCCTCCTGCTCCCTAAGCTCCAACAGCTCTTCCACGGTGATCACACTCCCTGCCTTGATCAGCTTCTCCTGAATGTCCCGTGATTCCTTGTTCTTCTCGTTACGGACCTCCCGCTGCTCATTGATCGTCTGCTGGCGTTCCTCAATGCCGGCCAGGCAGTTCTCGACATCCAACTCCAATTGCTTGAGCTGCGCCTTTTCTGAGGCACTTGCACTCTCTTGACGCAACTTCAACTGAAGGCTCTCCAGCTCCTTACGTAAGTCTTCATACTTCTTGATGCCAAGTACTTCAGAATAGGCTCTGCTCAGGTTCCTACGCTGCTCGGAGGTGTTGACCTCGGCGAGGCTAACGATCTTCTCGGCATCAAAGAAGAAGAACTTCGCTATCTCGATCGGCATAATGAACTCTCGAATGAAGATCTCAGGCCCAACGTCTTTCGCCAGTTCACTCGTGTGTCCGTCAATCAGCACCTCAACTTCATCCGATGCGCTTGTGGCAACGTTATAGCTACGCTTGACCGTGATCTCTTTGCAGGGAACTTCAGGAATATTGATGTCCCGGAAAGTGATAGAGACCGAGAATAGCGACTCACCATTTGCTTTGGCGAGTCGATTGAGCGAATTAACGATGTACTTACTGTACCCCCCTTGGTCAGCAATTTCCTTCTTGTACAGGTCATCGACATCCTGCATCTGCTTACCATAAAGGCACCAAACCAAGGACATCAAGAAGGTGGTCTTCCCGAATCCGTTGCGCCCACTTATTATAACGAGATTCTTGTCCTTCTTGGGTCCGATCTCGATCAGATTGGCCCCCTTGTAGATCCGAAAGTTTTGAAGCTCGATCTCGTGGATGACCATCAGGCGGACTTTGTCTTTTTCGAATCTGCGAGATACTTGTCGATCCGAGTTTCAATATCCGCCTGAAGCCCTCGCTTACGCAGCATCAATGTCTTCGTCTTTTGAAGGTCGAGAAGGTCCTGGATCAGTTCCACGTCCTTCTCTTCGTTGCAGCACTGTTTGAGGAGATCAAGCTCTTCGGTTCGCTTCTCGTGTTGTTTGCCCATATCGATGCCGTTGGTGAAGATGGAGTTGTAGATATCCGAGACTTTGGTCTTGAAATATAGGTCACGGAACCAATGGTATTGGATCAGGACCATTTCTTGGTGAGTAATTAACTCAACGCCCTCCTGTTCACCCACTTCTTTCTGAGCTGCAAGAATTCGACGTAGGATCTCGACTCGTGTTTCGAAAGTGTAAGGGCCCCACAGCCTCTCATCAACAGTCCCGTTCCGCCTTTCCTTAAAGCGGTACTTCTCAGGGTTATCCCGGGTCTCTACGAGATAGTTCCGTATCTCAGAAAGTGGGAGCATCCAGTCCTCCCCGTTCTCGATCAAGCCCTCCATGGATTTGTCCTTATTGACCACGGTACAGGTCCAACAACCGAACCTACTATTGCCACAAGAGGGTGTAGTATCGTCGATAACCAAAGGACAATCGCCTGCATTCGCGTTCCGATACATGGTGACCAGTTCCTTGTGAGTGCCACCCCAAGGCGGGGGCACTTGGTTCAAGTACTGCCAAAGCTCATTCGTGGTTACGTCTTTGATCGGTGCGTAGACGTAAGCATTTGGTAGCTGGTGCTTCCGAAGGCGCTTCCCTACAACTTCATGCTTCTTGATGGACTTGGCTCGAGTTGAACTTTCCGCACTACGTGTACCTAAGAGAATTATAGCCTCACCATTCTCGCTGATCTTCTCAAGGATGAACCTCGTGGTCGGGCTGATCTTTAGCCTCTCTGTGCACCAACGATAGAACTTGTTAGGTGCAGGGTAGCCCAATCCTATCAGTCGCACCCAAAAACTATCCTCCAGTTTAGGAATGGTTTCGTGCACCTCAAAAATGGAGAGACTCTGTTTATTGGCCGCTTTCTTTAGATTGTCCAGTGTCTTGCGGATGAACTTGACGATCCTAGGATTCTCAACGAGCGTGTCGTTGCACACGATGTAGATCTTCCGAGTCAGCACCTCTGGTGGAAGCTTTGTCACAGCGCTCCATACCAACTGAAGCATCATCGTGCTATCCTTCCCACCACTGAACCCGATGATCCACGGGCGATCTGAATCGTCGAAGAGATACTGATCGATGATCTCGTTCTCAATAAACTGAATGTTAACTGGCATTCTTTGGAATAATTCCTCACGTACAACGGCCTAAACACTATTCTCTTCATGCTGCGTAGACCTCACAACATTCACGGCGAAGCTAGCACCGAACTAGCATTCGTCCATATCGATGGTTCACCATCAATGCCAGGGCTGCAACATCCTCAAATAAGACCTGAACCCTATCCAGTGGTGGGCAATGTGAGCTAGCGTATAGCTTAGACCTTCAAAGGTCCTTTCGTTTCGAAGTCGCTGCATCCACCAACAAGCATTCTTTAGACCATCTCAGGGTCTCCCGTCTTCGGGGACCCTGCCCACACATGCCGTTCTCCGGAGTCTGCCTGCACTCAAGTTTGCGCATCATCCCTCCCCTCCGCAGTCTCCATCATCCTGCGCAACAAGGCGCGCTTACCCTCGCGCAGGCGTTTGACCTCGAGGCGCTCTTCGGCACCAACCACCACCGCTTCGTGCAAGGGTAAGGCCATCCTGTTCCGGCAGGCAGGCCGAACCGCTCACAGATCCCGCTCGATTACCAGACCTGCGCTGTGGTTCATGGTGGAGCGCATCACCAGGCGATGCTTTTTTCCTTTCGTGCGCACTAGCATGCCCGCGGTGTTGGGCGCCTCGCGGCCTTCGTTCTCCGCATGCATCACCAGGTGGTTGGTGCCGGGCTGCAGGTGCACCCGGAGCGCGCGCGGTTGTTTCCGGTGCGGCACCTCGATCCGGTGCGCCACGCACTGGCCGTTCACGAATACCGAAACCGTGTCGCCGTCATAGCGCAGGTCATCGTACAGCCAGAGGACCACGCTTTCCTCCCGCACCTTCATGGTGCCCGCCCAATGCACTTTTCGGCCTTCCACGCGCTCGGGTATTACAACCGGTGCCGGGGGATCATCCGGCTTGGTGTGCTCCTCCGGTCGTTGCCGGAAGAGCATCACTTGGCCGGGCTCGCAACCCGGTGGTCCCCATTCGCCGTAGAGGCGCCAGTGCACCCCGTTCGTATCCAGCCGCAGCGCGCCGCCCTGTGAAACCCAGCGGTAGCCGGTGCCCCCTTGTGCCATGATCCGTGCTTCGCGCAGGAGGTGATGCCCGCCGTGTGACTCTCCCTCGATGGCCATGTCGGCATAGTGTTCATCTTGGAACGGAAAGGTGATGTGGCTGGTGCCGCTGATGCGGCCCGCCCGGACCACCAGCTCCATGTCGATCACGAAGCGCTCGTTCATGCCGCGCACCAGTTCCCCCTGCCAGCGGCCGCTCAGGTCCTGCGCGCTGAGGGGGCTGGCCGGGTGCAGCGCACAGAGCACTGCGAGCAGGCCGAGGGTACAGAGGGGTTGGTGGGAAAGCAGCATCCGGGCATCCGTACACGCGGGGTGTGGATGCGTTCAGAAGAGGCCGCCGGAACGCGGGATCGGTAGCGCTGGGCGCCTTGGAAAAGGGGCGCGACCCGGCACCCGGCTGCGGATCACCGAACTTTCGGCCGCATGGAGTTGTTGATCCTCTTGCTGTTGATCCTGCTGAACGGGGTGTTCTCCATGAGTGAGATCGCCTTGGTGAGCGCGCGCAAGAGCCGCTTGGAGGGCGAGGCGCACCGGGGCGATGCGCGGGCGAAGGCCGCACTGGAACTGGCCAACGACCCCAACCGCTTCTTGAGCACGGTGCAGATCGGCATTACGCTGATCGGGATCCTCATGGGTATTTACAGCGGCGAGAACGTGACGACCGGTGTGGAGCAGCGTTTGCAGCAGGTGCCATTGCTGGCGCCCTACGCGCATACGCTGGCCATTACGGTGGTGGTGGTGCTGATCACCTTCTTCTCCTTGGTGCTGGGCGAGCTGGTGCCCAAGCGCATCGGCCTGAACATGCCCGAGCCGATCGCCAAACTGATGGCGCTGCCCATGCGCACGTTATCCATCATCGCGGCGCCCTTCATCTGGCTGCTCACGCGCACCAGCGATGGCTTGTTGCGGCTGTTCGGTTTTCGGCAACGGCCGGGCGGCGGCATTACCGAAGAGGAGATCCGGGCCATGGTGGAGCAGGGCACGGTGGGTGGCGCGGTGGCCGAGATCGAGCACGCGATCGTGGAGCGGGTGTTCACCTTGGGCGATCGCAAGGTGAGCACCTTGATGACCTACCGGCGCGAGATGGTGGTGCTGCACGTAAGCGACAATGCCGCACAGGTGCGCGCCACGCTGTACGAGGCCATGCACAGCTATTACCCGGTGGTGGCCGAAGACCCGGACAAGGTGCTGGGCGTGGTGGGCCTGAAGGAGTTGCTGCGGCACTTGGATGTCGCCGAACTGGACCTGTGGAAGCTGATGCAAGCACCGGTGTTCGTACACGAGGACATGCCCGTGTACAAGGCCTTGGAACAGTTCAAGGAACATGGCCAAGGGCTTGCGCTGGTATCCGATACGCGCGGCACCACCATCGGCCTAGTGACCCTGTCCGATATCCTGCAGGCCTTGGTGGGCGACGTGAGCGATTTCCGCCGCGATGAATACACCCTGATCCAGCGGGCCGATGGCTCGTGGTTGCTGGATGGCAACTACCCCCTGCCCGACCTCTTGATGCGCTTGGACCGCGCACAGCTGGTGCGGGATGTGGAAGCGGACACCATCGCGGGGCTGATCCTGCAACAAGCCGAACACATCCCGGTGGTGGGGGAACGGGTCACTTGGATGGGATTTGAAATGGAGGTGGTGGACATGGACGGTGTCCGCATCGACAAGGTGATCATCCGCACTGCAGCGGACGCGTGATCAAATACGTATGGCTGGCGCGTAGCCGCCGGTCGCGGTGCGGGTCCGCGCTGATCGCCGTTCAGACCTGTTCGCCTTGGAACGGCAACGCGGCTTTGCCTTTCTGATCATGCAACTTACCGAAGCGGGTGCGCAGCAGGTTCGCGAGGCTGGTCGCGGCGCCTTCCACGGCAGCATGGTTGTTGGCGGCCTTGTATGTAGCGGCCACGGGTTCCATGCCCTTGGGCCGGGCCTCCATGGTACATGTGTGGTCCTGCGCTCCGGTCTTCTCGGCGTTCACATCGCGCAGGTGTACTTCCACGCGGCTGATCTGGTCGGCA
>Ga0138256_10005467_pt1 | contig 13427 bp, 14 predicted proteins | sample KNB2016incub_MG_FD_105486 | JGI IMG/M metagenome (GOLD analysis project Ga0138256, IMG submission 105486) | Active sludge microbial communities from wastewater in Klosterneuburg, Austria - KNB2014incub_MG | ecosystem: Engineered > WWTP > Activated sludge > Unclassified | place: Austria...
AAAGCTTACATTGCCGAAAAGCATTAATCCTACTACTAAGACTGCAATTGTTTTATGTATTTTTTCAAAAAGTGTTTGTTTCATTTGTTTATTGTTTTCTATTTTGTTTCTCTAGCGTATGAGGTGTCTCGGAAGTGTTCGAGAACACCTCATACAACTATTAAGATTAGATACTCATCCAACCCATCCAAGAAGCGAAAAATTGATTCCAATTGAAAGCAAAATTTAGCTGTGTGTTACCTGGCATAGGAAGAGTAAGACCAGTTCCAACAGTATTAGTGTTACCACTAGTACCTACGTTAACGGTTGAAGATGCAGGACCTGCAGTGACGTGTGGGTCAGAGAGATCAGAACCTCCATTATCGTTAGCTTTGTTGTGTCCAGTATTACTGTTATTAAGAGTATTGTTAGCACCATTCAAGACTGAAGTCTGGAATGCAGCTTCTGCATTTGAAAGAGAGGCACCGATAGTGTTATCGGAATCTCTCAAATTGTTTGCAATTTTAGCTGTAACGGTCATATCGCAGCCACAAGCAGCAAGTGCTGCAGCATTGAAGTTGGCCATTGTGTCAACATTGATATCTGAGTTTGCTTTTCCAGATTCAACTGCAACAACGCCTCCGAGATTATCGTTGGCGCGGTTGAAGCCTGTGTCTGAATTTACAGTAGTGTTGTTACTAACATTAGCTACGTTACTTTGAGCAACAGAAGCACTGTTAACAAGTCCAAGAACGATAGTGTTATCACTATTTCGGCCGTTGCCAAGAATTCTTGCACTTACACCACTACCCATACCGACAAGTCCCATTCCACCGATTTGCGCAGTGTTAGAGTTAACTGCTGTTCCGACGTTGACTGAAGAATCAGCCGCACCAGAAGTAACATTTACATCTCCACCGAGATTATCGTTGGCTTTGTTGTGGCCAGTATTTGAGTTAACGGTAGTATTGTTACTAACATTAGCTACGTTAGATTGAATGACGCCTGTTACATTAACTTGAGTTAATGCAACATTATTATCACTGTTTCTTCCGTTTCCACTGATTAGAACATCAGCACCGTTTCCGCAAGCACCACAGTTTGCAACGTTTGCAACGTTTGAATTTGCACTGTTATTTACAGTGACATCAGTTGTTGCTGCGCCAGATTTAACATGCACATCTCCGCCAATGTTATCACTAGCTTTGTTGTGACCAGTGTCAGAATTGACAGTGGTGTTGTTAGAAATGTTTGCGACGTTACTTTGAGCAACAGAAGATACATTTTGATTTGTAACTACTGCTGCACTATCTGAATCTCTACCGTTTCCGGAGATTTCAATATTTGTTGCTGCGAATGCTGGAGCTACTGAACCTACTAAGACTGTACCGGTTGTAATAGCTGTTACGATTTTAAGTTTTAAGTTTGTCATAATTAAATCACCCCCCTTCTTGACTATGATTTCCGTTACCTAACGGAACACTTCATCCCGCCCTCTTTGTCTTTTGCCTGAGCTAAGACCAAAAAAACGGAAGCCTCACGAACTTTAGATAAAAGTTAGTAGGGTTTCCGTTTTACATTGTTCTGTCAATCTAATATTCATTGTTTGTTCTAAGTTAACGTTTGCTAAGTTTTAATTCTGTAATGCTTCTTACATTTAATGCATCTTACAAAATTCAAACAAAAAAAAGCACCACACATATTTGTGAGGTGCCTCCGGTTACGGTCAGCTTCCTGCGAAAAATTCGCCTAATTTTCTATAATATAGTCTTGTGAAAAATCCTTGTCAAGACCCAATCTTAACAGTTTTGTCTTTAGCTATATTTGATGAAGTTTTCCTAATATTTCTCTCTGTAATCTGAACTACCTTGCTATCTTGGACATAAATCTCAACACTTCCCCAACCACGGATGTTAGTGAGTGCTTCGATTATCTCATCGACTAGTTGTTTACTGACATTTCTCGTTGAATAGTCCATATAATTTTAATTAACCAGATTAGAGAGAAATCTTTATGTCTTGCTTTGCTCCTGCGATTTCCCCAACTTGAAGCGTAAATTTCTTTTTATCTGAGTCGATCGGAAATCCAATCCTAGTGTATTTTGTAGAAATAGCCTGAACTTCAACTGGGTCATTATGGATATCAGCTGCTAATTTTTCTGTCGACCCATCTACAATAAGTCTTACATAATCTCTTGCATTTATCTGAATCGACTTACTATAATTATTTGTTAATTTAAGATTAAGAATAGCAAAAGTGCGACCTTTTACTGCTGTTGCAGTTTCACCCTTGACTATAATTTGGTCTCTGAGCTCGATGTTCTGGATTGTATAGGAAAAACTGCTTACTTCTTTTCCTAAGTCATCTTTAAGAGGGAACTTAAGCGTTTTATCAAGAGTTTTACTAGCTCTAGCTTTTTGAACGCTCACCTGATCACTAGAAGTGGACCCGCTAGTGGCGACAGATGATGAATTTTTACGAAGAGATAATAACCCTAAAACTAGAACGATAAAGACGATAACTGCAACTGGGATATAAAGGTTTTTTTTAATCTTAGTGAGGTCAAATTTCTGTTGTCTTGTTGGTGTGTAGTTGTTATCCATTTTTTTACAAAAAAGCTCTGACTTTTGGCAGAGCAGTAATTGGGATATTACCAAGTGACTCATTTAAAGTCAATGGGGTACTTTACGGAAAAACAATATTTTTACTTTTTACGTGGATGTTTAAACTTAAAGCGGTCTGGATAGGTAAGACCCTGTAGAACGCTTCCAACTGAGACGCCAGTTGCAAGCTTAAAAGTAGTCAAATGCACTACATTGTCGTAGAGAACCAATGCCCCAATAATCACTACAGGAAGATAGACCCAGTGGTGAAGTAGGATAATAGATTCGTTAGTATGGAAGCCAAAACGAGGAAGAACTTCGAGTCTCCAGATACGAATTGCAGGAAGTCTATTGGGTCGCTTTTTTCCATTCCTGACTACGGGAGTTGTAAAGTATTTTGAAGCATAGAATCCAACTATAAGAGTTATTACAAATAGAAAAAATGTTTGCATATTTGGTCTTGAATCTTTCTTACTACTCTATTACAAATTAATCGTAAAAGATCCTACAATGATTGTCAAGCAGGGGAGCTAACGAACAATTTCCTGCTTAAAAGGAACTGGCTTTCTGAGAATTACGGTATAAAGATATCCCTTTCCATATTGAATGAGTGTCTTAGTCACACTATTGTCCCAACGACGCATAGATGGATTTACAATCATTTTCTTAGCCAAAACTACCTTTCCATGCTTAGACAGACGCAGTCCCAACTCCACATCGCAACTCATCGTATAATTAAGATCAATTCCGCCAACAGCCTCAACTGCAGACCTTCTCAAGGCTGTATTAAACCCTACTAGGTGTGGAATACCAATCCAAAAATTAATTTGAAGAAAAAGATAGTAGAGCCAATCTGAGATTTTAGAAGAAATAGATTTACCGGTTACAATTAACCCTGTAGCTCCCAGCACTTTGTTATCTTCAAAAATAGAAATTATACTTTCAATCCAATCAGGTGAAGCGATCGTGTCTGCATCGATGCAAGCGATCACATCCCCCTGAGCTGCCGCAACACCTCCTTGCATAGCATAGACATTTCCCTGACGCTTAATAGGCACTACAATAGCTCCAGATGCTTTAGCAATTTCCGCTGTCTTATCGGTGGAGTTGTTATCTGCAACTAATATCTCAAAGGGTTTTACGGTTTGCTTGGCTAAGCTTTCTAGGAGGTGGGGAAGATCCTTCTCTTCATTGAATGCAGGAATAGCAACTGAGACCCGAAGCACTTTAGAAATTGAAGAATTTTTAATATCCATGGCCTACTCAAATATTCTATCAAGTATCTCAGTCGTTTTATATAGTCGTTTCCAGGCTGAAGAATTTATCCTTCTTAGAGAAATTCTTCTTGGTTTTTTATTGATGAGTGCCTTCTGGTACTCATACAACATATTTTCTGTAATTATTTTGGGATTAAAATTCTCTGTAACCAATTCTCTAGATCTTTTTCCAAATGCATTTCTTTTTTCTTTATCCTCTAAAAGCTCTATAACTTTACCTGAGAACTTGGTAATGCTTGGTAGTACTTGATACCCATTCTGACCATCAACAATTATACCCTTATATGCGCTGTCTTTTACTACTACGAACGGGAGCCCAGCTGCAGCAGCCTCTAAAAGCACAATTCCTTGTGTCTCAGTTTGTGAGGAAAAGACAAATATTTCTGAGTCAGCATAGACTAAGGGGATCTTGTCTTGGCTTATTTTACCTGTAAAGTGGATCCTCTTCCCAAGATCTATCTTTTTCGCATATTCTTTTATATGTTCAGCTTCATCTCCGCCGCCAACTACTACAAGGTGTGAAAGAGGTTCTTTCTCGACAATTAACCTAAATGCGTCAAGCAAAAATAGAAAATTCTTTTCTTTTCCAAGCCTCCCAACGCTTAGAAGAATCGGGGAAGTCTCAGGAATATTGCAGAGCTTATGAAGATATCCTTCTGCAGTGTTAGCAAATTTTTCAGAGTAGATAAAATTGGGCACAACGACGATAGGCTTTTTAACTCCGTAAAGAAGTAACTCTTTTTTCATTTTAAAAGAAGGCGAAACGACAGTATCACAGATATTGGCAGAGATCCTAAGTCCCTTGGCCGCCATATTTGGCGTAATGACCTTTCCATTTAAGAGATAGTGAACATAACGAGTCATTTCGGTGTGGAAAGTCATAAAAAAAGGAACTCCTTTTACTTTAGCCAGTTGATAACCTAGAAGTGAGAAAAAGCCATTACCATGAGCATGAATAATGTCAAAGTCTCGAGGTTGAATCTGGGTTAGATAATGATGCGGAAGCAGGAAGGGGACATGTACTCCGGGATCAGTTGAAAAGAATCTTAAAGATTTTAATCGATAAACATCTTTTTCTTTATCAGTATATCCATCAATTTTTGGAGCAAAAACATAGACTGTATGACCGAGTGCCCGCATCTCTTTGGCAAAATGCTCAACAGATACAGTTACTCCATTTAGCATTGGGTAATAACTATCCGTAAAAAAAGCTATTTTCATATCTAAATAATTTCAATAAAACTGAACTCAACATCTATTGTAGTTAAAATGCTAGTAGGATTCAAATTATATGAGCTTATAGACATATCTTACACTAGAGCTGGAGGAGAAGTGGAAATAATTTCAGCATTTATAATTATTTCTTCTCTATGAATATACTTTTCGAGAATTTTAAGATTTTTCTTATTTGCCTTATACATTGCATCTCCTATGAAACCAAGAATTGGAATAAGTCCTAAAATAAAATCAAAAATTATATTAAATCTCATATGTTTTATTTCTTTTTCGCTGACTCGAGCCTGTTTAGCTATCCAGACTATATAAAATGATAATAATAAACCCAAGAAGCTTCCTATACCCGGGATAAAGTCTAATAATGGATCAACTCCAATTGAAAAACATCCTACCCTAAACTGCTCATCAAGGAGATGAGCAAGGGATTTTGCAACTGAATAATGTTTCTCCACCCATGAATTCTATCAATTATTGAGATATATTCAAGCTGATCAATAGATTGCTAAATCAAGCTAAACTATATTTTCTTACTTGATTTCTTGCAGAATTCACACATATACTGAAAGTATGATACCTTTTATGGTAGCGTTGGTATTTGTTCTCCTAGTGAGGACCTTCGTAGAAGTTAAATAATACTATCCTGCTTATTTTATTTCGAAAAGACTTAAATTTTGCCTGTGAGATTGAACTTAAAGAGGCGAATTTGTTTCATGACCCATATTCCAGATAGCACTGCGCCTGTCATGACTGCAGGGTACTTCTTTTTATAATGTTTGGTATAGAAAATCTTCATAGCATCTGCTCCAGCAATTAAGACTTTTCGCTTTGTTGCCAAATCAACATTTACTTTTACTCCTGGCTTTTGCTCTTTTCCTTTTGCTGCACCTTTGTAATGAGAGATTTTAATATGTGGTACATACATAATCTTATAACCCTCTTTCCAGATTTTCCAACAAAGGTCTATATCTTCGCCATTTAAAAAATAATCTTCATCATACCAATCAATTTTATCCATTAATTTCTTTGGGATAAGACAAAAAGCGCCTTCGATAACATCAGCTTCTGACTCTTGATCGGGAGATAGATAGCCGACCCAGTATCTGGCAAAAAGTTTTGAGGTTGGGAAAAGCCTATCTAGCTTTGACATATGAGTAAAAGCTATCCAGGGTGTTGGGAAGGATCTCCTTGCATCACGATCAAGCATCCCATCTGTCATAACTATCTTACAGGTCATTGCACCGACATCCTTATGCTTCTCCATATAATTTAGAGATTCAGGTAAGGTATTCTCGTCAACTGTCGTGTCGGCATTAAGCATGAGGATATATTCTCCAGCACACAGGTTGCGAACGATATTATTTCCTGCGGCAAAGCCGATATTCCCATTTCGACGATACTTCATTTTGGGAAAATACTTCTTCATCATCTCATCAGTATCGTCTGATCCATTGTCTGAAACGATAACTTCGAAAGTATAACCTGCCTTACCCATGGCAGGCTTTGCCTTCTCAAGTGAATTAAGACAATCACGAAGGAGGTCTCGGATATTAAAAGTACTAACAATGATTGATAGAGTCATCTTGAGTCTAGTATACAATGTCATTTCTCAAAAATGCAAAAGAAAGATAGCACTTGCTAATAATCTTATTTTTTGTTTAAATACAAAAAGCATAAAGAGAGTTCGCAGGTAGCGGACCGGCAACCGAAAAGTTAACGGTGCCAAGTCAAAATGACATATGCGTTCACCACAAGTGAGAAAACTTATACCTCTCCTTGTGAGAGGTTTTTTTATGACAAATTACACTTTTACATCCGAATCTGTCTGCAATGGACATCCTGATAAAATTTGTGACCAAATAAGTGACGCTATTGTTGATAGTGTACTTGCAAAAGATAAATCAGGAAGAGTCGCAGTTGAGACATTGGCAGCTAACAACCACCTTATTCTTGCAGGTGAACTAACGACTTCTGCGAAAATAGACGTCACGGAATTGGCAAGAGAACAAATCAGAAGGCTAGGCTATGTAGAAGATATTTTTAACTTTTCCGACAATTCTTTAATTGAAAACTTCATTCATGAACAATCTCCAGAAATAGCAAAGGGAGTAGATAGAAAGGGGGCGGGGGACCAAGGAATGATGTTTGGGTTTGCCTGTCAAGAAACTGAGTCTTTAATGCCACTTCCAATTACACTTGCGCATAAATTAACTAAAGCAATAGATAATGCAAGAGAGAGCAAAGACCTTCCATATTTAAGACCTGATGGCAAAAGCCAAGTAACTGTTAATTATAAAAATGGTCAGGCAACTGGAATTAACAAAATTGTCTTAGCAGTTCCACATAATGAAAATGTAGCACTTACCAAGGTTAAAAACGACCTTTATGAGAAGCTCGTCTTACCACTACTTGAAATATACAAATTTAAGTTAGATAAAGATGATTTAATCGTCAACGGAACAGGCGTCTGGCATAGAGGTGGCCCTGCCTCAGATGCTGGACTAACTGGAAGAAAAATTATTGTTGATACGTATGGAGGTTATGCAAGAGTAGGTGGGGGAGCCTTCAGCGGCAAGGATCCGACCAAGGTTGATCGCTCTGGCGCATATGCAGCCCGTTTTTTAGCAAAAAATATAGTTGCACATGGATTAGCGAAAAAAGCTGAAGTACGACTAGCTTACGTCATAGGACGAGAAAAACCTTTAATGCAAGAAGTTGAGACATTTGGAACTGAAATAGCTACCCAGAAAGAAATTAAAGAGTTTATTTCACGAATCCTTGATACTTCAGTTGAGGGAATAATAAATACACTTGACCTACTAAGGCCAATTTATCTAAAAACCGCATGTTATGGCCACTTTGGTAGAGAGGAATTTCCTTGGGAAAGAATCGTAGACTAATCTTTTTTTAAAATTTTACTAAGTAATTTGTAAGTTTCTTCCATCGCTTCCTCAGTAGTCATCCCCTGAGACTCAGCTGCTACTTCGAAAGTCTTGGTAGTAATCGATTTGCCTTCAGAATCTAGTCCGGCATTTCCTTGTCCCATGGTGTCATCTGGAATTCCGCAACCACAGTTAAAACACATATGATTTACCTCTCACAAAAGTTAAGGATAGAATGAATGCGCCGTGAAAGCAAGTGGATAAATTCAAACACCGCAGTAACTGCATGACTACTTCCAATTTAGTGGCTAGGGCCGCCAGCCTTCATAATCATAAAAATCACCATTACGCTCGACACAAACAAAAGGTGTATCTTGGCGCATATTTTCAGCGTGGCCAGGGGAATTGACCCACATTGTCACCACTTCCTGATAATTACTTGTCATGGCAATATTTTCAGTTACTTGATGGTAAGAGGAGTAAGGAAGTGTGTGCGAATTTATCCTATTTGTAAAACCATCGTGATTAAAGCTGCTAGATATCTCTTGTGCACGAGTCTTTGCAAAACCACAAGTATTTGAATCAGTAGATACAGCAGAAAGACCTTGAGACGAGCGATACTCATTAATCTTTTGCATTATAAAACCCTGTACTGAATCTATAGTTGTAACCTGAGACAAGGTCTTCCTCATAACGGTTGTGGGGGTAGGCAATGGCGTGCTTGTCGGAGCAGGAATATTTGTAGGAGTAGGAATTAGAGTAGGGGTGGGGGTCGATGTAGGTGTTAGGATATTTTTAGTAATTGGAGTTGGGGAAAGAGCAATCTTAGGGGCTGGAGACAACTTTTGACTAGATAAGAACCTCATCTTTGGAGTATGACTAGCAGCACTAGCCTCTTGGACGCTTGGCAAGAGAAGGTGAGATGAAAGCAGATAAAAAGAGAGTGAAATGAGAAGGATGCAGCCCATGGGCAAAAGGATAACTGACAGTTTTCGCATCAATTACTAACACTAATAAAATTTTCTTATCCTGTCAACCTCTTCATTAACTACTAGGTATAAATCTAAGGGTTTGGAGAAAAAGGAGGGTTTGAAATAAAGTTTAAGAGGGTTTGGCCAATCATATTTCCTGATCTTAACCTGTAAAGAAAGTATCGATTATTTTCTGCTATTTTGATTCCACCAATTGTTGATACCGCACTACTGAATCCTGCTTTCCTAACAAGCTCAATAGCTTGATTATCAATTGCTCCATAAGGGTAGGCAAAAGATACTACAGGTTTATGAATCAAATCTTCCAACCTATATTTACTCTGAAGGATCTCACGCTCTGCAAAAATAGTTGACATATCTTTTAAATAGACATGATGCATAGTGTGAGCACCTAATTCTATATTTTGGTCCTTGGCTAATATTTTTACTTGTGATGTCAGCATGTAGTTGGGCTGGTCAAAAAAACCTGGAACAACATACGCTGTGGCTTTAACATGATATTTTTTAAGTACTGGATAAGCATCTGTAAAGAAATCTCGATAACCATCATCAAAAGTAAGTGCTACTGGCTTTTTTGGGAGTAATTTTTTACCATTTAGTATTTCTCCCACTTCGGACATCGTTAAAAATGTAAATTTGTCATCAACAAGAGTTTTGATTTGAGCCTCAAAAATTATTGGCTCAGTATCTAATGATTGTCTTATGCGATCTCTTCTATCTTTCACATACTCTACATAATGGTACATAAGAATTGGAATATTAAATGAAGCTGATTTAGAAGCAACTGGATGAGCGGTTGAAACCTCCTTTGGTACGACCTCTTGTAAGTTTTTCCTTGTCTCTTGAACCTTAAAGTGAGTAGCAAAGAAATAATAGGGAAAATTTAAATAGAATGCATAGCTCAAGGCAATTACAGCGCACACCAAAGCTAATTTATGCTTGAAGGTAACTGCTTCTATTTTCTTTTTTGAATGCTTCTCTTTGCGCATAGGTGTCAGGTATTGTACCAAGAAGTTATAAAAATGAAGACAGGAGGATTTTTAATCCTATCAAAATGAGTGCAACTCCTCCAAAAATTTCAAGCTTACCGTTAAAATATCGGTTAATTTGACTGCCAAAGAGAAATGCCGGCACGCACAATAGGAAGGTGATTATACCAATAATACTCACTGTTAAAAATAAGGGGATTTGAATTAAACCGAGTGAAATTCCGACTATAAAGGCATCTATGCTAGTAGCAAAGGCTAAAACAAAAAGAGTTTTATAAGATAAAATACTTCGTCTTTTATCTTTTGTCTTTACTCTTGATTCTCTTATCATGACAATACCAATTGCAGTTAATAAGAAAAAGGCAATCCAGGGAGCGAAAGAGGCAACTGACTCTGTAAGCGTATTACCCACTACCCAGCCTAGAAGTGGCATTATAGCCTGAAACAGACCAAAGAAAAACGCGACTCTCACTGCGTATCTTAGCTTAACCTGTTTCATCTCAACTCCACCTGCAATACTGACACTGACTGCATCTAGTGCAAGAGAAACTGAAAGCACGATAAGCTGAATAAGCGTTGCCATATGGTTATATGATAATTATTACCTTATGAGAGTGTCAATGATAGGCTATTTTTTCGAAGAGAGTAAATTAGTAACAATCCTACTTCGCTGCCTTTTGAATTCTCCTTCATGCGTTGCTCGCCACTCAGTCCAAATCGCGACTAAAATTGCCTGAACCAGGCCTGCGAGAGGAGCTGCAAATAATGCCCCGACTATGCCATATAATTCTGAACCAGCAATTAAGGCTAAGATTGAGACAAGGGGATGTAGGCCAATTGCTTTACCAACAATTCGAGGACCCAAGATATCTCCTTCTATAATGTGCACGACAATAAAATAAATGAGCACAAATAGACTTACAATCCAACCTTGTGTAAGGGCAAGTAGGACACACAGGACACCTGAGATAATGGTTCCCAAAATTGGTATAAAGGCGAGAACTGAAGCAATTACTCCCAGTAGCAGAGCGTAGGGAACATGAAATAATGTCATACCCACGCCAACCATTATCCCAATAATCACTGAAAGAAACACCTGTCCACGAATATAGTTGCCGATAATAAATTGAAAGGTGCTAAGTAGAAATTCTAAGCGATGTTTTTGAGATTTTGGAGTATTTAATTCGATCTGCTTCTTAAGCTTTGAGCCATCGACTAAAAGATAGATACTTATAATCGCGACGATAAGCATATCAAGGAAGAACGCAAAAACACTACTTAAAACCGGTAAGATACTTTCAGTTAGGCTTTCAGCCTGTACGCTTAGCTGCTTCTCTAGAATAATAAGCTGCTCTTTTGTAATTCCAAAACCCTGCAACGTTTTAAGCAATGGACTATGGCTTTCAAGTGCAACAAAGGCTGAAAGATTTCGTGAAAGATAAGAGAATTGCTCAAGAGCTGTTGAGATAACTAGATATAAAACAACGCTTATACCTACAAGCACTACTGTATAAGTAAGGAAAATTGCAACTGCACGGGGCATGAATTTTTTGAAAAGCCCGACTGCTGGAGTTAATGCATAAGCTAGAAATGCAGCAATAAGAAAAATGATGACAGTTCTACTAAAGTGAGAAAGAACCCACATAGAAATCCCAAGGACAATTATCCAGGCGAGGATTGTTAATGGAATGTCTCTTCTCCTTGTCCATATCTCAGATCGTGACTCAGATTTCATCGCCTGCATTATAGCAGAGAGTAGAGTAATATAGTAAATTTCTTACAAAATTAGGATTGTAGCCTCTGGCATGGTAAAATAAAGCCATGAACTACACATATGCATTTATCTTGGGCAGATATCCTGATCTTTCTAAAGTCGAAATTTTTGCTGTGCTTCGGAAGTCAGACTTAGAATATACAGTTGTTTATGAGTCAGGACTAGTTCTTTTGCTAAGCATGAAAGTAGAATTACCAGTTACTAAGATTAATACACTGTTAGGTGGAACAGTTAAAATCGGTCAAATTTTTCAAAAATTTCCCCAGTCCATCCATGCTGACAAGATTAAAGAATATTTAACTTCAGATACACTCTTTATTAATTATTTTATAAATATCCCACAAAAGCCAACTTTCGGAATTAGCCTTTATCCCTACCATAGAACTGTTAAATCACATAATCCTTGGGCTAGAACCCAAAGAGAACTTCTCAAAATTATCAAAGAACACTTAGATTCTCAGGGCTTTAAGTCTCGCTATCCCAATTTAGAGGGAACTACTCTCTCAAGCGCTTCAGTTGAAAAAAATAAGCTTATCTCTGATGGTGTTGAGATCCTTCTAATTGAAACTCCAACTGATATATTTGTTGGGAAGACCCTTATTGTTCAAGAATTTGAATCTTTTAGTGAACGAGATTTTGGTAGACCAAAACGAGATATGGATTCAGGTATCATGCCACCTAAAATAGCCCGAATGATGATTAATATTGCTGAAAGCCCAACAGATAGTCAACTACTTGACCCTTTTTGTGGAAGTGGAACTCTTGTCCAGGAAGCACTCCTTCTTGGATACTCACAGGTAACTGGAAGTGATCTTTCACCTAAAGCTGTACGGGATACCAAGGAGAATTTAGAATGGCTCAAAAATAAAAACCTAACTCAGCTAGATGCCAAAATCCTAAACCTTGATACTACAAAACTTTCAGATAAAATTGGCGAGAAATCAATTAATGCTATTGTGACTGAGCCATATATGGGACCTAACTTACAATTTAAGTCACACCTTAAAGATGTACAGGCAGTTAAATCAGAACTCGAAACACTTTACTTAGCTTCATTTAAACAATTTGCAAAAGTACTTAAAGATCACGGTAGTGTTGTGATGATTTTTCCTATTTTTCATGTAAATAATCACTATCTATATCTTGATATTCTTGAGAAAATTGCACTTCTAGGCTTTAGTCAGGTAGTATTAACACAGGATAAGCGTAACTCAGTCACTCTTGGAAGTAAAAAGGACTTTGTATTACGAGAAATTCTAAAATGGAAAAGAGAAGATTATGAATAACGATCAACTTATGATTTTTGGGCGCAACATGGTACATGATGCTCTCCAATCTGACAAAAATATCCAGATAATCTATATTGGTAAAAATAGTAGAAGTGATCCTAAGATAAAGGATATCCTCGCCCTAGCACAAAGAAGGAAGGTAAATGTTTCTTTTGTACCTCGTGAAAAAATTAGAGCTATAAGCGGGTCAGAAAATACTCAAAATATTGTCGCTTACATGCAGAATTATGAAGGCAACTCGCTCAGAGAAATAATTGATCGTAAAATAAGTGCTGGTAAAGATCCTTTAATTCTACTTTTCAATCATATGGACTATGAGCAAAATTTAGGCGCAATTATCAGGAGTGCTTGGGGCGCTGACGTTGATGCGATAGTGCTTTCTCCATCAGGAATTCATGAAGTTACACCT
>Ga0138256_10005468_pt1 | contig 13425 bp, 9 predicted proteins | sample KNB2016incub_MG_FD_105486 | JGI IMG/M metagenome (GOLD analysis project Ga0138256, IMG submission 105486) | Active sludge microbial communities from wastewater in Klosterneuburg, Austria - KNB2014incub_MG | ecosystem: Engineered > WWTP > Activated sludge > Unclassified | place: Austria...
CGAATCGTCGTACAATCGTCTCCACGTCCAGTCGGGAGGCGATCTCGCCCGCCTCGTGCCCGCCCATCCCGTCGCACACCACCGCCAGCACGCCGCGCTTGTGCAGCGCAGCCGGCGTGGTGGGGCGAATGATGCGCGCGAAGTCCTCGTTGATCTCACGCACGCAGCCGGGATCGGTGGAGAGACCCAGCTCGATGCGCAGCTCGGTGGCCTGCAGCGACGGTGTGCTCCAGCGCCCCAGCTCGGCGGTGGGGCGCGCCGCGCCCTCGGCTGGCGACACCGTGGGGTTGCGGGAGAAGAGCCTGCCCAGAAATGACATCACGACCTCGTATGAGTGTGTTCAGGGAACGCGGCAGCGCGGCATGCTCTCGAACGTCTCGCCCATCCCCTCCTCCAGCCGCAACGTGCGCCGCAGGTCATCGCACCCCCTGCGCGTCAGGCGCAACTGCATCTCGGTCCCGAGCGGGGCTTCCAGCGTGTAGGGCGTCGTGCCGACGCGCACGTTGTCGATGTACACGTCGGCGGGCCCCTCTACCACGCGGATAGTCAGGCTTCCACGGCTCACGCCGTCGTAACGCGGCGTGCCGAGTCGCGTGGACGCCGGCGCGGCCGGCCGCGTGCCGGAAGCGTCGAGCGCCGCACCGGGGTCGTCGCGCGTGTCGGCGCCGGTCACCGGGCGATCGACCGCCGGCGGTCCCCCCTCAACGATCTCTGGTGTGCGCGGCGGGGTGGGGATCACCGGGCCGACGGCCGGGATCCTGGTGCCGCCCCCCGGGCCCTCGGGCGGAGTGGGGCGAATGGCCCACAGGAAGAAGACCGCCGCAGCCGCTGCGAGCGACGCCGAGACGGCGACGCGCCACTCGCGCACGAGCGTGCGCGCAACTTCGCCGCTGGTGCGCAGCAGGTCCACGCTGGCGAGCGGCGTCACGACGCGCTCCCCCGATTCCAGGGCCCGCAGGTCGGTCAGGAGCGCTTCGGCCGTGGCGTAGCGGTCGTCGGGGCGCACCCTGAGGCAGCGCGCCACGATCCGGTCCACCGACCGCGGCAGGTCGTCACGGACTTCGGAGGGCGGGGTGTAGGTGCCGCGCAGGATCTTCTCCCCGAGCAGTCCGGGGGCCCCGCCCTCGAATGGGGGGCGGCCGGTGAGCAGTTCGTAAAACAGGATGCCTAACGCCCAGATGTCCGATCGAGGCTCGGCCCGTCCGGTGCGCAGCTGTTCGGGGGCGAGTGACATCAGCGTCCCCACCACGTTCCCGGTGCTCGTCAGGCGCGGCGTCCCCTCGGCGGTGGCGATGCCGAAGTCGAGCAGCTTCACCGCCCCGCGGCTGTCGATCTTGACGTTGTTGGTCTTGAGGTCGCGGTGCACGACGCCGCGCTGGTGGATGTATCCAACGGCATCGGCCAGCGCGGCGAAGATCCGGACTGCCTCGGCGAGCGGAAAGGGGCCGCCCACCCGCAGGAGTTGTTCGAGTGTCTCGCCGTCGACGTACTCCATCACCAGGCATGGCGCCCCGTCGACCTCGAGAAACTCGTACATCGCCGAGATGGCAGGGTGGCTCAGCGCCTGGAGGATGCGGGCCTCGTTCTGGAAGCGCTCCAGGGACCGGGGCGCGACGACGCCGCCGCGCATGATCTTGGCGGCGGCGACGCGTCCCGTGGCTCGGTGGCTCACCCGGTACACCGTGCCCATGCCGCCGGCTCCCAGGTAATCGATGACCCGATAGGGACCGATCGACGCGTTGGTGGAGAGGGTGGCGGACATGGGGGTGGTGTGGTGAGTCGGTTGTGGCTTGCGGTGCTACTTCGAGGCGGTCGGGTCGCCCACCCGCAGCAGCTCCATGCCGTAGCGAATCGGGATCGAGAAGGAGATCTGGGCGTCGGTCCGCTTGCCGGCGAAGTAGATGCCGATCACGCTGCCGGAGGCGTCGAACATCGGGCCACCGCTGTTGCCGCCACCCGTGGAGTTGATCGTGAGCTGGTACGTGTCACCCTGCAGGGCGAAGGTGAAGAAGCCATCGCGCACCTCGGCGTCGGCGGCCCGCAGGATCTTGCCGATGTTGCCCGTGGAAAGCGTCGGCATGGGCAGCACCCGCTGCTGCGTCTCGCGGTTGAACATGTCGCGGGACTTGATGAGCGTGACCACCTCGTTCGAGACGCCAGGGTAACCCATCACCGTCACGGCATCGCCCTGCGCAGTCTTGTCGTACGTGTCGACCATGTTGACGTAGGGGAGCGTGGACGGGGCGTCGACCTTGATGAGGGCCACGTCGTGGCGCTGCGACGGTCGCACGTTGCTCGCCTCGAATGGCGTCGGATCCTTGGGGAAGCGGACCATCAGGTATTCCATGCGGGCCTGGAAGTCACCGATGTCACCCTTCGGGCCCGCCTGCTTGGTCTCGGAGGGGATCCACTGCTGCGGCGGACGCGTGAGCGAGGGCTGGCCGTTGGCGTCGAGCAGCGGGCCGCCGGTGCGCGGATCGATGATCGGTCCGACATCCTCCTCGGAGTCGAAGTCGTACCAGCTCTGCCAGGCGTACGCCACGTGCCGGTTGGTGATGATGAAGCCGTTGGAGGTCACGACGAACCCCGACCCGCGCCCCGCGCTGCCGATGGGGACTCCCGCGTTCACGTCCAGCGTGAGTGCCGGCTCGATGTCGTTGCCAACCTGCACGTAGGCCGGAATGGTCTGCCGCCCGTTGTCCATGATCGGGCGCACGCGCCCGTCTCTCCCCTTGTAGCGATTGGCGATGCGGGTGTGGTAGACCTGGCCGCCGGTTCCGGCGTAGGTGAGCTTCCAGCTGAAGTCCACCTGCACCACCGCCGACGAGAACTTGGCGGCGATCTCGGAGGGCTGCATCTGCTTCGAGAGCTCACCGGCGCGATTCAGTGCCCGGCCCAGCGAGTCGAGCTCGCCCTTGGCGGCAGACTGCGCCTTGGTCATGCTGTCCTGCACGAACGCGAGGCGCTGCTCGTTCTCGCGGCTCGAGTCGTCGGTGTTCATCTTGGCGTACGCAGCGGCGGCAATCACCATCACGAGCGCTGCGGCACCCACCAGCATGTTGTTGCGGTTGGACTTGGTCTTGGTCTCGCCGATCATGCGCTCGACCGTCGCCTTGCCGATGGAGTTCGCCGGCGGGATCGATCCCGCGCCGCTGCCAGCCGCTGGCCTGGCCGACGGGCCGCCGCTCTCCAGCGTTGCACCGACACGCGTCTCGGCCGGACCCTGCACCGTCGCGCCAACCGGCCCTGCCACGCCGAGTCGCGTCGCCTTGACGTAAGCGGCCGGCAGCGGGTCGATGTCGAACTGGAGCTCCGGACCGCCAGCGCCAAGCTGGATCACGTCGCCCGGCTGCAACGGCATCTCGCCAACGACACGCAGCTTGTTCAGGAACGTCCCGTTGCGCGAATTGAGGTCGGCCAGCTTGAAGCGGTAGGGATCGGCCGGGTCCTTGGAGATCCGGGCATGCTGCCGCCCCACCAGGTCGTCCTTCTCGGGGTCGAATCGGATGGTCGAGTTCGGGTCGCGACCGATGGTCAGTTCGGCGAACTGCTGCAGCGGGAACTCCTCGAGCTGGGAAGCCTTGGAGCCCTTGAGGTGGCGAAGGATGACGCGTTCCATGATGGTGTCTCCGTGAGGGCGAGCCGGGGGGGCGGGAAGTTGATCTCACGAAGACACGCGCAGGGTGGTGGCGAAATGGATCATCGAGGGGACGGGAGACGGGGGACGGGAGACGGGAGGGACTGCGATACGAAGCAGAACGGCGCCACTCGGCGCCGTTCTGCTTCACTCCCGTCTCCCGTCCCCCGTCTCCCGTCCGCCCTTGTCTTTCCAGCGTTCCGCCTCGCCCGCCCGCCCCATCTTCTCCATCACTTGCGCCATCCATCGCGCCGTCCGCTTGCTGATCTCGGCGTCGGCGCCGCGCGCTTCGACGAGCGTGGCGTAGGCGGCGCGCAGCATCGGCTCTCCCTCGGCCGTCCGCCCGGTCATGGCGAGGTGTTGCCCGAGTGCGGCTTCGGACGACGCGAGCGCCCAGTGCTCGGGAGGGAGATACTTCCGTCGCAGCTCGAGCGAGCGACGGAACGCGCTGTCGGCCCCGGTGTTCGCCCCGCGCGCGGCCAGGGCGAAGCCAAGTTGCTGCAGCGCGACCGCTGCCGACTGGTCGCTGTCGTGCAGCGGTCCGCCGATCGCGTTCACGACCACGCGCGCCGCCGCCTCGGTCGTGGGCCAGTCGTTGGCAGCAGCGCGCAGCGCGGCCCAGTTGCCGTGGGCGGCGATGTAATCCGGATGGTCCGGCCCGAGCGACTCGCGCAGGACGTCGATTGCGGCGCGCATGGCGGTGTCGGCCGCCTCCTGCCGGCCAAGGCCGTCGTGCACGTTGGCGAGGTTGACCAGCAGGTTGCCGTAGTTGCGCGAGCGTAGCCCGTGCATTCGTGCTTCCGCCGCCAGCCCTTCGCGTGCGAAGCTGTCGGCCTTGGCGAAGTCGCCGAGGTATGAGTACGACACCGACAGCCCATGCAGCGAATACGGCAGCGCCTCGAGTGAGGCGGAATCGGTGCTCGCGCGGCGCACCGCGGCCGACTCGAGTTTGTACTGCAGCGCATCTTTCAGCCGCCCCTGCTGCTCGAGGAAGCGCGCCACGTTGTTCAGGGCGCTCGCGAGCTCGGACGGCTGCTGCGGCTTCAGCCGACGCTGCACGTCGAGCACGATATACCCGAGCGATTCTGCCTCCGCGAACGCCCCGCGCGCCTCGGACACCCCGGCGAGGTACGACATCGACATGGAGGTGCGATTGTCGTACTTGCCGTACACCCGCGTGCGCAGCTCCACTGCGCGCTTGATGTGCGTCGCTGCCGAGTCGGCCAACCCCAGTTCGACGTAGGTCTGGCCGAGCGTGTGGCGGATCTGGGCCTCGATTTCGGGGTCGAGCTGCTGCTGGTCGATATCGCGGGCGGCCTGGGAGAGGACCTGTGCGACGGTGACGTCTCGGCCGCTGTTGCCGGGATCGACCGCGGCGAGCATCGTGGCCAGGAACTCGTTGACTTGTTCAGTCTTGGCGCGTTCGATCTCGGCGCGACGAGCTTGGCGAGAGGTGGCGACGATGCCGCCGACGAGCGAGGCGGCGACCAGAGTGCCGGCGGCAACTTCGAGGCGGCGACGGCGGAGGAACTTGGCCGTGCGATAGCGGAGCGTGTCGCGCTGGGCAGAGACCGGGCGTCCCTCGACGTGGCGCTGCAGGTCGGCGGCAAACTGCTCGGCCGACGCATAGCGACGTTCGGGCTCCTTGCGCAGCGCCTGGAGAACGATGGCGTCGAGGTCGCCGGTGAGCTGGCGCCGGAGGCGGGAGAGCGTGGTGTCGCCAAACTGGGGAACGTCGGCGGCGGTGATGAGCGCGGATGGGGGCGGAGGCGGAGCGGTGCAGATCTGGGCCTGGATCTCGGCGAACAGCTGCCCTTCGAACGTGAAGGGGCGGTGGCCACTGAGCAGTTCGCACGCGATGACGCCCAGAGAGTAGATGTCGCCCGGGGTGGCGACGGGGAGGCCACGGACCTGCTCGGGACTGGCGAATTCGGGAGTGAAGGCGTGAAGGCCCCCCTGCGTGGGAGGGAGCTGATCGGCCCCTTCGCCCTCGCGCAGGAGGCGGGCGATGCCGAAGTCGAGCAGCTTGACCGTGCCGTCGGCCGCGACGAGGATGTTGCCGGGCTTGAGGTCGCGGTGCACGACCAGGTTCTGGTGGGCGTGCTGGACCGCCGCGCAGACCTGACGCAGGAGCTGGAGCCGCGCGCGCAGCGGGAGCTGGTGCGCGGCAGCGTAGTTGGTGATCGGACGCCCGTCGACGTACTCCATGACGATGTAGGGCTGCCCGTCGGGCGTGACGCCGCCGTCGAGCAGGGCGGCGATATTCTTGTGATTGAGGTTGGCGAGGATCTGGCGTTCGTAGCGGAAGCGGCGGATGGCGAGGTCGCCCTCGTGGCCGCGGCGCAGGAACTTGAGGGCGACGCGTTTCTGGAACTGGTCGTCGTCGCGCACGCCCTCGTAGACGGCCCCCATGCCGCCGACGCCGATCAGGCGGGTGAGGGCGTAGGAGCCGACGCGCGTCCCGACCCAGGCCGCGTCGCCGCCGCCGGCCATGGCGTCGGCCAGGGCGGTGCCGAGGGGGCGCTCCCAGGAGGTGTCGCCGCGATCGAGCGCTTCGAGCAGGCTTTCGACTTCGGCTTGCAGTGCGTTGTCCTCGCCGCACGACTGGCGCAGGAACGGGACGCGCGCGTCGACGGTCAGTTCGAGTGCCGCGTCGAAGAGGGCGCGGATGCGCGCCAGGCGTTCCGGCGTCATCGGCGAGCCGGCGCCCGACGCATGCGTCCCCTCGCTCACATCCCGTCCATTTCCCGCTGCAGGAAGGCGCGGGCAAAGGTCCAGTCGCGCTTGACCGTGGCCGGCGAGATGCCTAACGATTCCGCCGTCTGCTCGATGTCCAGCCCCCCGAAGAAGCGCAGCTCGACGACACGCGCCTGTCGCGGGTCGAGCTCGGCCAGTCGGGTGAGGGCGTCATCGAGCGCGATGAGGTCCACGGAACGCTGTGGCGCCTCGGCCACCGACGCGTCGAGCGTCACGCGATCGCCTCCCTCCCGCTTGCCCGCGCGCTTGCGGCGCGCGTGGTCCACGAGGATGCGCCGCATCGCCTGGGCCGCGATGCCGAAGAAGTGCGAGCGGTTCTGCCACGAGGCGTTCCGCTGGTCGACGAGGCGCATGTAGGCCTCGTGTACGAGCGCCGTGGGCTGGAGCGTGTGGTCGCCGCGCTCCAGTCGCATGTAATGAACGGCCAGGTTGTGCAGTTCGCCGTAGACCATCGGCACCAACTCGTCGGCCGCACCATCCTTGCCCTGCTGCAGGTCGATCAGGAGGCGGGTGACGTCGTGCCGGGTCTCTGGGGGGGGCGCCGTCGGTGGTGACGAGGGCACGCCCGAGGTCGCGTTGTCGGTTGGGAGGCTCACGGCGCGGGAGGAGGAAGGGGTCACCCGTGCAAGACTGGCAGGATTCAGGCCAGCTGAACCGTATCCTCGCCCCGGGTCGGGCAAAGGGCAAGGCTGGGCACGGCACGCGCCGGCGATCGAGCGCAGCGTCGTGAGCCGATCCGGCGTCCCGCTACGCGTATCACAGTGAAGGGCAGGGCGATGCACTCGCCGACGCGTTCCTCGCCACCTGCCGCTGCCATCGCCCGCTCCTTTCCCCAATCCCGAGAGATCCCATGGCTTCCGTCCGCACGCGCTTCCTCGTCGGTGCCACCGCACTCTTCGTCCTCGTCGCCCCGTCGCTGGTGCAGGCCCAATCGGCGCAGCGCTACTCCCTGCAGGCGTCGGGCATCTTCGTCGGCGTGTTCGGCGAGGCCTATGAAGGGCTCAAGTCCGGCCCCGGATTCGAGGCGCAGTTCCGCATCACCCCCAGCGCGTGGTCGTACGGCTTCGGCGTGCAGGGATCGGTCCATTCCACCGACGACCCGAACTTCGGTGATGAGACCGTGACCGTGGCCGGCATCTTTTTTGAGCCGCGGCGAGTGATCGATGTTGGCAGTTCGCAGTTTGCCCCGTACGTCTCGGCCCGAATTGCCTTCCTTCAGCAGTCGCTCGACGTGACCATCAACGGGACACAGGTCACCGCCGACGCCACGGGCGCGCAGTTCAACGGGGGCGGCGGCGTGCTCGTTCGCCTTTCGCCGAGGGTCAACCTCGACCTTGGCGCGACCTATGGCCTCATCAACTTCGGCGACGTGGAGGTCGATGTCGCCGGCGTCGGCAGCACGAAGCTGGAAGGGACCAGCGGCAACGGCAGCAACCTCGTGCTACGGGCCGGGCTGGCGGTCGGGCTGCGCTGAGCCGTCGCACCCCAACGTCGACGAGCCGGCGAGCGCACACTCGCCGGCTCGTCGTGTCCGCACGCCGGCGCAATCGCCAGCGTGCGTCCTATCGCAGCAACTCCCGCGACCGCGTCAGGTCCTCGAGAAACATTTCCTCCGCTTGCGCGCCGATCTCGGCATCCTCGATGACTGCGTCGAGCTCGAAGTTGATCGCGACCCCGAGGAGGTTGAAGTCGGTGGAGCCGACCCGCACCCACCGACCATCGACCACGTTGGTCTTGGCGTGCATCATCTCGCCGCGCCACTCCCAGATGCGCACCCCATTGCGGAGCATGCGCTGGTAGAACGGGGTGATGATCGTGCGCAGCCACGGGTGGTCGAATCGTGAGGGGACCAGGACACGCACGTCCACGCCGTCGCGCGCCGCCCCGGCGAGCGCCTCCACCAGGCCGAGCGATGGCGCGAAGTAGGCGCTGGCGATCCAGATCGTGCGCTCCGCGCCCAACGCCTGCATCTGCAGCGCGCGCGCCACGCGCATGCGCCCCGGCTCGCCCTCGATGATCCCGACGAGCGACGGGGGATCGATGAGCGGGTCGAGGTGCGAGGCGCTCGGCTGGCGGATCAGGCGGGTCCGCTTCGGACGTCCCTCGCGGGCGCGGGTCCACATCCGGTCGAAGGAGTCCGCGAGGTCGACCGCGGCTGGGCCGGCGATGCGCACCGCGGTGTCGCGCCATGGCGACCGACGCCGCCTTAGCACACCGTGCTTCCATTCCTTGCCGATCCCGATCCCCCCCGTCACCCCCTCCGCCCCGTCGGCCACCACGAGCTTGCGATGGTCGCGCGGCAGGAGTCCCAGCCAGCGGCGAAGCCCCGGGGGCGAGTACAGGCAGACCTCGATCCCGGCGTTCGACATCGGGCGGAAGAAGCGGTTCGGGGTCCCCATGCGCCCCACCCAGTCCACCAGCAGGCGCACGTGCACCCCGCGCTTCGCCGCCTCGATGAGCGCCGCGCGAAAGCGCTCCCCGACCTCATCGTCGCGAAAGATGTAACCCTCGAAGACGATGCGTTCGCGCGCCTCGGCGATGAGGGCAGACATGGCGTCGAAGGTCGCGGGGCCGTCGCGCAGCAGCTGCACTCGATTGCCGCTGGACACATCGGCCGCGGCGATGCGCCAGAGTCCGCGCGCGAAGGAGCGCGTGCGTTGGGCGGTCGCCTGTACGGGGCCCCGTGGTGGCGCGATGAGGCTGCGGTCGAACACACGCAGGTCGGTCATCGCGGCCTCGACGTCCTCTCCCTCAGGCAGCCGTTGCATCGCTGCGTCGTCGATTGCTGCGTCGTCGATTGTCGTGTCGTCAGCCGCCGTGTCGTCAGCTGCCGTGTCGTCAGCTGCCGTGTCGTCAGCTGCTGCGTCGTCAGCCGCCTGTCCGTCAGCCGCAACTTCGTCCCGCGGCACGCTCACCGCTCGAACTCGTCGGCCAGCACCGGGCGCAGCGCCACTCGCGCCAGGAGCGCGCCGATGGAGAGCGTGAGGGCGACGAACAGCATCTGGAACCCCGTCTGGATCGCACGGTTCACGTTCTGGTCCACGAGTGAGCCGAAGCTCAGGAAGCCGATGATCCCCGGGACGAGCAGCACCGTGGCCGGCTGCTGCAGCACCGCCGACGGGAGGCGCAAGCGTCGCGCGACGATCGCGCTGACTGCGGTCGCCGTGAACGCTCCCACGAATGCGCCGGCACTGGTGCCCAGCCACTCGCCGCCGCCGTATGCCGCCAGCGACGTGATCACGCAGATGATCACGATCCACCCGGCGTCGCGGCGGCGCGCGTTGAACATGTGGGCCAACGCCAGTCCGGCCACGAGCGGCGACAGCACGCGCACCCAGCCGGGGACGTTGGTGGCAGCCGCGAGGACGAGCCGTTCTCCCTCGGGGGCCGCGACGATCTGTTGTCCGACCACCACCCCAACCACCAGGAGCAAGAGCGTGGTGACCGCCGCGAGGAAGCGCCCCGAGCCCGACGTCCAGTGTCCCTGCGCGAGTTCACTCATCGACACCGTCAGCCGCCATCCCGGGAGCAGGATGACGAGGGATGCCACCAGCACCGGTACCGGGCGGATGTCGCCCACACCGAGCCGGCCGAAGCCGAAGGCGGCGGCCGCCGCCACGGCGGCGAGCGTGACCGTCGACAGGGGGACGAGCGACTCGCGTCCCGCCACCAGGTGCAAGGCCGCCCCGACCAGCGCCCCCAGGACCGCGGCCAGGGGCAGCTCCAGGCTGTCTGCCCGCAGGAGCAGGGCAGCTGACGCGCTCAAGAGCGCGCTGGAGAGAATGTCGAGCAGCATCGAGGGCTTGCGGCGCCAGCTCAGCAACGTCGCCAGCCGTTCGGCGGCGTCGCGGGGGGTGATCTCGAGCCGCGCCACGCGTTCAAGCACCCGCCGCAGCGCCACCGCGCGGGTGTAGTCCGGTCCGGCGGCCCGCACCCGGATGACCTCCGTCCATCGCCGCTCGCCCTTGCCGAGCGTGATGAAGATCGCCGTGGCGGTCGCCGTACAGTCGGCCGAAAAGCCGAGGCGCCAGGCCAGGTACTCCAGTCCCGTCTCGGTGCGAGCGGGCACCTCGTCGACCGCCGCATAGGCGCGCGCCGCGAGAATGATGAACTGCACCGCGTCCTCGTCGGTCGTCGGAGCCAGCGAGGGAGGGGCCTCGTAAAGCCCCGTGAGCGACAAGACAGGCGTTTCGGCGGTCGTGGATGCGGACATGTTGAGGGTTGGGCTGCCTGACCTTAGCTCGGCATCACCCCCCGGAGAAGGGGGCAGTGCGCCGCCGTGCTGTCGGTAATCGTGCGGTGGCTCGGCGGGGCGTTCGACCAGCCGCGCGCCCTCATTCCGCCGCTCCGACTTGCGAGCCCCCGGCCTGACGGGCGATATACCCTGCATGCTATCCCTCGACCTCAGCGGCAAGCGCGCCCTCGTGGCCGGCGTTGCCGACGACAACGGATTCGGTTTCGCCATCGCCAAGTCGCTCGCCGAGGCGGGTGCGGCGGTGTGCGTCGCCACCTGGCCCCCGGCGCTCAACATCTTCTGCACGCAGCTGGAGCGCGGAAAGTTCGACGATTCCCGCCGCATGGCCAACGGTGCGCTGCTCGACTTCGAGCGGATCTACCCGCTCGACGCCGCCTACGACACGATCGACGACGCCCCCGACGATGTGCGCACGAGCAAGCGATACAAGGACATCGGCGATTTCTCGGTCGAGGGACTCGTCCAGCGCATGGTGGCCGAATTCGGCGAGCAGCCGCTCGACATCCTCGTGCATTCGCTCGCGAACGGCCCCGAGGTGCGCAAGGACCTGCTCGACACGTCACGCGCCGGCTACCTCGCGGCGATCAGCGTCAGCGCCTACTCGCTGATCTCCATGGTCAAGCGATTCGGCCCGCACTTTCGTCCCGGCGGCTCGATCCAGTCGCTGACCTACATGGCCAGCGAGCGCGTGATCTACGGATATGGCGGCGGCATGTCGTCGGCCAAGGCCGCGCTGGAAAGCGACACGCGAACCGTCGCCTACGAGGCGGGGCGAAAGTGGGGCGTTCGGGTGAACACGATCTCGGCCGGCCCCTTCGCGTCGCGCGCCGCCAGCGCGGTCGGTATCGTCGAGAAGCTGGTCGAGTACTACGCGGTCAACACGCCCATCCCCGAGGCGCTCACCTCTGTCGAGGTCGCGAACGTCGCCACCTTCCTGGCCTCGCCCCTCGCCAGCGGGATCACGGGGACGACGGTCTACGTCGACAAGGGCTACCACAGCATGGGAATGGCCGTCGACGTGCCGGACTGGATGAAGGCCGGCGTGAGGGCGCGCACCGCACAGGAATGACGCGCCCGCCCGTACCTCGGTCGCCCCGCCCGGCTATCGGCGGCGCGAGACGGTCGAGTCGGGGACGAAGCTGAAGGGGAGCTGGACCACCTGCCGCACCGCTTGCCCCTTTCGTAACGCAGGGATGAACTTCTGGTCCTTGAGCGCGAATCGCACGGGATCGATGAACAACTGGTGCGACATCACCACGACGTTGAACGTGTCCAGGTTCACGTCGCCGTTGGCGTCCACGACGAACTCGGCCAGCACCCGACCCGGCACCATCGCCATGTACATGGAGTCGGGATAGACGGGATGCACGAGCCGGGATGAGTCCACCCGCGCTTCTCGGTCCACCTGCTGCGACGTGTAGACCGTGAGCTGCTCCACCATGCGGGCGATTTCGGCGGCGGCCGAGGGCTCACCCTTCTTGCGCTTCTTGGAGCGCAATTCACCCTGCCGCGACCAGAGCACAATCGTCCCGCAGGCGCTGCTGAGCGACCGGTTCCCCTGGAATTCGGCCGGGACGCTTGCCGCGCCGCTGTAGATCTCGATCCCCTCGAAGCTGCGCGGATCCACGGAGTCCAGGTCGAACTCGCCCGCGTACAGCGGTGAGCCGTCGAGCCAGGTCAGCGGCGCGCACCGTCCACCGCGAAAGCGCACCTGGTTCGTGAAGCCTCGCGACTCGACGCGCACGCCGGGAACCATGCGGAACAGGTCGGTCATGTTGCCCGGGTTTCGCCGCTCCACCTGCTCACGCGTAAGGAAATGCCCGTGTCCGCGCGACATGCGCTGGTAGAAGCCGGCCATGCGCCCGGTCAGCTCCTTGCGCCCCAGCACCACGACCGGGCTCAATTGCACCGCCAGTCGCCGCAGCGTGACGTCTGCCGAGACGTTGGACCCTGCGAGGACGGTGATCCGCGTGGAGTCCGGGGCGAAGCCGATCCGGCGCACGTGAATCACGAGCGGCCCAGCCTTGGCGTTGGCGAGCAGGAACTCCCCATTCGCCCCGCTCTCCCCGCGCAACTCGGACCCGGTCACGAAGATCTGTGCCCCTTCCACGGAGAGGCCAGTCGAGTCACGCACCGTTCCCTTCACCCCGCCGGTGCCGACCACGTTCTCCTGCGCCCACAGGGGAATCGACGTTAGGCAGGCACACATGGCCGCAATGGCGGGCCAACGTCCGTTCGCGGTTGCCCGCCCTGTCGATGTTTGCATCACGACTGCCTCCCCCGCCGGTGGCGGGTGGTGCTGGGATCCTGGGGGGTGACCACACGAAGAGGATCCACCGAATCGTACCCCACTGGAGAGAGAAACGCACGATGCACGGGTTCGGGTCCCCCTGCGCGCGGGGCGGGCGGTCAGTCCCAGGGGCCGTGACGGGTGGATCGGCGGCGGGGCGCTTGCGCCGGGTGGGTGATTCGTCGCGACCATCGACGTGCTTTCCCGACGGCGCGCGCCCCCGGTGCACCACATCGTGGGGGGTGCGGCCCGAGCCGCACCACACGCGGGAGGACACGATGAGAAACGTGCACGGAACAGCGTTCCTGACGCTTGCCGCCGCGCTCGCGGCAGGCTGCGCCGGTGACCCGGCGGTGGCTGTTGTGGCGCCGCAGGCCGCGCTCTTGGCGGATGGGGAGCAGTCGCAGATGCTGGTGTGGGACGACTACGTGATGACCGACCTCGGCGATCTCGGTGGGGCGCACAACGTCGCCGTCGACATCAACG
>Ga0138256_10005469_pt1 | contig 13424 bp, 8 predicted proteins | sample KNB2016incub_MG_FD_105486 | JGI IMG/M metagenome (GOLD analysis project Ga0138256, IMG submission 105486) | Active sludge microbial communities from wastewater in Klosterneuburg, Austria - KNB2014incub_MG | ecosystem: Engineered > WWTP > Activated sludge > Unclassified | place: Austria...
ATAGAGTGGACTGTAAACAGGGTGCATGAAAAATTATCTGAAGGATTTGAGTACCAGGCAATAGGGCATGATATTACAGAACTTAAATTACTTGAAGAAAGATTAACAAAGTTTTCTGTGGATGTTAATGAACAAAAAAAATCTGAAGAACTTGAAAAAACTTTATACCAGATTTCTCACTCGGTAATTTCCAATGATGATTTAAATAATCTATACAAATCAATTCATGCTTCACTAGCAAACATAGTACCTGTTGAAAACTTTTTTATTGCTATTTATGATAAAGAAAAAAATCTATTAAGCTTTCCGTATATGGTAGATGAGTTTGATGAACCATACGAAACTGCTCCGCCCGGCAAAGGATTAACCGAATATGTTTTAAGATCTGGTAAAGCACTTCACGTTGATCAACAAATATTTCAATCGCTGGTAGATTCCGGAGAAGTAGATCTTTATGGAACAGATTCACTTGATTGGATTGGAGTTCCCTTAAAGATTGCCGATGTTACAATTGGTGTACTTGTTGTTCAATCATACAACGAAAATATTAGATTAGGCGAACGCGATTTAAATGTGCTAATATATGTTTCCGATCAAATAGCGCTTGCCATTGAAAGAACAAGAACACATAATCTTTTAATTAGCAGGGAAGAACGTTACAGGCTTTTATTTGATAAAGCGGCTGATCTGATTGCAATCATAGATCCACAAGGAAAAGTGCTTGATACAAATAATATTTTTGAAGAAGAAACAGGTTACAAACGAACAGATATTATTGGCGCTAATGTTTTTGAATCCGGATTTTTAACATCAAAATCTTCTGTTTCTACTGCCTTTTATTTATCAAAAATACTTTTGGGCAGCGAGGTTCCAATCTTTGAAATTGAGTTTATAAAAAAAGATGGAAGTTTAATTACTTACGAGTTAAGGGGAGTTCCGATTGAAGAAAAAAACGAACTTATTGGAGTGCAGGTAATTTTAAGAAATGTAAGTGAGCGAAAGAAAACTGAAGCTAAACTACATCAGAGCGAAAAACAATTATCATATCTTATGTCTAATCTGCCTGGTATGGCTTATAGATGTAAGTACGATTCTGATTGGACTATGGAATTTGTTAGTCAAGGCTGTTTTGAGTTAACCGGATATTTTAGAGAAGATTTAATATTAAATAATAAAGTCGCCTACGCAGAGCTTATTCATCCTGAAGATAAAGAAAATGTTTTTGTAACGATAAGAGAATCTGTAAACAAAAATATTCCTTATCAACTTATTTATAGAATTAGAACAAAAGATGGTTTTGATAAATGGGTTTGGGAAAAAGGTAGTGCGCAAATATCAAAAAGAGGAAAAGTTGAATCCTTAGAAGGTTTTGTTTCTGATATTTCAAGCCGAATAAATGCTGAGGTAGCATTAAAAGAAAGTGAAGAACTCTATCGAAAACTAATAGCTACACTTCCTGATATAATTGCAATAACAGATGTTAACGGCAATATAATTTTTATGAATGAAATTGGAATTAAGTTTTCCGGCTACTCCAACTTTGAAGATATAAAAAACGAACACTTTCTAAAATTTATTGCTGATGAAGATAAAGCCAGAGTAACAAATGATTTTAATGAAACATTTTTGTATGAAACAGCACCGTATGAGTATCAATTTGTAAACAAGTTTGGTGAAAAATATTTATTTGAGGTCCAACGAGAGATTTTAAGAAATACGGATAATGCTCCTTACGGATTGATTTTTTCTTGCAGAGATATAACTTCAAGAAAAAAAGCAGAAATTGAACTTGCCCAATCAGAAGTAAAATACAGAACTCTTATTGATAGCATTCAGGACGGAGTGTTTTTAATTGAGAATGGAATTATTTCTTTTGTTAACAAAGCCTTTTGTAAAATGATTGGCCTTGAGATAAACGAAATAACCGGACAGCCATTTACAAAATTTGTTGCTCCAGAAGATATTGATTTGGTTGTTGGTAATTACAAATTAAGACAGGAAGGTAAACCTGCACCAACTTCTTATGAATGGAGAATGCTTCATAAAAATGGTGGTAGAGTAGATGTTAATATGAGTGCTCGTGTTATTAATTACCAGGGTAAAAACGCAACAATAGGTACATTAAAAGATATTACTCATCAGAAAAGACTTGAACGAGTTTTATTAAATCAAAAAAATCTTTTTAAAGGCGTTTCTGATGCTGCAAATATTTTACTTACAGAGCGTGATTTTGATGTTGCTATTTCAAACACATTAAAATCACTCGGCCAATCTTCAGATATTGATCGTGTTTACATCTTTGAAAACAGCATAGATAAGCAATCAAACCAGCCTATGATGAGCCAGAAGTATGAATGGACTAATGGTGCTGTTAGCCAGGAAATTAATAACCCCAATCTTACAAATCTTCATTACTTTCCAATGTTTGAAAGCTGGTATCCTGTTTTAGCAAATGGTGAAACAGTTAATTCATTAGTTAAAGATTTAAATGAAGAATTAAAAAATTTACTTAGTGCGCAAACAATAAAATCTATTTTAATTTCTCCAATAATGGTTAAAAATCAGTTTTGGGGATTTATAGGATTTGATTATTGTCAATCGGATAGAGTTTGGAGTGAAAGTGAAATTTCTATTTTGCAAACTACCGCCGCAAATCTTGGTGGATTTATCGAACGAGAACTTTCTAGAAAAGAATTAATTGAAGCAAAAGAAACTGCAGAAGATATGAGCAAGTTAAAATCTAACTTTCTTGCAAATATGAGTCACGAACTGCGTACACCACTTATTGCAATACTTGGATATACAGAAATACTTAACTCAGAAATTGAGCACTACGAATGGAATGACATGATTTCCACAATTATGCAAAGTGGAAAAAGATTATTGGAAACATTGAATCTTATTCTTGATCTTTCAAAAGTTGAAGCTGATAAAGTTCAAATAAATTATAACGAACTAAATATTTCTGAAGAGATTTATGATATCGTTACAATGCTTGCGCCTGTTGCACAGAAAAAAGAGCTTTACTTAAAAGCAGAAGTAGAAAACAATATTGTTTTATCAAAACTTGATAAACGACTTTTTCATTCCATAATTACTAACCTTGTTAACAATGCAATTAAATACACTAAAACAGGTGGAATTGTTATTGGGCTAAGTGTACTTAAAAGTAGTAATAATAGTTATGCAATGATTAGAGTTGCCGATACGGGAATTGGAATTGCAAAAGAAGATCAGGAAACAATTTTTGAAGAATTTAGACAGGTAAGTGAAGGTTACAATCGCCATTTTGAAGGCGCAGGTCTGGGTTTAACAATTGCTAAAAAGTTTACTGAAAAAATGGGCGGCAGTATCTCTTTGGAAAGTGAAGCTGGAAAAGGATCAGTGTTTACTGTTGTATTTCCTGTAGCAGAGAATAAAGTTAAGTTAGAATCAGTTTCGATAGCTACTAAAGAAGATTTGTTACCAAAGCCAATCGGTAAAAAGAAAAAAGTTTTAGTTATTGATGATGATCTTGCTACAAGAAAAATTGTTGAGCTTTTTTTACGTGGCGAAATTGAAATTGAATCTGCATCAAATAGTAAAGAAGCAACAGAATTAATTAATAATGATATATATTCTCTTGTTTTGATGGATATTAGTCTTGGAAAAGGTATAAGCGGAATTGAGTTGCTGCATAACTTGCGAATGATACCAGCCTATAAAAACATACCTGTTATTGCAGTTACGGCACATGCAATGGTTGGTGATAAAGAAAAATTCTTGGAATCTGGTTTTGATGATTATTTATCCAAGCCTTTTGGTAAAAAAGATTTGATTTCCAAAGTACATACTTGGGTTACTAAAAATTCTACTGGCTAATATCAATTCTAAGGTTTTAAAACTCACAAATACGTTGATAAGCTTCGTATAGATTTTCTTTATACTCATCCAAACTGATTTCTATTGCACCAAACATTTTTAGATGTTCTGTCATATACTGTACATCAAGCAAAGCAAAATCCTTTTCTTGTAGATGATAAAGTAAACTTATAAGAGCAGCTTTTGAAGCTTGAGATATTTTTGAAAACATTGATTCACCAAAAAAAGCGCCGCGAAAAGTTACTCCATATAATCCACCAACAAGCTCACCATCTTTCCAGCTTTCTACAGAATGAATATGACCACGTTTAATTAATCTTTTGTACGCTTCAATTAAACTATCAGAAATCCAGGTGTGTTCTCTATCAGCACAGCCATTAATAACAGAAAGTATTTCTGTATCAAATCTTATTTCAAAATTTTGTTGTGATATTTTTTTAATTGCAGATCGTGGAATGTTAAAATTGTTAAGTGGAATAATACATCGCGTATCAGGCAAGTACCATTCAATAGCACCCGTTTTTTCATCCGCCATTGGAAAGGCACCGGTTGCATAGAGCCTGAGCATATTATCAGGTCTAAGAAACTCATCAAATATTTCGTCTTCTTTTGAACTCATTTTTGTTACTTAAATGCAAAAAAACAAACAAAATTTTTTTTCAAAAATACCTTAATTAAGTTAACACTTCAATTTTTATAATACTCTGTAAAAAGTTATTTCAATAAAGATTTTTATGAAAAAAACTGCAGTAGTTGCTCTAGGAGGAAACGCGCTTCTTCGGGGAAATGAAATCGGCACTATCCAGCAGCAAGAAAAAAATACTTACGATACTTGTATCAGTCTTTTAAATCTACTTAAAGAAGATTACAACATTGTAATTACTCACGGTAACGGACCGCAAGTTGGAAATATTATGCTTCGCAATGAAGCAGGATATAACAATTACAAAATTCCTAAAATGCCTCTGGATATTTGTGTAGCTGATTCTCAAGGTGGAATCGGTTATATGATTGAACGCCAGATGATAAACATTTTGAAAGATTATAAAATCAAAAAAAATGTTGTAACTCTTGTTACGCAAGTTTTAGTTGATAAACTTGATTCGGCATTTCAAAATCCAACAAAACCTGTTGGTGCTTTTTATCTTAAAGAGGAATCTGATCTTCTTGCAAGAGTAAACAATTTTGTGTTTAAAGAAGATCCTCGTAAACGTGGCTGGAGAAGAGTTGTTCCATCACCACAGCCACAGGATATTTTAAATAAAAAAGTAATTAAAGATCTTGTTAATAAAGGCAATATAGTTATTGCTTCAGGTGGCGGTGGAGTGCCTGTATACCGTGGTGAAGATAATAGACTATATGGAGTTGAAGCAGTGATTGATAAAGATCATGCATCTGCTTTACTTGCGCAGGAAATTGGCGCAGAAGCATTTTACATTCTTACAGATGTTCCTAAAGTTTGTTTAAGATTTAATAAACCAGATCAAAAAGCTTTGGATGTAATTACTGCAGATGAAGCACAAAAATATTTTGATGATGGAGAATTTGCTGCAGGTAGTATGGGCCCAAAAATTCTTGCTGCAATAAAATTTGTAAGAGGTGGCGGAAAAGAAACTGTTATTACTGATTCAACAATGCTTGGTAATCAAGAAGGTGGAACGAGGATAGTTAGTAGTAAGTAGTTTTTTGTTTGTAGTTATTATTTAGATTTTTCTTGAACCTGCCTACCGGCAGGCAGGCTTGAACCTTAATTTGAACTTAAACTTATAAAAAAATAGGAGTTATTATGGCAGTTAACATGAAAGGCAAAGATTTAATTTCTATTGCTGATCTTACCGTTGAAGAAATTTATGAGATTTTTGATATGAGCAAATCTCTTAAAGAAAAAAAATATACAGGTGAACCACATCGTTTACTTGAAGGTAAAACACTTGGAATGATATTTACTAAACGTTCAACAAGAACAAGAGTTTCTTTTGAGGTTGGCATTTATCAACTTGGCGGAATTGGTTTATATTTTGGTCCAAATGATTTGCAGCTTGGAACAAGCGAAAGTATTGAAGACACTGCAAAAGTTCTTGCAAGATACTTAGATGGAATTATGATTCGTACATTTGCACATAGCGATGTTACAAATCTTGCTAAGTACGCAAACATTCCGGTTATAAATGGATTAACCGATCTTCTTCATCCTTGCCAGGTTTTAACAGATTTATTTACTGTGCTTGAAAAGAAAAGAAAACTACAAGGATTAAAACTTGCTTACATTGGTGATGGAAACAATATGGCTCACAGCTTATTAAATGGCTGCTCAAAAGTGGGAATGAATATTGCGATTGCTTCACCATCAGGCTACAAACCTGAAAAAGAAATTGTTGAGAACGCTAAAAAGTTTGCAAAATATATGGGCAGCAAAGTTGAGATACTTGAAGATCCTGTTGCGGCAGTTAAAAATGCAGATATTGTTTATACTGATGTTTGGGCAAGTATGGGTCAGGAAGCTGAAGCTGCTGAACGCAGAAAGAAATTTATGAAGTACCAGGTAAATCCAAAGTTAGTTAAGAATGCAAAAGAGGATTATTTATTTATGCATTGTTTACCTGCACATCGCGGAGATGAAGTTGTAAACGATGTTGCAGATTCTATAAACTCAGTAATTTTTGATGAAGCGGAAAATAGATTGCATGTTCAGAAGGCAATAATGGCTTTGGTAATGTAATAACATTGATAAAGATGACATCTTTTAAAAAGATGTCATCTTTCATTTAAAAATTACTCATCAATCTTCACTTCAAAATTTACAATCTCATAACCTTTATAAGTTTCATAAGCTGCAAAGATTACTCCACACAAAACAGAAACCATTCCAAGTAAAAAAAGAACAGTTACAATTGTATTTAATTTTGTTAGTTCAAGTAAAAATCCAAACCCAATTGATAGGGAAGTAAGCACGAACAAAGCGACAGCAACTGTATAGCACAAAACAGCATTTCTTACAAGTCCAACCCTATAAACAAGTTTTGAAATCTGCATAGAAATACTTTGAAGTCGCTGATTTTCCTGATAATTAAAATCCTTATCCTCTGTTGCTTTATGAATTGCTTTTCGGCGTTCTTCATTAAGTAAACGAATTCTGTTAACTACAAGTGAATACTTATTATTCATACCAAGTAATAAAAGTCCGCACGCAGAAATCATAATTCCAGGTGCAAGCATCAATTGAATAATCTCAACAATGGAAGTAATGTTTGGCATAATTTTAAACTTATTTTTTATTGTAATACTGTAATGCTTCAGGTAAAAGTTTTTTAATATTAGCAATTCTTGTTTCGTTTGATGGGTGAGTGCTTAACCATTCTGGTGGAGCTCCACCGCCGCTGTTAGCAGCCATCCTTGTCCAAAAATCAACAGCAGCATTTGGATCATATCCAGCCATTGCCATAAAAATTAATCCAAGATGATCCGCTTCACTTTCGTGCGTTCTGCTGAATGGTAACATAATACCAACTGTTGTTCCAACTCCGTATGCAGCCATAAAAATATTTTGAGTTGTTTCCGGTTCATCCTGCAAAGCAACTGATAAAGCAACGCCTCCAAGTTGTTGCAATAAACCCTGACTCATTCTTTCACCGCCATGTTGTGCAATAGCATGAGCAATTTCATGACCCATAACAACAGCTAAACCAGTTTCATCTTTTGTGATAGGAAGAATTCCAGTATAAACAACAACTTTACCGCCTGGCATGCACCATGCATTTACTTCTTCACTTTCAACAACATTAAATTCCCAGGCATAACCTTCAAGTTCTTTAGAAAGATTTTTCTGTGCAAAGTACGTTTCAACGGCTTTTTGGATTCTAACTCCAACTCTTTTTACAACATCAACATCAGTTTTATTTGAGCTGAGCTTATTTGTTTTTATAAACTCGCCATACTGCGCAAAACTCATTGAGTTCATTTCACTTGCAGGAATCAAACTTAACTGAGATCTTCCTGTAATTGGTACAGTACTGCAGTAGTAAACAGTAAGCGCCAGTAAAATTATTGGTACAAATATTTTTAATAGTTTCATTATGCCCTCGTATATGTTAACATTTTTGTATGATGAAATATATAAAATTTTTATGATGAAAGGGGAGAATAATCTGGTAGCTTTTAGATAAGTATTTGAATAAAGATGACATCTTTTTAAAAGATGTCATCTTTGAAATTATAACTAAACTGCAATAGGAGTATCAAGTTCTCTTAATGCTGAATACAGTTCTTTATCAGTTAATTCGTGATCCTGCAGCTCACCATTAAAGTAAGCTTGATAAGCACTCATATCAAAATAACCGTGCCCGCAAAGATTAAACAAAATTATTTTTTGTTTTCCTTCAATCTTGGCTTTTTGTGCTTCACGAATAACTTGCGCAATTCCGTGAGTTGCTTCGGGAGCAGGAATTATTCCTTCAGTCTGAGCAAACTTAACTCCTGCTTCAAAACACTCAAGCTGCGCAATTGCGGATGCCTCAATTAATTTATCTTTTAATAACTGGCTTACGATTGCCCCTGCTCCGTGATACCGCAATCCGCCAGCATGAATAGGTTCCGGAACGAATGTATGACCAAGCGTGTACATTGGAATAAGCGGAGTTAATCCAACTGTATCACCAAAATCATATCTAAATTCTCCTTTAGTAAGCTTGGGGCAGGATGCAGGTTCAACAGCAATACAACGAACATTTTTTCCTTCCTGGAAATTGTAACGTAAAAATGGAAATGCAATTCCGGCAAAGTTTGATCCGCCGCCAAAAGGCGCAACAACAATATCAGGAAAATCTCCTGCCATCTCTAATTGAGTTATTGCTTCCTGCCCGATTACAGTTTGATGAAGAAGAACATGATTAAGAACACTTCCAAGTGCGTAGTTTATTCCTTCTGTTGTTGCTGCGCGTTCAACAGCTTCGGAAATTGCAATACCCAAACTGCCTGGAGAATTTGGATCCTGTTCCAAGATTGATCTACCGGAATTTGTGTTACGGCTAGGAGAAGCGATAACAGTTGCGCCCCAGGTATTCATCATAACTTTTCTGTAAGGTTTTTGATCATAACTAATCTTAACCATATAAACCTCACAGCTCAAACCAAACTTATGACAAGCAAAACTTAACGCACTGCCCCATTGTCCCGCGCCTGTTTCAGTAGTTAGACCTTTTACACCTTCCATCTTATTATAAAAAGCCTGAGCAATTGCCGTGTTTGGTTTGTGCGATCCTGCCGGACTAACTCCTTCGTACTTATAATAAATTTTTGCCGGAGTATCTAAAAGTTTTTCTAATTCAAATGCACGGTAAAGCGGAGTTGGACGATAAAGCTTATAAATTTTTCTAACTTCATCAGGAATTTCAATATATCTTTCCTGCGAAACTTCCTGCTTGATTAACTCCATAGGAAATAATGCTGCAAGATCCTGCGGGCCAATTGGCTGTTTTGTTCCCGGATGAAGCGGCGGCAGCATTGGATTTGGCATATCAGCCTGAATGTTGTAATAGTTTTGCGGCATTTCTGATTCGTTTAACAGAATTTTTTTTGATGCACTCATAGAGCACTCCTTAAATAAATTAATGAAATAATAATTAGTGTTTACTAAGTGTTAAAAAGCTTAAAAGGTTTTTAGAGTATGTAAAAGATTAGCGGCGCCAGGGCCAGGTATGAATAGCAGAAAATGAAAAGTTGTTATATGTAAGTTTTTTGTTCAAGTTTATTTGTATTTGAAATTCTGCTGCAAGATAGAATTTGATGTTTTGAATGTCAAGAGAGTTATTATAAGTTTATAAATAAAAGGTGTCATTCCCGCGTAGGCGGGAATCTATTTATGTAACAGAGTTGGATTCCCGTTTTCACGGGAATGACAAACATTTTATATAAATTATCAAATCTTAATGCAAGTTATCTTCGTATATTTGTATAAACACATTAAGAAAATCATAATCAATTAAGAGGAATAAATGCAAATAGGAATTGTTGGATTGCCATTTACAGGAAAATCAACTCTCTTTCAAACAATAACAAAAACTCACTTCGATCCATCTGAATTAGCAAAATCAGAATCTCATCAGGCTGTTGTAAAAGTTCCGGATGCACGATTGGATAAGTTAACAGAAATGTTTAATCCCAAGAAAAAAGTTAATGCAACAATTGAGTTTGTTGATGTTGTAGGTTTGCAAAAAGGCGATTCAGGTTCAACACAGTTTACGGGAAATTTTTTAGCAAAAGTAAAAACCAATGATGCACTTGTTCAGGTTGTAAGACTATTTGATAACGATGCAGTTCCTCATCCTGATGGATCAATAAATATGATGCGCGATATTAATTCTTTTGAAACTGAATTTATTTTATCCGATCTGGCGATTGTTGAAAAAAGATTGGAGACAATAAAAAAACAAATCTTAAAAACACAGGATGAAAAATTAAAACGCGAAGTCCCTGTTCTTGAAAAATGCAACGAACTTTTACAGGAAGAAAAACCTTTGCGCGATCATAATTTTTCTAAAGAAGATTTGTTGATCTTAAAAACTTACCAGCTTCTTTCAATCAAGCCGATGTTGATTGCATTAAACTTTGGTGAAAGCCAGGTTAACGATACAGAAAAGTATATGAACGAACTTGTTAAAAATAAACTCGGGCACAACACTAAAGCTTTATCATTCTTTGGACAGATTGAAAAAGAAATGGCTGATCTTCCTGAAGAGGATGCAAAAGTTTTTATGAATGATTATGGTATTACTGAATCTGCCCTGGATAAGTTGATTAGAGAAGCTTATGATCTTCTTGGATTGCAATCATTCCTTACTGCCGGTGAAGATGAATGTCGTGCATGGACAATTAAAAAGGGAATGACAGCACAGGAAGCAGCGGGAGAAATTCATACAGATTTCTTCAAAAAGTTTATCCGTGCAGAAGTTGTGCACTATGATGATTTTGTTGAAGCAGGTTCATTCGCAAAAGCAAAAGATGTTGGCAAATGGAGATTGGAAGGAAAAGAATACATTGTTAAAGATGGAGATATAATTTCTGTAAGGCATAGTTAGTGTGAGGCAAATAATTAATAATCTGTGTTTATTGCGGGAATTTGAAGTATATGGTGTGTAAATCATCCATTTGGTGGATGATTATCAGCCACTATGTGGGCTTAATGAAATCTGAAAAATTAGCCTCAACCAAAATGAATTTATTATTTCAAATTAATTATCTAATTTATAACTACTAAAAACATTGTTTCATTATTTTAGGGGCTCGTTATGAAATTACTTATCTCGTTTATATTTATCTCTCTTTTATTTTTAAACGTTAGTTGCGATAGTACAACTGAACCAATAAAAGAAAAAGTTTTAAAGGGAACAGTTAAAGACGCTCAAGGTAATTTACTATCTGATGTTAAGATTTTTATAATCTATGATTGTGGACAAAATCTTCCCAAAACTCAAAATGAATTTAATGTAGATGAGCTAATGGGAATAAATTTTGTTGAGCTTACCTCATTTACAGCTTTGGTATCAGAAAATAGTGTGGAATTGAGCTGGAGTACTGCAACTGAATTAAACAATTCAGGATTTGAAGTTCAAAGAAAGATAAATACGAGTAATGATTTTAACACAATTGGTTTTGTTGAAGGAAGTGGTACAACAACTGAACCAAAGTACTATTCTTTTACTGATTATAGTGTGGGCTCTGGTTCGTTTGATTATCGATTAAAAGCAATAGCTTTTGATAGTACTTTTGAATACAGCAATACAATTAATGTTGCATTTGTTACCCCATTCCAATCTGGTTTAGCTCAGAATTTTCCAAATCCATTTGATCTTTCTACAACTACTCGATTCCAATTAAGAAAACAAGCTAATGTTAAAATGGATGTTTGTAGTTTTAATGATAAATCCATTCTTAAAAATCTGATTGATCAACAGTTAAATGCAGGAAGTTATAGTTTTATTATTCGACCAGATTCGCTTCCCAACAATGCATATAAAATATTATTGCGGATACAGGAATCTGATTCGACTTATACTATAGAAAAAAACATTTTTAAAACATATTTATTTTATGATCAATCGATTTTGAATAGTTGCCCAAATTCAATTACAAACTCTGGTTTATTTAATATTAAGTTTGATGATATCCCAATTGGACAAAAATTTTATCGAACCGGGGAAGCTGATCCAAGTCCTTTAGGAGAGTTTACACTTAAAAATAATTTGAAACTAGTTATTTATAAACCAGGATATAAAGTTGTCCAGAAAGATGTTACGTTGGATATGAATGAAGGACAGGAAATAAATATTACTTTAGAGTTGGAATAATTTCTAAAATTGCCACGACTAAAAAGTCGTGGCAATTAAATTCAAAGACCTTACTTCAACAAATACTTTTCCAAAAACAAAACTTCAGACCAAATGTAAAAATCACGATTAGTTTTTTTTCTGAAACCGTGACCTTCATCTTTTGCAAGCAAGTACCAGACTTCTCCGCTGTTCTTTCTTATTATATCTACCATTTGTTCTGCTTCAGTGTAAGGCACGCGTGGATCGTTTAATCCCTGCACAACAAATAATGGCTTTGTAATTTTATGTGCGTTTGTAGTTGGAGAAATCTTTTGTAAAAATTCATTCATCTTCGGATCGCGTTCATCACCGTATTCAACTCTTCTTAAATCTCTTCTGTAATCCTGCGTGTTTGTTAAGAAAGTTACAAAGTTGCTTATTCCAACAATATCAACTGCACATTTTAATCTATCGTTAAAATGCGTCATCGATGCAAGCACCATATAACCGCCGTAAGATCCACCTGTAACTGCAACACGTTTTGCATCAAGCTCAGGCTGAATTGCAATCCAATCTAAAAGCTTTCCAATATCCTGAACAGATTCTTCACGTTTAAAACCATTATCCAATTGCAAAAAAGATTTTCCATATCCGCTTGAGCCGCGCACGTTTGGTTCAATAACTGCAATGCCCATTTCGTTAACATAATATTGAACGATAGGATTAAAGTATGGTTGTGCTTGTCCTTCCGGTCCGCCGTGAATATCAATAACAACAGGAAAAGGTCCTGTGCCTTTTGGTTTGGTTATAAAAGCAGGAATCATTCTCGGCTTACCATCAACCTGATCAAAAGTTGGGAAGTGAATTAACTCCGGCACAACAAAGTTTGATGTGTTCAATCCACCAACCTCGCTGAATGTCCAGCGTTCCAGAGAATAATTTGTTAGATCCATAACATAAACATCGCCCGAAGATTGCGGAGTATTTAAAACCATTGCAAGTTTTTTTCCATCGGGATGAAAAGATAAACCATAAACCTGCCCAACAGGAATTCCCGGAACAGCATTATACTTCATTGTCTTTGTATCGAGCATATAAAGTTTAGACATTCCACCTTCATTAACAGTGAAGGCAAGCTTATCTCCATCTTCAGCTAATGTAAAAGATTCAACATCCCAATTTATCTCTGAAGTAAGTACAGTAAACTTTTTTGTTTTAAGATCGTAGTATCGAAGTCTTTGAAACTCACTGTTTTCATCC
>Ga0138256_10005470_pt1 | contig 13421 bp, 8 predicted proteins | sample KNB2016incub_MG_FD_105486 | JGI IMG/M metagenome (GOLD analysis project Ga0138256, IMG submission 105486) | Active sludge microbial communities from wastewater in Klosterneuburg, Austria - KNB2014incub_MG | ecosystem: Engineered > WWTP > Activated sludge > Unclassified | place: Austria...
AATGTTGCTGTAAATCGCCTGTTTAATACCAACTATCTCTCAGACAACACAGAAAAACACCTCTGGAAATGTGCAAGAGCGGGTGAACGTTTCGATATGGTGATCGCCGATCCACCCCGGGAGGGTATGTACGGTGCTCTCATTCCACTGATGAAGATCGCCCCTGCACGGGTGATCTATGTGAGCTGTGATCCGGCCACTCTGGCCCGCGATCTGGCGTCGCTATGTAAATCCACCTATAAGATCATTGAGATAGCTGCCTTTGACTTCTTTCCTAACACCTACCATGTAGAAACAGTTGTTTTGCTTGGCTTGGTAAAACCATAAAAAACCACCAATAGTATCGAGGAATTACGTCGGTGCGTCAAGTTTCGGCCAATTCCGCCGATAGTTTTCTCTGACGCTGTTTTAGCTGGCCGCTTTATGACCTGGTAACGGGTCGGAAAGAGGAGAGAGACATGGGAATGATCAGCACCAACAAGGTATTTTGCCTGATGCTCGCAGGTGTTGTTTTTACAACGATTGCAAGCTGCGGCAACTCGACCAATTTCCGTGCTGGCAACAATGAAGCGGCGGCCGATCAGCTGAAAAAGAACGGTGATGCAACGGCCGTGAAGCCTGATGCTGCGGCGGAGCCTGTAGAGGACACACGAACCGGCAATCCAGACCCTCAAGGACCTAAGACGCCAGAAATGCGCGTCATTGAACGTGAATTCACCGCCGGTACGATTGCTTCAGATTCTGTAACCTATAAATTGAACCGCAGCAAAGTCGAGACGACGATCGCTATGACGAATTCATACGGCGACCCGGCTCCCCAGGCTGGCAGCGTGGAGAGGACGCTTTCCCGCAGCGACGTGCAATCGAATGTAACGATGTCTAGCGTATATAGTACGCACACACCGTCTGATGATCAGGTCAACCGCGAACCTGTTCCAGAGAGCTTTACACAGGGTTCTGCCGGTACGACAATGAGCCAGACTTTCAGTCAAAGCACGGCCAAATCAGGTCCCATTGATATCTTGTTGGTGGTCGATAACTCGGGATCGATGAATGAAGAGCAGCAGAACCTTGCGACTAAGCTTAACCCCTTGCTGGCAAGCCTCAGCAACGCGGACTGGCAGATATCAATCGTTACCACGGATCCACGGGTTGGCTTCCAGCACGCCCTGATCCGCAAACGAGATTCCAACGCCTCCGCGACCTTTGCCTCCACAATCAATGGTGTCGGCCTTAGCGGGAGCGGTAATGAACGCGGATTTCTGATGGCCGTCATTGGTCTCAAAGGGTCTTTCACTGTACCCGGTGCTACGGCAGGCTCGACAATGACAATTGCTGAAGGGGGAGCTTGTGCGTCAACCGCCTCCTCATGGCTGCGTCCCGGAGCTCCCGTAGTCACCCTCATTGTCTCGGACGAAGACAACTGTTCAGCTGACGGGGCAGGGTGTCCGAGCAATCATCCTTGGCGAACCGACGACTACTTATTTAATTTTTTGAGTTCCATCCGTACCCCGGGCGTCGATACCCGCGTCTACGGTCTTCATCACCGTCCGGGGACCTCTTGCTCCTCGGCCTACAATGTGGGAACGCAGTACGAAAGGATCGTGACGCGTACTTCCGGGCTTTCCGGCAGCATCTGTGATGCTGACTATACCACCACTCTTAACCGCATCTCCCAGGATGCTGCGACGATTTTGAAAGATCAATTCTCCCTGACGAGCGCGCCTGATGTTGGCTCCGCCCGGGTCTATGTCAACGGTGTTTTAACCCCGACGGGTTGGAACGTCGTCAACAAAACCCTGTCATTCACCACGCCACCGCCGGCAGGGGCATCCATTCGTGTTGATTATGTCGTGGGTTCAGCTCCGATCCTTACGGAGTTGCCTCTTTCGCATCCGGCAGCTCCGGAAACGATTGTCATCAAGGAGAATGGCCTGGTAGTGGCACCGAGTCGATATACGTATAGCGCGGCTACGAATAAGGTCGCTTTCCGCGCTGCAGACCGGGCAACAATACAAGTTGATTACCGCAAATCAACTCCCGCATTAAAGCGCACATTCGACCTGGGATTGGGTACACAGCCTATCGACCTGGTCGTTAAAGTGAATGGGCAGGCAGCGGGAAGCTACACAGTAGACGCTGCGACCGGAAGGATCACATTTGCAACTCCTCCGCCAGACGCTGCAGTTATTTCAGCATCCTTCAGAAAGCTGGAAAGTAAAACGCTGACCTATCCGTTTGCAGTTCCGGCCAATGTTCATCACAAGAATTGGGTAGCGACCATCAATGGAACGTCAACGACAATCCCCGTGACCTACAGTAACGGTACGGTAACGTTCAATGTTGCGGATCACGTCGATAACCGCGTCGTGCGCGTGTCCTATCGCAGCCGTCTTCTAAATCAGGAGGTACACATCCCGTTACCGCATACGCCGATGGCTGGTACGCTGAATGTCATAGCCGGAGGAAACAATTGTCTGCCAAATCAATATTCAATGGGCAACGGTGAGTTAATTGTCTCGTGTGATCCTGGGGCGAATGATCGTATTTCCGCGTCCTACATGTATATCGATCAGAGTCTCATCGGAAAAGTCGTCGTTGGTCCCGTATTACAGTACGATCTGCCCATACCTGCCAATGTGGATGCCCGTGATCTCAAAGCAATCGTCGACCCGAGTGGCGAGGAGATTCCGGTTACCTGGGCTGCTGGAAAAGTTCACGTCGCTGCTGCCGATCATGTCGAGGGCCGGGTCATCAAGGTGTCCTACATGGGGCGTGCGATGGGCGAGGAAGCCCACATTCCACTGGCGCAGTTGCCGATTCCGGGAACTGTTTTAGTGACAGCTGGGACGAGCCCCTGCGCGGCCAGCGACTTTGTGGTCAATCCTGGAGAGCTGGTTGTAAGCTGTGACCCGGGGGCTTCCGATCAGATCGCCGCCACGTTCCACTACGTGTCGCAGGTAACAAAAAACATCACAATCAGCGATGTTACGGTTCCTGACGGTGCGGTCTGGCAGGTTTCCGTCGATGGCGTTCTTGCTCGTCCGGGCACCGACTTTAGCCGTAAAGGCAATAACATAACGATTTTGCGGGATATCGCCCCGACCTCAAAAATCAAGGTGACTATAAACGTTCTCGGAGAATAATCGGGATGGCCCATTCTGTTTTCTGACGCCACATGCTAAGACCCGGACATGGAAAGTCCGGTCGCTCTTTACATTCACATCCCGTTTTGTCACGCGCTTTGCCACTACTGTGATTTTTCTAAAACAGCGAATTTCGATAGCACTCATGTTCACACCTATTTTGAACGTATCAAACATCATTTGGAGCTGATTCTACCCGGTCTTAAAGCGCCTGTTTCGTCTGTTTTTTTTGGCGGTGGTACACCGGGACTTTTTGCAAAGGAGTACCGGCCAATATTTCAGGTTCTCCGGCGTTTAATCGCAGATGATGCCGAAGTCTCCCTGGAGGCCAATCCTCGCAACTGTTCTCATGAAAATCTTGCGGTTTGGGGGGACCTCGGGTTCAACCGACTTTCGATCGGTATTCAGACTTTTGATGAAGCAGGATTGAAATTTCTTACCCGCGATCATACGACTTACGATTCAGAAGCCAGCATCCGGAACTCACGAAAATATTTTAAGAACGTCAACGTTGATTTGATATACGGATGGAACGGACAAACAGAATCGTCGTGGGAGCGAGACCTCAGTGTGGTCGGTGAACTCGGTGTTCCGCACCTTAGTCTCTATAATCTGACCTACGAACCCAGAACGCCTATCGGGAGGGCACATCATCGAGGTCGCCTGGCTGGCGCTGATGAGGTCTCGTTGTTGGCTTATTACGAGCGGGCTAGACAGGTGCTCGGAGCCACCGGATACCTTCACGAAGAGGTGTCAAACTGGAGCCAACCTGGATTTTCCTGTCGTCACAATTGGGTCTATTGGTCCGGCGGTACGTTTGTCGGTATCGGCGCAGGGGCCCATGGGTTCATTGACGATGGTACAGCGACCGGATTCCGTTACGCGTTCAGCAAAGACCTGCGGGCCTTTCTGCGCGCTCCGGCAGGAGTACCGTTAGAAAATTCCGGTTTGGTTCATTCTGCGTTTTTTTCCCAAATGGGCGCTGAGATTGATGCAGATCGGGACCTTGATTCGGCCCTTACCGAATATGTGGGCAGCTCCCTACGTACGGCAAAAGGGGTCTCTTTGCAGCGCATGGCAGCGATTTCATTACGAACCTTTCGCCCTCGCGCATCCCTCCGGCGCGGGCTTGCCGAAGGGATGCTGGAAATGGACGACGAACGGACCTACCTACGGCTTAAGCCGGCGGAATGGTTTCGCGAAAATGCCTGGGCGGTAGAGGTCATCCTTTCCTTTGTTTAAAGCCTGGTCTGCAGTAATATAAAGGCAACCTCCACAGACCATCTTAAAAAGAGGACTGACTATGTCGCGTTTTTTCCGAATTTCTGGTCCCGCTTGCGTGGTGTTTGCAATGACCCTTTTTGTATCGGGGTGCAAAACCAGCACGGGGTCGGATTCAGCGTCAACCCCGATGGACGTGCGCGCGAATGCCCGCACGATGCTTCAGGTTCATTGCAAAGGGACCGACAGCGAGTTCGACATGCGCTTCAGTATTGCGGGGCTGGTTCGAAATCCGGAGGCTGAGGCCGCGGTGACCGTGGACGTCATCAATAACGTCAATAACGAAAAAGCAGTGAACGCATCTCCCGGACGCGGTTACTACAGTGATAAAGAGTATATTTATGTCCGTTATGCGGCGGGGGGCCTGACGTTGGACTGGGAAGATCCACAGCCTCCAATGACAACGGCGGGCAGATATTTTGGTGCCGCCACCGTCAACGCAGATCCGGAAGTGACTGCCGTCGAGGTCCGCTGCGACTACGCCCCGCTTTCTGATTTACCCTGAGGTTGCTCAGCTTCCTTTGCTTTTCTCCCGCCTTGCGGCGGGTTTTTCGTCTCGCTTTGGATTATGATCATGGTCGCCGTGCTCAAAACGGTCGAGATTATCCGCACCAAAGTTTATCCCGATCATGGCTTGCGCGATCCCTTCGCGATCGACCTCGCTCGGACCGCCAAAGTATGAGATCTCACCAAAAATCTGAACATCGTCACCCGAAGCAATACCCACAGTCGCTCCGGCCACGGTTGAGTTGACGACTTCATTGCCATGTAAATAGTCTCTATCGTAGGTTGTTCGTCGGAAAATGGCTCGGGGAACGAGATACAATTGATTGGTGCGCGAAAGATTGTAAGACATATAAAATGGCACACTGAAGTCCACTATCTGTATGTCCAGGATATTGCTGTAGCTGAGTCCCGCGCCAGCGGCCATTGACGTCTCGGGTGTCTGGGACAGGCGGTATTTAACATCGCCGATCCATGATCCAAACAACCCTGTTCGCAAGCCAATGTCCAGATCCTCGCGCAGACCATAGCGTAGGCCATATTCGATCATCGGGACTTTGACCTTTTCGATTTTTGTTTGAATCTCTTTGGTGGCTTCGTCCTCTGACTTGTCAATGAATGAGTATTGTTGATAGCCCGCTCCGACAAAAAACGATCCGTGCCCAGGTTTCAGGGTGTCGGCGGTTTGAAAGCTTGAAAAAGTCAGGCATCCGCTGAGACTGGCGCCCAACACTCCCATCAGCCCCAAAAGGTGCAATCGCATGATTACTCCTCCTCCTCCTCAGACTTCGTTTTTTGTCCGGACAAACTCTTCAGGTACTGAAAAATTGCCCGCGAGACCCGCAGGCGTCCCGCACCCGATTGCTCTTTTTGAACATTCCGGGCCAGGGTCCGCACCTGCTGCCGGTCCGCATGGGGAAACGCCGTCATGACCTGTTCAATGGCCATTTCAGCAACGCTTTTGTCCGACTCATTGGCACAGGCCATAAGGCCATCCCGCAGGGCTTCGAGGCCATGGAATTTGGCGATTTCAGCTGTTTTTGCTGACTTTAACGCAGCCAGGGCATTTTCTACGGCTCCGTGTTCCATTCCGGCAATATACTGTCCAAGAAAACGAAGCTGCCGACGCCGCGCACCATGAGCCTTAACCTTTCGCGCAAGTTCCACCTCGTGGCGGAGGTCTTCGTCCAGCGGCATGGCAGCGAAATCTCCTGGGCTAAGTTCCACCAACTGCGCGGCCAGATCCTGGATGTAGCGCATCTCGCGTTTTTTTGCACTTTTGCTGACTGACCCGAAGTCTGTTTCGTCATGGACCTCAAGGCTTGATCGAGTCTTGGGAGTTTTCACGTTAAGTCTCACTTTGTAGATGGCTGAAAAGGGCGACTGCGGCTTCCTCACGAAGTCCTTTCACAGCCCGAAGCTCTTCAAGACTAGCCCGTCGCAGACCATCCATGCCACCAAAATCCCTGATCAAACGCTGACGCAGGGTTTTGCCAATCCCGGGAATCTTTTCGAGGGTCGATCCCTGGAGGATTTTGCTGCGCTTCTTACGGTGATGAGTAATTGCAAAACGATGGGCTTCGTCACGGATATGGGTCATAAGCCGGTACTCGCTGGATCCCGGAGTCAACGGGATCGGATCGTCTCCTTCGGGTACAAACACCCGCTCGAAACTTCGCTTAGGTGCTGACGTGTCGATGATGCGTCCGGTAAATCGATCCTTCTCGACCCTCGATTTGGCGAGTCCGACGATCATCGGAGCGCTGCCCCCATGTTCCCGTGCTGCCTCCAGCGCTGCGTTCAATTGCCCCTTACCGCCATCTATGATCAATAGATCGGGAGCATCACCGTCTCGCTGAGCTCTAGCCAGTCGACGGAGCACGACGGCCTTTATGCTGCCAAAGTCATCAGGACCGGTCGTGCTTTCATCCGTCAGACTATAATGCCGGTAATGTTCCTTTGAGGGTTTGCCATCGATAAAACATACGTTGGAGGCCACTATCGCCGTGCCCTGAATATTCGAGATATCGATGCACTCAATGCGCCGGGGGAATACAGGCAGCCTAAGCTTTTCCTGCAGAATTTCCAGCTCCACCCGTTTCCGCTCGGAACGACGGTCTGCCTCCGCGAGCGCGAACCCGGCATTTTTGAGGGCTGTTTCAATCAAGTCGCGCTTTGGGCCGCGCTGTGGCACCAGGATCGCAATCCTTTTGCGAGGTTTATCAGGACGATCGATGCCCCCCTCTGGGTCGTGTTTTTCGAAGGTCAAAGCCGAGGCCAGATTTCCGGCGTCATCGCTGTCCTCCAGCGTTACCGGAAGATAGATGCTCGTCGGTGGTGTGCGTCCGTCGTAGTATTGCAAGAGAAACTCGGTCAGCGCGATTCCGGCGGAGATTGCATCGTGAGCCCCGGCTTCGACCAGAAAAGCATCGGTGCCGATGAGCCGGCTGTCGCGCACCATCATGACCTGGAATGATACATACCGGTCGTTGGCGGCATAACCGATAAAATCCGCGTTATCGACGCCTATGTTCATGACCGCTTGTTTTTCTGACACTGATTCAAATGCGATGAGCTGATCGCGGTAGACTGTTGCTGCTTCATAGTCTTCGCGATCAGCTGCGCTAAGCATTTTTGCCTTCAGGCTTTGGGCCACATCGCGCCCCTTTCCCTGCAGGAAGGCCAGGGCATTTTCGATCATGGACAAATAAACATCCCGTTCGACGGGCAGTGTGCAGGGCGCGAGGCAAAGTTTCATATGGTAGTAATTGCACGGGCGCTTCGCTGATGCAAATTCATGACTTGAGCACCGTATAAGTGGAAAAATCCTGTGGGCTGCGTCAAGCAGGAGCCGCAGGAATCCAGGATTGCCATATGGTCCCAGATAGGTCGCACCATCGTCTTTGCGGCGTCGGACTTTTTCAATGCGTGGCCAGGCTGCTTTGAAGTCAACCCGCAAAAAAGGATACTCCTTGTCGTCGCGTAACAGAATGTTGTAGCGCGGCTGATGGTGTTTAATCAGGGTGCGCTCAAGTAGAAGCGCCTCCACTTCGGTTTGAACGAGAATCACAGAAAAGTCGCGGATTTCCGCCACGAGTGCGGCAGTTTTAGAAGTCTGATTCTTCTGCATAAAATAGGAGTTTACGCGGGGTTTCAGCGATTTGGCTTTGCCGACGTAGATGATCGCGCCGCGGACATCTTTCATCAGGTAAACGCCAGGCTCGCACGGAAGTGCGACGAGACTTTCACGCAGGGTCTGATCCATCACCTGGTCCCAGCGGAGAGTCTTGATCTCCAAAACGCATCATGAGTTCGCGCAGTCGCCCGACTTCGTCACGGAGTTCCGCCGCACGTTCAAAATTCAGGTCACCCGCCGCTTTTCGCATTTCCTTTTGTTTTGATCTGATTGCTTTATCCAATTCCTGGACACTTTCGATGCGAAGAGAGTCAAGGTCCTTGATGGCGTTTACATCGAGCAGTGGCTCGTCGGTTTTTGCGATACCGTAGATTGCCCGGAGGTCTTCAGGAATCGACTTTATGATCGTTTGTGGCGTAATGCCATGTTCCTCGTTATAGGCGAGCTGTTTTTGGCGGCGCCGGTTGGTTTCGTCGATGCAGGCCTTGATGGAATCAGTCATCTTGTCGGCGAAGAACAATACCCTGCCTTCGGCGTTGCGCGCGGCGCGGCCGACTGTCTGGATCAGCGAAGATCGGCTGCGCAAGAATCCTTCTTTATCCGCGTCCATAATGGCGACGAGGCTGACCTCGGGCAGGTCGAGACCTTCACGGAGAAGGTTGATACCGATCAGAACATCGAAGACGCCTTTGCGCAGGTCTCTCAGGAGTTCGACCCGCTCGATCGAGTCGATATCCGAGTGGAGGTAGCGAACTTTTATTCCCATTTCGGCGTAATAGCGACTTAGTTCTTCGGCCATTTTTTTGGTCAGAGTGGTGATGAGAACCCGCCCACCAGCGGCCACATTTTTTTTGATCTCGCCATAGAGCACGTCGACCTGATTTTTGGCAGGAAGGATTTCGATGGAAGGATCTACTAAACCCGTCGGGCGGATAATCTGCTCTGCAAACACGCCACCTGTTGCCTGCATTTCGTAGGGTCCGGGTGTTGCCGATACGTAAATGATCTGGCCGGTTCTTCCCAGAAACTCGTCAAAATTCAGCGGTCGGTTGTCGAGAGCCGATGGCAGCCGAAAGCCAAAGTCAACCAGAACACTTTTACGCGAACGGTCACCACGGAACATTCCTCCTATCTGCGGCACAGTGATGTGGCTCTCGTCAATGATGCAGAGGAAGTCTTTCGGGAAGTAGTCGAGCAGGGTAGGGGGCGGCGCGCCGGGGGGCTGCCCATTCAGGTAGCGCGCGTAATTCTCGATGCCGGGGCAGAAGCCGATGTGTTCGAGCATCTCGACGTCATGCATGGTGCGTTGTTCGAGCCTCTGGTATTCGACGAGCTTTCCCAGGGCCTTGTACTCGCGGAGCCGCACTCCCAGATCCGTCAGGATCTCGCGCACGATGGCACGCATGTCGTTGCGGTCCGTAACATAGTGACTGTTCGGGTAGATTGAGAGCTGGTCCACCCGGCGTAAAATTTTGCCGGTAAGGGCGTCGATGATAGCGAGTTGTTCGATTTCATCGCCAAAAAATTCAATCCTGATCGCCTCGTCGCGCTGATGCGAGGGTAGTATGTCTACGGTATCGCCGCGTACGCGAAAGGCTCCGCGCTGCAGGTTCATGTCGTTACGGGAGTACTGAATATCGACGAGGGCCCGTAGGATCGCGTCCCGCTCGATTTTCTGTCCCTTCTCGACGTTCACCACCAGCTTTGCGTAACTGGATGGAGACCCGAGGCCGTAAATACAACTGACACTTGAGACAATGACAACATCCGGCCTCTCAAACAGGGCCATGGTTGCAGCATGGCGCATTTTATCGATGTCGTCGTTAATCGCCGAATCTTTGGCGATGTAAGTGTCGGTCGAGGGAACGTAGGCTTCTGGCTGGTAGTAATCATAATAGGAAATGAAATAGCCGACGGAGTTCTGTGGAAACAGCTCGCGCATTTCCTGGAACAACTGGGCGGCTAATGTTTTGTTCGGAGCGATGACCAGTGCCGGCCTCTTATGCCGGGCGATAATATTGGCAATAGTAAAAGTCTTGCCGGATCCGGTGACCCCCAAAAGGACCTGGTGTTTGGTTCCTTGCTCCAGCCTCTGTGAGATCTGAGCAATAGCTTCCGGCTGATCGCCCTTGGGCGTCATCGTTAAGGCGAGTTTGAAGGGACTTTCACTCATCGGGGAACCCTATCACGACGTTCGGGCACGGCAAAGAGACCCCCTCGGTTGGCAGGTGGTCAAAATGTAGGCAAGGCAAGTCAGTCGGAATGCGGTGAAATGGTTTAGTTTTTATTGCGCAAAGCGATTGTTTATTTACGTAAGAATATGTTAAGCGTATTCAATCTCGCGATTTTTTTGGTTCTTGTGTTCGTAGTCGTAGTTGAAGGAGGCTTCTGTTGCGCCCGCTTCGCTTTTTCCCTTCCAGGTTTCCGGTTTCGCTTTTAATCATTACGCCCCTGTTCCTGCTCATGCTGTTTTTGCCGAGTGGAACGGCATCTGCATGGTGGGTTTGGACACCTGGCGATACGGTGGACAATGTCGGGTATCAACCGACGCAGCCGATCCCGTTCAGCCACAAGCTGCATGCCGGCGATCGCAAGATTCCATGTGAATTCTGCCATTCGTCCGCCCGCCGTTCGATCACGAGCGGTATTCCTCCGACTAACACCTGCATGGGGTGCCATAAATTTGTCAGGACTGATCGACCCAATATCCAGTGGCTCACAGAAAAGTATCAGAAGAACGAGCCGATCGAGTGGGTCAAGGTCCACGATCTTCCCGATTTCGTTCGGTTTACCCATACCCGCCATGTGAACTCAGGCCTTAAGTGCCAGGAGTGCCATGGTCCGGTGGAAACTATGGACGTGGTTTCGCAGGGTGCTCCCCTGCAAATGGGCTGGTGTATCGGTTGTCACAAGGACAAAGGTGCCCCAATCGAATGTCTAACCTGCCACTACTAAACGGTTGCAACATATGACAATGCGCAATGACTCCGGAAACACCATGAACGAACAAACCAACGACTCTACGATATCTTCTGCCGCGGCGGCGACCTCAGACGTGGTTGCGGCCTTTAAACCGGAAATGACCGAACGGGGCCCGATCGTTTGGGGGCCCGTCGATGGACCGCTGGAAGCTCCGGCTAAGGAGATCGGATCCGGGCCACTATATATAGATGCTGAAGAAGTCATGCCGGAAATCGGCGCGGATCCGGCTATGGACGCGAATGCCCGCAAGAAGTTTTCCTTCAACGTCGATCGTCGCGATTTTCTCAAGATTTTCGGAGCGGGAGCCGTCGCTTCTTCGGCGGCTTGTGTGCGGCGTCCGGTGGAACTTGCGATTCCTTACGTCAATCAACCGGTCGACTTTGTTCCGGGAGTCGCCAATTACTATGCGACCACCTGTGGAGAGTGCGCTGCTGGGTGTGGCGTGGTGGTGCGGACCCGCGAAGGGCGTCCCACCAAGCTGGAAGGAAACCCAGACCATCCGATCAGCCAGGGCGGTCTTTGTGCTTTGGGCCAGTCTGGCTTGCAGGCGCTGTATCATCCGGAGCGCCGCTCCGGTCCGATGAAAAACAACGGTGGCCAGATGTCGGCGTCGAACTGGGACTCAGTTTATGCAGAGCTGGCTGAGAAAATGGCTGGCAAGCGTGTCGCGATTTTTACCGGTGGCGCGACGGGTAATCGTCATCAGTTTTACCGCGATTGGCTAAAGCAGATCGGCAGCAGCGAAGATAATCTTTTTACCTATGAGTCCAACAATCTTTATGGTGCGCTGACCCAGTCCCACGCAATGGTTTATGGCGTCGAGGCCATGCCGCGTTATGACATTCGGGCAGCACGTACATTATTTGGTATCGGTGCTGACTTTCTTGACGTGGGACAGTCACCGGTATTCTCCGCTAAGAGTTTCGCCGCGATGCATTCGTTCCAGGGTGGAACGATGGGGAAATTTACACAGTTCGAATCGGTCTTAACTCAGACCGGTGGGCGTGCAGATTTCCGCCATGTTATTCCGCCCAATGCTGAGTTGATCACCACCCTGCTGCTGGTAAAAGCCCTTGCGGCGCACTCTGGCGCTAAAGGTAGCGCCGCGGCACGTGCTGCCATCAATAAAGTGCTTGCGGCGAACGCCTCGGTTCTCGAAGGTGCCTACGACGCGATCGGCGTAAAACCCGAAGTCTTCACCGAAGCAGCCGAAGAGTTGCTGACGAAAGGCCCGGGGCTGGTCATGGTGGGCGGCAGCCACAGCTTTGACGCAAGTGCGACACAGCTGCAGATTGCCGGAATCATGGCCAACGAGCTATGCGGTGCCTACGGACAGACCGTATTCATTGACCGTGGCTGGATGACGTCTCCGGTGAAGGCTGGGGACCTTAAGCGCTTTATGGCTGCAGCCGCAAATCTCGACGCGGTGATTTTCATCGACACCAATCCGGCGTTTACGATTCCCGCAGCATTTGGCTTTGGGGACGCGGTAAAAAATATTGGCACGGTCGTTTCGATCCAGGTGCAACCCTGTGAAACCGATCTGCTGGCACAATATGTATTGAATGGTCATCACTATCTCGAAAGCTGGGGCGATGAGCAGCCGGTCGCAGGGTTCTGGTCGGCCAGGCAGCCGGCCATCCGTGCAACGACCGACAGCCGTCAAGCCGAAGATGTCCTCCTGTGGATTGCGGCAGCCGCCAAAAAGCCGATGGGTTACTCTGAGTATCGCGACTACCTGCGCTCAAAATGGAAGAGCGTCCAGGCACTCATCGATGCGAAAGTTGAGTTCCCGCTCTTTTTCAACGCCGTGTTACGCCGCGGCTTTGTTGGCAAGTTGTCTCAGCGCGCCGCAGAGCCCTTCAAGGACATTTCCACTGCTATGACCGTGCCGGCCCTCAAACCGGCAGGGACGCTGGCTCTTCTCGCGCCGATCGATCCGCGCCTGCATGATGGCCGCGGGGCGAGTCGTCCTGTATTGCAGGAAGTCGGCGACGGCATGACCAGCATTTGCTGGGACACATGGGTTGGGTTAAATCCGGGCACAGCCAAGAAGCTGGGGCTCAAGCGCAATGATCTGTTAACGATTGAGGGCGCCGGGGGGAGTGTTAAAGCAGGTCTTTATCCGACCCCGGGACTACACCCCGATGCTGTGGTCATTCACCGCGGCAACGGTCACGCGACCGGCCTGAGTAAGATCACGGATGGTGCAGGGGTCAACCCCCTCGGCCTTTTTGCAAAGGGCGAGGACAGCATTACGGGTCTGCCGGTGTCGAGCGGTGAAACCGTGCGCCTGAGCCGTACCGGTGAAATTTATCGCCTTGCGGCGATGCAAAAGTCCACGGATCTTGGAAACCGGGCTGACATTGCCG